>Ga0116231_10009158_pt1 | contig 16892 bp, 18 predicted proteins | sample S1TSphgellanicum_2_FD_89695 | JGI IMG/M metagenome (GOLD analysis project Ga0116231, IMG submission 89695) | Host-associated microbial communities from peat moss isolated from Minnesota, USA - S1T2_Fd - Sphagnum magellanicum MG | ecosystem: Host-associated > Plants > Peat moss > Unclassified...
AACCGGCGAGTGGGCCGCGCCCGCGAGTGCAAGTGCGGTCGCGAGAACGATCATCGAAGCGCGCATACGCGCTCTAATCGACGATGCGAACCGCCGCGCCTTCGATCGCTGCTTCGATCGTGCTCTTGTGATCGGCGAGTTCGAAGCCGTTTCCGTAGCCCTTCGAGCGCACTTGGAGCACGTAGTATGGCGTGCCCTGACGCATCACGTAACCGCCGAAGGCATATTCGATGAGCGGAAGTTTCCCCGCCCCCGGCGCGACCAGCCGGCGCCGTTCGACGAGTTGCTCGGCAATCGCGCGTTGCTTCTGGCTCTCCAGCATCGAGTCGCGCTGCTGCGCCGTGAGCAGGCTGCCTGCGCCGATCCCGTCCCCGTCGGGATTCTCGAGGACGTACGCCATGAGGGCGTTCCAGTCGCGGTCACCGATTTGCACGAAGTGCGTGCCGGTGAGAAAACGCCCCGCTTGGCCCGGGACGGGCCGCGACCAGCAAATGGCCGCATCGAAGGTCATACGTTTGCCGGCCACCTCGGCCGAGAACGCGACCTTCTTGCCGGTCAACGTCTCTTGCGTGAGCGCGCAGGTTCCGCCGCCGCCGACGTTCATGCCGAAGGCCGCGTGCATCACGCCGTCACGCGTCTGGCAGGTCATCGGAAACGTCGATTTCCGGCGCGGGTAGATGCGCCGGTTCGTATCGTCGGTGAAACGCAAGACGCTACTCGAGAACTTTGACCGCGTCTCCCTCGATCGCCACCAAGACCTGGGTGCGGTGCTCCGACGTGGAGCGGTCCGCGTTGAGGGTCTTGCTGCGCACCGTGAGCCGGTAGAACGGGGTGCCGCGCTGCATCACGTAATCGTTGAAGGTGTATTCGACCAGCGGCAGTTGTTTGTCGCCGCGGTAGTCGAGCTTCTTCTTGATCGCGAGCGACTCGGCAATGCGGTGCTGCTTCTCGAGCGGCAGGATCGTGGCGCGCTGCGCGTCGGTGAGGAGCGTGCCGGGCGTGAGCTGCGGGCCGCCTTCGCCGCCGAGCGAATGCTCCATGACGTAGTCCCAATCGCGGTCGGCGATCTGCTTGAGCCGCAGGCCGTAGCGGTAGTGCGTCGTGCCGCGGACGTTCATCGGCACCGCCCAGCAGCCCGAGCCCGTGAAGCGCACTTTGCGGTCGCCGACCATCACCAACAGTTCGAGATTCTTCAGCACCGCGGGCGCGATCGGCTCTTTGGTGAGCAGGCAAATGCCGCCGCCGCTGATATCGAGGCCATAAGCGGGCTTCTGCGTGCTGCCGTCGTCGACGTAAGCGGCGGGGTAGGTGTTACGGCGGCGCGGATAGATGCGGCGATTACGCGGGTCGTCAGACGACGCCCGTGCACCTCCGCGGGATGCGAATGGCATACATTCGGCGCTTCCGACTTTCCTCGCACCTTCCTTCGGCAGGACCTGCGCAAACCGGAAAAAGTGAGCGCAAACATGCCTCGACGGTGATCAATCGTTTGCCACATCGAGGATGTGCCAGCGGGCGAGCGCGCGTTCCGCGGCCGCGGCGAGCGTCGCGGGCGCGGCCGCGCCGCCGTTGACGGCGCGCAGTAACGCGGCGCCTTCGGCCGGCAGATCGTCGATCACGTGGCGAACGAAGCGGCACAGAACGAGCGATTCCCAAAGCAGTTCCGCCGCCGTCGGCGGGCGCAGCGGCGCGGGCGGTTCGGTGATCCGCGCGGGCCGGCCCGGGCGTTCGCGCACCACGTACATTTGCTCGCATTGCACGGGACAACTGGCGCAGCCCGCGCGTAATTCAATCAGATCGGCGCGCTCGCGCGGCCGGTCGGGCTTCGCGGGCGCGGCCGCAAGGCGGCGCCGGAGATCGGCAACGAGCTCGTCCGCGACGGGCGCGTCCGCCACCGGCACCTCGCCGCGCCCGCGCACGGCGATCGCGACGATCCCTCTGGCGGCCAGCGCCGCGTCGAGCGCACCGCCCTCGGTCATGGTCACGACGCGCGCGGTGCGGTCGACGAGCCGCTTGCGGACCGCCTTGACCGTCGCCTTGGCGTCGCCGGCGGGAAGCCAGCCGCCGTCCTCGATCGTCACCCGGTCGTGATCGACCACAATGAGCGCCGGCTGCGGCGAGCGGCCACGGAGCACGACCGCGGCAAGGCCGCAGCGCCGCAGGGTCGCCGACCAGTGGCTTGCTGCAAGCCCGGCCGCAAGGCGGCCGCCGGTCAGCCGGACCGCGTAGGCGTGGGCGTAACCCGCCGGGACGGGGGTTGAGCCGAACGGGCCGGCCGCGAACACCAGCGGATCCCCGTGCGGGCCATCGGCATAGAGTCGCAGCGCGAGGGCCACGCCGCCGATCGCGTCGTCGAAGACCTCGTCCGGCAGGCTCGTGCGACGCGCGTCGCCGCTCGCGCAGTCGATCTCGAGCAGCCCGCGCGGTCCCAGGTAGGGCACCGTTTCCGCGTGCGACCGTGCGGGAATCACATGCAGGACCGGGGCGGCCACATCGGCAGCGGGTTCGCTCGCTCGCTGAGCGAACCTCGTTTTCTCAAGGCAACGTCCGGTAAGAGCGCTACCGGGGTTTGCGGCCCGACCCGATTGCGGTCAATCGATGTCAAGGAGTTTTGCCATTCTCACCCTTCCCAATTACTCGAAACGGCTCGAAGACGAACTCACATCCTTGGGTCTGGGCCGCGTCGAGAACGTGCACCGCAATCTGAGCGCGGCGGAACTCTACGAACACGCGCTGCGAAAAAACGAAGCCGTGCTCGGTGCCGACGGTCAACTCGTCGTCGAAACCGGCAAGTGGACGGGCCGCTCGCCAAACGACAAATTCTTCGTCAAAGAACCGGGCAGCGAAACGCACATCGATTGGGGCAAGACGAACAAGCCGATCGAACCCGGCGTTTTCGATGCGCTGCTGGACCGCGTCGCCGCGTACCTCGCCGGCAAGGACGTGTATTCGCTCGATTGTTACGTCGGCGCCGACCCGCGCTACCGTTTGCCGGTGCGCGTCGTGACGGAATACGCCTGGCAGAGTCTCTTCGCGCGCGACCTCTTCATCGACACCGCCGACGGCGACGATGACTTCTCGCCGCAGTTCACCGTCCTCGACGCGTCGCTCTTCGACGCCGAGCCGGCCCGCGACGGCACCGCTTCCTCGACGTTCATCCTGGTCAACTTCGCGCGTAAACTCGTTTTGATCGGCGGCACGCGCTACGCGGGCGAGATCAAGAAATCGGTCTTCACGCTGATGAACTATCTGATGCCGCTGCGCGACGTGCTCTCGATGCACTGCTCCGCCAACGTCGGCCCGGACGGCGACGTGGCGATCTTCTTCGGCCTCTCCGGCACGGGGAAGACGACGCTCTCGGCCGATATCCGCCGGCCGCTGATCGGCGACGACGAACACGGCTGGTCGGCCGACGGCGTCTTCAACTTCGAAGGCGGCTGCTACGCGAAGGTCATCAACCTTTCGCAAAAAGCCGAGCCGGAGATTTGGGATGCCTCGCACCGCTTCGGCACGGTGCTCGAAAACGTCGTGATCGATCCGGTGACGCGCACGCTCGATCTCACCTCGCAAGCGAAGACTGAGAACACGCGCGCCGCGTATCCGATCGCGTACATCCCGAACATCGTTCCCTCCGGGATGGCGGGCCATCCGAAATCGATCGTGATGCTGACCGCCGACGCCTTCGGCGTGCTGCCGCCGATCTCGCGGCTGACCAAAGCCCAGGCCATGTACCACTTCCTCTCGGGCTATACGGCGAAAGTCGCGGGCACCGAACGCGGCGTCACCGAACCGACGGCGACTTTTTCGACCTGCTTCGGCGCGCCGTTCATGGTGCACCATCCGACGGTCTATGCAAAGTTGCTCGGCGCGCGCATCGACACGCACGAGGTTACGTGCTGGCTCGTGAACACCGGCTGGACCGGCGGCCCCTACGGCGTCGGCAGCCGCATGAAGATCGACTACACGCGCGCGATGGTCAACGCGGCGATCGAGGGGCACCTCACGGACGTCGCGTTCGCCAAAGAGCCGTTCTTCGGGCTCGAGATTCCGGCCGCGGTCCCGGGCGTACCGGCCGAGGTCCTCGACCCGCGCGGTGCCTGGAGCGACACGGCCGCGTACGATGCGCAGGCGAAGAAACTCGCCCAGCTCTTCAGCGAAAACTTCGAGCGCTTCGCGGCGCAGGCGTCGCCTGACGTGCTCGCCGTCGCGATCAAACCGTAGGGTACAAACGCGCCCGCGATCGGCTGGCGGCGGTTGTCGCCGCCGATCGCACCAACCCGCGCGTCGATCCCGGCAACGCGTACGCGACCTGGCTGCACGGCAAGCGCACGAAGCGCGCGATCGTGCTGCTGCACGGCTTCACCAACAACCCGCGGCAATTCGCCGTCCTCGGCCCGCAGCTGCGCGCCGACGGGTACAACGTCATCGCGCCGCGCTTTCCGTATCACGGCTATCGCGACCGGATGACGGACGCGCTCGCGCTGATGCGTGCGGGCGACGTGCTCGCGTGCGCCCTCGACGCCGTAATCCTCGCCGCACAGATCGCCGAACGCGTCGACGTGCTCGGCCTCTCGCTCGCCGGAACGGTCTGCGCGTGGCTTGCGCAGCGCGTGGCGCTAGGTCAGGCGATCGCGGTCGCGCCGTTCTTCGGCATTCGCGATCTGAACGGCGCGGCGAACGACGCGCTCACGGCAGCGATCGACACGCTGCCGAATCTGTTCGTCTGGTGGGATCCGATCCATCGCGAAGCACTGCCGCCGGCTCATGCGTACCCGCGCTTCGCGACCCACGCCCTGGCCGAATCGCTACTGATCAGCGAAGCCGTGCGCCGTACGGCAGGACCGCTGCGTGCACGGAGGCTGCGCTTCGTGCTCAATCCCGGCGACCCGATCGTCAACAACGAGCTCGCCGAACGCTGCGCCGCCGCTCTGCGCCGGAGCGGGAGTGCGATCGAGGTCATCCGCGCGAGAGGCTTTCCGCCGCGCCACGACGTCATCGAACCGACGCTGCCGGATCCGCCGCCGATGGCGACCGTCTATCCGCTCTTACGCGCGCTGCTCCGCGATCGCGGATGAGGCTCGAACAGGAGAGAGAGGGATTCGAACCCTCGATACGGTGTTACCGTATAACGATTTAGCAAACCGTCGCCTTCAGCCGCTCGGCCATCTCTCCACGGAGCCTCTTCGGGTTCACGCCGCCGCTGCGGCGACCCTTTCTCCCGCGCCGCGACCGTTGCAACGGACCGGCGTAAGGCTCATCCAAGTGCGGGCCGACATACTTCGGGGATGACCGTGAGCGCCGAGTTTACCGAGACCGTCAACGCCTTCGATAAGGCGCGAGCCGCCGGCGACGTCGCGCTGGCCGAGCGGCTGGGAGCGGTCCTCGTCGCGGGCTGGCCGCACCACGGGCCGCTGATGTACCATGTCGGCGCCTCGCTCGCGAAGTATGGCCTGAGCGACACCTCCTACACGGCGCTGCGCGCGGCGGGGACGGCCCCCGATGCACAGCCCCACTGGCTCCTGCAATTCGGCGTCTGCGAGCGGGTGCGCGGCAACCATGCGCAGGCCATGGACTTGTTCGATCGCGCGATCGCCGCCGACCCCAACCTCGCCCCCGCGTGGGTCGAGCGCGCGCTCGTCCACGTCGCGCGCGAAGAACTCCAGGCCGCCGCCGACGCATTCGACCGCGCCATCGCGCTGGGCTTCCGCTCGCTCGCCGTGTTGGTCAACCGCTCCGTGATCGCGTTCCGGCTCGCTGACGGGGCGCGCGCCTTGCAGTTTGCCCAGGAAGCCGTGGCGCTCGATCCCGGGTCGATCGAGGCGCAGATCAACGCGGCCACGATGGAGGGGCCGCTGGTCGGCTACCTGCGGGCCGTGGCACGGCTCGATGCCGTCGCCGGCATCGGCGCAACGAATGCGAGCTACTATCGTGCGCGCAGCCACGCGCTCTTCAAACTCGAGCGCTTCGAGGACGCGCTCGGCGATGCGCGCCGCGCGATCGAGCGCGATCCGCGGCACCCGGCGGCGCACGAACTGCTCGTCCGCGGCCTCATCGGGCTCGGGCGGCACGCCGAAGCGTTCGCCGCGATCGAGTCCGCGAAGGACGTGCCGGACGGCGGGCTTTTGCGCGTCAACCACGCGATGCTCGATCTCGAGCTCGGCAATCGCGACCGCGCGCGCGAGACGCTGCGTGCGGTCGTGAACGAGCATCCCGCGATCGGCGTGGCGTGGTATACGCTCGGTGAGCTCGATGCCTTCACCGGCTCGGACGAGATCGCACGGATGGAGACGCTGCTCGCAACCGCGCCGGCGCTCCGCAACGCGAACGATCGGCTGCTGATGCATCACGCCCTCGGGAAGGCGTACCTGATGAACGGCGATCCCGCGCGCGCGTTCGAAAACTACGCGGCAGCGAACACCCTCAAGCGGGCGTTGCTCGGATACGACATCGCCCGCGACACGGCAAATCTCGCCCATATCGCCGGCGAATTCACGGCCGGTGTCCTGGCCGAACCGGATCCCGGCGCGAATCAATCGGAGCGGCCGGTGTTCGTCGTCGGTATGCCGCGGTCGGGAACCTCGCTCGTCGAGCAGATCCTCGCCTCGCACCCGCAGGTCTACGGCGCGGGCGAGGCGCGCGGGATCCCGTTGATCTTCATGGAGCGCACCTCGCTGCCACGCAGCGAGTGGCCGCAGCTCGCTGCGCGCTATCTCGATTCCGTCGGCGCGCGCGCGGGCGATGCGACGCGTATCGTCGATAAACTGCCCGGGAATTTCGCTCAAGCGGGCTTTATCCGGCTGCTCTTTCCGAACGCGCGCATCATCCATCTGCGGCGCGATCCGCTCGATAACGGCGTCTCGCTCTTCGTAACGCTGTTCGATCACGGTCACGGCTACAGCTACGATCTGCGCGACATCGGCCGCTTCTACAACGCCTACGCGGCGCTCATGACGCATTGGCGCGGCATCCTCCCCGCCGATCGCTTCCTCGAGATCGACTATGAAACGATCGTCGACGATTTCGAAGCCCAGGCACGGCGCCTCATCGCCTTTATCGGCCTGCCGTGGGACGATGCGGTGCTGCGTTTCTACGAGACCGAACGCGCCGTGCGGACCGCGAGCAAGGTCCAAGTGCGCAAGCCGATTTACCGCACGAGCGTAAAACGCGCAGCGGCGTTCGGCGCCGCGCTCGATCCGCTACGCGAGGAACTTCGCATCGCGGGCAGCTAACCCGCGCCGAGCCGTTCGATCCGATCCGCGATCCGCATCGCCGCATCCGGGGAACCGAGCTGGGCTGCGGCTGCGCTCAGCGACGCGCGGCGCGGCGCGTCGTCGAGCAGCGCCGCGACCGTGCGCGCGAGGTCCGTTTCGCGCCGCGCGCGTACGGCGGCGCCGCGGCCGACCAAGTAGCGCGCGTTGCGCTCTTCTTGCCCCGGCAGCGGCCGCATCAAGACGAGCGGGACGCCGGCGACGAGCGCCTCGGCGATCGTGAGTCCGCCGGGCTTGGTCACGAGCACGTCGGCGGCGTGCATGTAGGCATCGACGTTGTCGACGAACCCGAGCACGCGCATTTCGTATGGCACGCGCGCGGCGTCGTCGGCGACACGGCGTTGCAAGCGCGCGTTGCGGCCTACGATCACAACGGCGCAGACGTCGCGCTCGCTTTGGGCGAGGGCGCGCGCCGTGGTCGCGATCGGTCCCAGACCAAGCCCGCCGCCCATCACGAGCACGACCGGTTTATCGAGCGGCAGCCCGAGCTCGCGGCGCAGCGCGGCGCGATCGTGCGTGCCCCCGAAGCGCGGATCGACCGGGATCCCGGTCACCTCGATCCGCTGCGGATCGATCCCCCGCGCGATCATCGCCGCGCGTTCCTCGCCCGTCGCGACCGCATAGGCGTCGATATTCTTGTAGATCCAGAACGGGTGAACGACGTAGTCGGTCACGATCCCGACGACCGGGATCGTCGGATCGAAGAGCCGCTTGTATGCCGCCATGGCATTGCACGGAAACGCGTGCGTGCAGACGACGACGCTGGGCTTCATCCGCTGCATGAGTCCATGCAGATTGCGCGCCGTGAACTCCGCGGCCCAGACGCGAAAGCCGCCGGCCTGTTTTGCGCGCTCGGCGCGATCGTAGATCACGCCGTACAGCTGCGGGATCGTCTTCACCATCCCGATGTAGCCGTCGCTGACCACCTTCGAAAAAATGGAGGCCGCGTAGCGATACGAATCGACGACGTCGGCCTCGATGCCGCGGCGTTCCAGACACCCGCGCACGGCGTCGGCGGCGGCCGTATGGCCGACACCGACGCGCGCCGAAAGAAAGAGGACCGGCCCGGCTACGGGCTGCCCTCCTCGGGCTTGGCTTCTTCCGCGAGAACGAAGAAATCGTCGAGGATCTCTTGCGCGAGCTCGTCGTCGTCGAGCAGCGTGCCGGCACTGTCGGTCACGACGAACTCGTCGGCCTTCTCGCTGTAGCACACCGCGTAGGCATTATTCTCGTCGTCTTCGACTAGCCCCACGACTTCGAATTCGATCTGGTTGCCGTCGGTCGTTTCGATGACCAGCACGTCGCGGAGTTCGAGGGGGGCGTTCCCGTTCGCGCCGGAGCCGTTCCCGTTTGATGAGGCGTCGATGATCGTCTCCTATTTCAGATAGCGCGCGACGTTGGCATTATGTTCGGCGAGCGTTTTTGCGAAGGCGTGGTGCCCGTCGCCTTTATAGACGTAGTACAGATAGTCCGACCGCTGCGGAGCAAAGGCCGCATCGAGCGAGGGTTTGCCTGGGTTTGCGATCGGGGTGGGCGGGAGCCCCGTGTGAACGTACGTATTGTAAGGCGAATCGATCTCCAAGTCCCGCTTCGTGATCACGTCGTGGTGCTCGGGGAAGATGTATTCGATCGTCGCGTCCACTTCAAGCGGCATTCCCCGCCGGAGCCGGTTGTAGTACACCCCCGCCATCAGCGCGCGCTCGTCATCGGCCTTTGCTTCGCGCTCGACCATCGATGCGATGGTCACCGCCTGCGCGACGCTCACCCCGAGCGCCGCGGCCTTGCGCGCGGCATCCGCCGGCAGTTCGCTCCGGAACTGATCGGTCATGATCTTCGCCGCCTGCGCGGGCGGCGTATCGACCGGGAACAGATAGGTGCTCGGAAAGAGATAGCCTTCGAGCGTCGGCGTGCGCGTGCCGTCGAGTTGCAAGCCGTCGTGCATGAACGTCGACTCGAAGGCCTGCTCGCTGCCCAGCCGATGTGCGGCAAGGGTCTGCGCGATCTGGCGTGCGGTGAACCCCTCAGGGATCGTCACCCACACGGCGGTCTGCTCGCCGCTGTTGACCAGCATGCGCAAAATCTCATCGCTCGAGCGGTGCGCCGGAATCGTGAATGCGCCGGCCTCGACGCCGGCTTCGTCGTGGCGCAGGCGTGCGAGGATGCGGAAGGCCAGCGGGTGCGCGAGGATGCGCTCGCGCTCGAGGATGCCGACGACGTCGCCGAACGTGCTGCCGCGCGGGATGACGACCGTCGCCGGCCGTTCGGGCAGCGAACGGTCCAGATACACGGCGCTGCGGAACCAGAGCGCCGAGGCGGTGACGATCACGCCGACCGTGACGAGGATCGCGAACGACGCGGAGACGAGCGCTTTGCGGACCCGGTTCACGTCCGCCGCTGCCGCGCGAGATAGGTCTCCAGAATCAGCGCCGCCGCGAGTTGATCGACGACGGCCTTGCGCTTCTTGCGCGAGACGTCGGCGCCGATCAATTGCTTTTGCACCGCCGCGGTCGAGAGCCGTTCGTCGACCCGTGCGATCGTGCCGTCATACACGCGCGCGAGGTGCGCGACGAACGCGTCCATCTTCTGCGATGCGAGGCCCCGTTCGCCGGCCATCGTCAGCGGATCGCCGACGACGATCGTCCGCGCAAGCCGTTCGCTTGCGATCGCGACGATGCGCTCGAGATCGGCGCGGATGTTCGTGCGTTCGATGGTCTCGAACGGCAGCGCCATCGAACCCAGCGGGTCGCTGACCGCCACGCCGATGCGGCGCTCGCCGACGTCGAGCGCGATCACGGGATCGAGCGTCATCTCGCGGCCGGCGGCCCCGTTAGCCCGTCGGTCCCGCGAAACCAGAGTTTCGCAAACCGAAGACGAGGGCGCGGGACTTCGGACGCTTGCCGAGGTGGTAGGTAATCAATTCGTCGATCGCGCGTGCCGTGCGGGGCGTTGCGAGCGTTTGCGCAGGCACGGGGCCACCGCGGGCGGCGCCCACTCCGCGGAAGTTCGCGACGTCGTCCGGCGAGAGCCGGTTCGCCTCGCCGCGGGCCCCGCCGCAGCGCTCGCAGGTCAGGCCGCCGGCATCGACGTCGAGCCACGCGCCCGCATCGGAGAAATCGCCGCCGCACCGCACGCAGTGCTCCGGCGGCGGCGCGAGGCCGAGCGCATCGAGCAACCGCAGTTGGAAACGGGGCACGAGACCGGCGGGATCGTCGGAGGCCGCGAGCGCCGCGGCGGCACCGGTCAGCAACGCATAGATGTCGGGCATTGCCAAATCCGGTTCGCAAAAGGCATCGACGATCTCCGCCAAGAGCGAGGCGGCGGCAAATCGCTCCGGTTCCACGAGCCCGAGCCAGTGGCTGCGCACCAGCGAAACCTGCGAGATCACATCGAGACTGCGGCCGCGGTGCAACACGAGCGTCGATTCGGAGAGAAGTTGCAACCGTCCGCCGACCTGACTCTTCGGCCGGCGCGACCCTTTGCCGACGGCATCCAGCTTGCCGCGCGAATTGGTGAAGAGCGTGTAGATCCGGTCCGCCTCGCCGAGATTCCGTGCGCGCAGCACGATCGCATCGGCCGTGTAGGTTCGGGCGGTCAGCGCATCCCTCGCACGTGCGTCGTTGACGCATCGTTGAGCGCCTGCGGCGTGAACGCTTCGGGCAAGAGTTGCGCGAGCGTCGTCATCTTGAGTTGGCCGCGATCGAGGTAGATGATGCGCAGGCTCAAGTTGAATTCGGAGAGCACCTGACGGCACGCACCGCACGGCATCGTCGTCACGCCGTCCGGACCGGCGACCGCGATCGCTTCGAACGCACGCTGTCCGGCCGAGACCGCGGTGTAGAGCGCGACGCGCTCCGCGCACATCGAGAGCCCATAGCTCGCGTTCTCGATATTTGCACCGGTGTAGAGCCGGCCGTCACGGCCGATCAGCGCGGCACCGACGAAGAAGTTCGAGTACGGTGCGTAGGCCGCCCGTCGCGCGGCTAAGGCTGCCGCGAGTATGCTAGACGGGTCGCGCATCACCATTGGGGATCTCCAATTTTGCGACAGTGGGGTCGTGGGCTTTGCCGTTGGTAAGCACGCGAACGGCTAGAATGCGCCGTCCGCGTGTACGATCTACACGTAGTTTGACGCCGTTCCCGACCTCTATCTCTTCCCCTTCGCGCGGGAGCCGGCCAAAGAGCCCGACCGTATAGCCCCCGATGGTCTCGAACTCCTCGTGGGGCAGCTCGAGCCCCAGTTCGGCGTTGACGTCTTCGATGTTGGTCCCGGCTTCGACGACCGATTCGTCCTCGGCGATCCGGCGGATCGGCTCTTCTTCCCCCTCGTCGTGCTCGTCCCGGATCTCGCCGACGATCTCCTCGAGCAAGTCCTCCATCGTGACGAGGCCGGCCGTCCCGCCGTACTCGTCGAGGACGATTGCAAGGGAAAATTTTCCACGCTGCATCTCGCGCAACAGCTCCGATATCCGCTTGTTCTCCGGCACGTGGACGACCGGGCGCATCAGCGAGCGTAGCGAAGCGCTCGCGATCGTCGTGTTGGCAAGCGCGATGAGCAGTTCGCGGTCGTGGACGACGCCGATCACGTTGTCGATCGTCTCCTCGTAGATCGGCAGCTTCGAATAGCCTTCGGCGATGACGAGATCGAGCGCCCGGCGCGGCCCCGACGTGACGGCAACGGTCACCATGTCGGTCCGTGGCGTCATCACTTCTCGCGCGATCGTGTCGCCGAACTCGATGATCGAGTGGATCAGCTCGGACTCTTCTTTTTCGAGGACGTTCTGCTCCACGGAGACGTCGACCAGCGTGCGAAGATCTTCTTCGGTCACGTACGGCCCGACATGGGGCTGGCCGCCGAACACGCGCACGACGGCCGTCGTGGTGGCCAGGAACGTGGCGGTCAGCGGGGTCAGCAGCCAGGTGACGGCGCGCAGCAGCGGCGCGATACGCAGCGCCCAGCGATCGCTCTCGGCGACCGCGACCGTCTTCGGAATGATCTCGCCGAAGAGCAGGATCAGCACCGTCATCACGATCGTCGACCAGACGGCGGCATGCGGGATGCCGGCGGTCAGGAACAGGTACGTCGCGATCGAATCAGCGGCCAGCAGCACGAAGGTGTTGCCGATCAGGATCGAGGTCAGCGTCTTGTTGCGGTCGGTGACCAGTTGGACGACGATATCGGCGTTGCGGACGCCCTTCTCGTCGAGCGCGCGGGCTTTGATCCGCCCGATAGCGACGATTGCCGCCTCAGAAGCGGCAAAAAACGCGGCGGCCAAGGTGAGCGCGAGAAGGGCGGCGATCTCGGGCCAGTAGAGACTCATCGAACGGCCGGCGCTGCCCGCCTCGAGGAAGCCGCAGGTAGCGGGTCGGTACTCAAGCGGCTCTGATTATAGCACATGGACGGTGGCGATCCCGATCCAGATCGCGTAGGAAACCCCGACCCCGAGCAGGCCGCCCCAGAAAACTTCGCGCGCCGAATGGATCCCCGACTCGACCCGGCTCTGGGTGACCAGCAGCGCGAGCACCAGGGCCAGCGTCGCCAGGAGCGCGTTGCGAGCGAGCAGCGCGATGAAGGTCGCGCAGGCGAACGCAAGCGCCGCGTGGCCCGAAACCGCTCCGCCCTGCAGGGCCGAGCCGTGCCCCACGCGGGCCTTGGTCACGATCGTGGCGATCCCGACGATCACCAGGGCGATGAGGACCGCATTCGCCGGCACGGCAAGTGCAGCGCGATAGACCCGGTCGCCGCCCGCAAGGATCCCCTCGTAGAACGTCAGATAGCCGACGATCGCCGCCGCGAACGCAACGACGAGCACGGCGCCGGCTGCGGTATCCTTGGCGATCTTCGCGAGCGGATGGTGCGCGACGGTCATCAAGTTCACGACCGCTTCGATCGCCGTATTGAAGAGCTCGGCGGCGAGCACCATCGCGATCACGATCACGACCGCGATGACGTACGGACGATGCAGGTGCAACACCAGCGTCGCCGCCAGCACGGCCGCCGCCACGAACCAGTGAACGCGCATGTTGCGCTGCGTCCGCGTCGCGTAGATGATCCCCTCGAACGCGTAATGAAACGACTTGAAGAACCCGCTCGCATGCACGGGTTTAACGGTCGGCGCCGACTTAACCAAGCGCGGATGCTTCACGGGCGCACTAGCCTAAGTCGTCGAGGGTGATGGCGCCGATGCCGTGCCAGAGGCGGAGCATTTCGGCGCGGTCGGTGGCGTCGTCGACGCCGAGCGCCGTGCGCGCGGTGACGAGACCGAAGAGCAGGCGCGGATCGTGCGGGAAGCGTTTGAGTTCGTCGCCGAAGACGCGCTCGGCGTCGGCCGGATGGTTGGTGCGCAGCAGTTCCGCGCCGTAGGCTTCGTCGATGGGCGCCCACCAATGGCTACGCGGATCGCCGATGTAGTCCGCGCGATCGAGCGCGTAGCCGGCGGCGAACGCTTTGAGCGAACCGTCGGGATCGTTCAGCGCGGCCGCGCGCGCGCCGTCGAGATAGGCGAGTTCCACGTTGTCGGCGTCGTGCATCTTCGCGAGCGCGTTACGTTCCGTGAGCTCGCTCGCGTAGTCGCCCGCGCGGAGCGCGAGCAGCGCGCGCCCGAAGTGATCGTCGGATGCGAGCCGTTTCCCCGCGTCCGCATTACGCCGCAAACGGATGTCGGTGTGGGCTTGGATCGTATCCGACCCGCTCGTCGCGGCGGCGAGCGCGGCATCGTCGAGCCCGAGCGAGGTATCGCCGTAGACGATGAAACTCACGTCGTGATCGTGATACGTTTTCATGTAGCGTTGACCGGGTCCGTCACCGAGCGCGAAGTACGCCGCGTCGTTGTCGACCGCGACCGTGTTGACGGCGATCATCTGATCGAACATCCCGAGCCGCGCGTAGATGTGGCCGGCCATGTGCGGCAGATGCGACTCGCCGGGATCGTAATGCACGCCGGCCAGATAGAGCGCGTCGGGCAGCGCGCGTGCCGGTAGACCGGCCTCTTCCCAGAAGTGAATCGCGTAGTGGTGCTCGCCGAGGTTGCCCGGATCGACGGCGTGCGCGCGTTCCGCATCAGCTGCCATGCGTTGCCCCTCCGCCGTAAGCGCGCCTTTCGCGTCGGCGAACGGCTCGCCGACGATGAGCCCGGCGTCGAGCGCTTGATCCGCGCCATCCGGATCCGCCGGATAGCGATCGACGTAGGCGCGCGTCGCGGTGCGATACGCGCGGTACTTTGCGTCCATCGAGCCCGGCGTCGTGAACCGCTTCGCGGTGGCTTCGATGAGCGCGCGCTCCTGCGGTGAGGCCGCGCGTGTTTTCGATTCCGCATACGCCTTCTTCGCGGCGATCTCGCCGGACGCGGTCGTCGGCAGGTTGATGTCCTCGGTTTCGACGGCCATCAATCCCCAGTACGGCATTGCGGCGGCCGGGTCGGCCTTCGCGGCCTTCTCGAAATCCTCGCGCGCTTCGCCGATGTTGAAGGCGTACATGCGCACGAGGCCCGCGTCGAACCAGCGCTGCGCGTCGGACGAGCGGGTCGTGATCGTGCGATGCGCGGCGGCGGGTTCGCCGGAGTCGAGTCCGCTCAGGGGGAGGGCGAGGAACAGGGCCAGCGCGGCGCGGGGGAACGGCGAGATCATCGCGGCGGCGTTCGCGTTCAGTACGGCCACGGCATCCCGATCGCACCGGCGAGCCGGCGCTCTTCCGCCTCCATCCGCGCGCGTTCGCCGGCTTCCATGTGATCGTGGCCGAGCAAATGCAACAGCCCGTGGATCAGCAACCGCTCGATTTCGCGGACCAGCGGCGCGTCGTACTCGGCCGCCTGGCGGCGCGCGGTGTCGATGCTGATCACGATATCGCCGAGCAGACGCTCCGCGCCCGCGTAGGCGTCACCGTCTTCGACCAGCGGAAAACTCAACACGTCGGTCGGTGCGTCTTTGCCGCGATGCTCGCGATTGAGCTGCCGGATCGCCGGATCGCGCACGAACGAGAGCGACACCGACGAACCGGACTCATCGAGCGCCGCCAGCAACGTTTCCGTGGTGGCTTCGAGCGCGTGGAAATCGAGCCCGCTGCCGCGCGTGGCGTTCGCGAGGTAGACGGCCACGCGTTACGGCCGCGCGGCGGCGGCGCCGGCGGCCAGTTCGCGCGCGTGCGTCTCGATCCAGTCGACGAGCGCCTCGAGATGCTGCGCGACGCCGATCCCCATCGGGGTCAGATCGTATTCGACGTGCGGGGGTACGACCGGCAGACTAGTGCGGCGCACGAGCCCGTCGGCTTCGAGATCGCGGAGCGTCTGCGAGAGCATCTTCTCCGAGATGCCGCCGATGCGGCCGCGCAGCTGCGAAAATCGCAGCGTGCCGTCAACTTTCAGCGCCGCCATCACGAGCGCACCCCAGCGGCCGGTGACGTGGCCGAGCACGCCGCGCGTGAAGCAGCGGCGGTCGAAGCAATTTCCCCGCATGGGCGGCGGTGTGGGGTAGCCGGTCGAATCGAGCATCGCATACTAACTTTTAGGTAAGTACTTTCCTTCCGTAAGTTATCACGCTATCATCGGACCGTCAACACTCCGCTCGCATCAGCGAGGAAAGCAACCACCTACACCATGTCAGACCAACGCGTCGCCGTCGTCACCGGGACGAGCACCGGCTTCGGCAACCTCACCGCTCAGCTACTCGCCGAGGCCGGCTACCGCGTCTACGGCACGATGCGGGACACCGCCGGCCGTAATGCCGGGCCGAAGGCCACCCTCGAGTCCAAGGGCGTTCGCGTCTACGACGTCGAGGTCACCGATCAGGCGTCGGTCGACCAAGCCGCCGCGGCGATACTCGCCGACGCGAACGGCCGGGTCGACGTGCTCATCAACAACGCCGGAACGGCCCACATGGGCGTCACCGAGGCGTTTACGCCGGAAGCCCTCGAGCAACAGTTCGCAACCAACGTCGTCGGGCCGCAGCGTATCAACCGCGCCTTCTTGCCGGCGATGCGTCGCGCCGGCCGTGGCGTCGTCATCTTCGTGAGTTCCAATGTCGGGCGCGCCGTGCTGCCCTTCATGGGCGTCTACGGCGCCTCGAAGTTCGCGCTCGAAGCACTCGCCGAAGCGCTCGCGTACGAACTCAAACCGGCCGGCGTCGAAGTGACGATCGTGCAGCCGTCGGCCTATGCGACGAACATCTTCAACACGACGATCCAAGCCGACGATCGGGCGCGCCAAGCCGAGTACGTGAAAACGCTGCCGTACATGAACGTGCTGATGGAGCGTTTCGGCAACGCCGGCGATCCGATCGAGGTCGCGCAAGCGATGCTCGCGGTCGCGAACACGCCCGAGGGGCAACGCCCGCTGCGCATCTCGGTCCCCGCCGACGCGCCGTCGGCGCATATCAACGCCGCCGTCACGCCGATTCAGAACGGGATGATGCAGACACTGGGGCTGGGCGACTTGCTCGCCGCGGAAGTCGCCGCGGTCTAACTCGCGAATCGCGCGTAGGCGCGGACGATTTTCGCGACGAGCGGATGACGGACGACGTCGGATTCGGTCAAGTGAACGATGCCGATGTCGTCGACGCCCGTGAAGAGATTGTCGACGTCGCGCAGCCCGCTCTGCTGGCCGCGCGGCAGATCGACTTGCGTGTCGTCGCCCGT
>Ga0116231_10009159_pt1 | contig 16890 bp, 10 predicted proteins | sample S1TSphgellanicum_2_FD_89695 | JGI IMG/M metagenome (GOLD analysis project Ga0116231, IMG submission 89695) | Host-associated microbial communities from peat moss isolated from Minnesota, USA - S1T2_Fd - Sphagnum magellanicum MG | ecosystem: Host-associated > Plants > Peat moss > Unclassified...
CTTTTTCTATGCGAGAATGCAAGGCCAGGGAGAAATCTTCCTGGTTTGTCGTGAGGTTGGGGCTGTAATACGGATCGGTCTGAAGCGTTGGCCCCCAGCGACGCTGGATGAAATCGATCTCGCGGTTGAAACGGGCTTTTTTCTCCGGCGTCGTATCCAGCCCGCGTGATGCGGATTCGTGATGGTACATTTCGGCATAGGGCGTCCACACATTGCGATAGCCCGCTTCGCGCACGCGCAGGCAGAAATCGACATCGTTGAACGCCACGGCAAGGTCTTCATCCAGCCCACCGACCTGGCGATAAATCGACGCCTTCACCATCAGGCACGCCGCCGTCACCGCGCTCAGCGCCTGGTGTAGCACCGCGCGACCTGCGTATCCGGCATCACCCTTGCGCAGATGTTTGTGCGAATGGCCCGCGACACCGCCCAATCCGACAAAGATCCCGCCATGTTGCAGCGTGTCATCGGGATACCACAGCCGCGCACCGACACAGCCGACGTCCGGCCGCTGCGCAAAGCTGAGCATCTCCTCCATCCAGTCGGCGGTGATGATTTCTATGTCATTGTTCATCAGGCAAATATACTGCCCGGTGGCTTGGCTGGAGGCGAGATTGTTGATCCTGGAATAATTGAACGGCCGATCGTCCCGAATGATTTTCACCCGGGGATTGGTCAGTTGTTCAAAGTATTCAAACGTCTCTGCCTCGACACTTCCATTATCAATCACGATAATTTCAAAAAACTGGTGCGTCGATCGGTCAAATATCGATGACAGGCACATCTCAAGCAGATCGCACTTATCCCGGGTCGGTATAATGATGCTCACAACCGCTTCGGGATCGGCCAGATCATACCGGACGCGGTAGTTTGAAGGTATTTCCGGCGCCGGCACAACTTTCGCAGCGCACTTCCGGCGCGCGAGATGCTCTTCCACCGCCTTCTTTCCGGCGTCCTTGGCGTAATTTTTTTCGGTTGGCGCCAGCGCGGTGCTGCCCGCAATTGCGCGCCAGTGGTAAAGAATTCTCGGAATATGAACAATATTTTCAACCGAAATCGATTCGATTACGCGCAAGGCGACATCGTAATCCTGTGATCCTTCAAAACCTTTGCGAAATCCGCCGATTTCTTCGAGAACAGATCGCCGATATATGCCAAGATGGCTGATCATGTTATGAGCGAGAAACAGCTCATAATTGAAATCCGATTTGAAATAGGGCTCGAACCGACGACCGGCTTCGTCGATTTTGTCCTCGTCGGAATAGATCAGGTCCGCATCAGGATTGTCGTTGATCGCCGCGACAATCCAGAACAGGGCGTGCCTGGCGAGCAGATCGTCGTGATCGAGCAACGCGACATAATCACCTGCGGCGAACGCGAGGGCGGAATTGGTCGCTTCGGAGATATGGCCGTTTTCCTGCCGGTACAGGACTTTGACGCGCGGATCTTTGGCCTCGTAGGCCTCAAGCACTTTGCGCACAAGCGGGTCAGGCGAAGCATCGTCGGCAATGCACAATTCGAGATTGGCATAGCTTTGCGTCAGCACCGACTCGATCGCCTGGATGAAAAATCCGATCGGTGGATTGTAGACCGGCATCACCACGGAAATCAGCGGCTTCAAGGGAAAGTGCGGGATCGTTTCGGCGATCAACCGGTCATCGTCGGCCGCAGTGGCATCATAAGCCTTTATCCATTCGTCATACGTCTGACCGGCGCGATCCTGCACCGATATGGTCAGAAAGCGCGCCCGACGTCCTTCATCACGTCCCGCTTGCCGATAATGGTCATAGGCACCCATACCCGACTGCGCCACGTCGCGGTTTTTGTCGAGATACCACTCGCCGTCAAAGTATGTGCCGCTGCGCCCTTCGGCGAAACCAAGCGTGATGAAATGGTCCAGCAGTTTGCCGTCGATGGTCGCCAGATCGGGGTACGTCGACAAGTAGATATCGTCGCAGAATGCGTAGCCCGGGCCCAAATGCGGGAATGGCGTCGCGCTTGCCACTGTTCGGCCATGACCCACAACAAGGGCGGCATCGCGGGCCGGCGGGCGGGCCGGAGCCCCCTTGGTCGTAGCGGGTGGCGCCGGTTTGCGGCCCAGAACAGCACCAAATCGCACGTAATGTTCAACCGGGTCCATGCCCAGCAGTTTGACGTCAGGATATTCGGCCAGATACCAGTCGGAATCAAATTGACCATCGGCAATCAGCGCCTCGCGATCTGCCGCAGTAACCGTTCTGGCTGACACCCTGTCGAACTCCTTGTATCGGCAAAATAATTACAACAGACAAACTGGTGGCGCTCTGCGCCATCAGGTATATTTGTTACGCGCCTCACCCATGCCGTGAAGTATGTAATGAAGCAGAGGATCGATCGGTTCTTCTGCGACGTCGGGGTAGTGTTTGACATACGTTTCAGCATCAAACAGATTGGCGTTTTTGAGCCGGCGATGTTCACGTTTTTGTCGCCATTTTACCGGCATCAAAAACCACCAGAACGGCCGTCTTGCCAGTTTTGCAAACACCTGGCGCAGCCAATCGAGCTCTTCCAGTTTGTGATCGCGATCCAGGATCATTTCGGTCAGCCGCGTGATTTCGCTGAAACGTTGCCGCAGATTGTCCTGGAGGGCGCGGTTTTGGGTCTCGAGCGTTCTGGCGCGTTCGCTTTGGCTGGCCAGCTCCTCGCACAGGCGTGCCATGTCCTGCTCGGTATCGAGGACCTGCTGCGTCAGTTTGGCGGATTCGCCGAAACGTTCGGAAAGCTGCTGTTCGTGCCTGCGAACCTGGCCTTCGGCGCGCGCGGCGCGATCGTGTTCGTGCCGCAGTTTCTCGCGCAAGTCGGCCAATTGGTGTTCAAGGCGCGTCGCGTCGGACGGATGGTCGCGCAAGGTGTGCGGGGACTGCTGGCGTTGTTCGGCCTCGCGTTGCAGCGCGCCGTGCAGTTGCGCAAGCTTGTCGGACAATCCTGCAACCTGGGCTTCGAGCTGGCGAATACGCGCCTGGTGGCCCGCCCGCTCTGCGGCCAGGCGAAACACCCATGCGTCAGCCTCGGCCAGCTTTTCGCCCAGCCGTTCGGTGCCTTGCAGGTCGGATTTGAGCGCATCGATCTGCTGGCGATACTGGTGATTTTCTTCTTGGCGCTGGCGCAGAGTGCTCTGGGCAAAGCTCGGTCGCGATTCCCATTCATCGAGCTGGCGCGACAGTTCGGCGATTTGCGCCTCATACAGCCCCATTTGCGCCTGCGACGCGCGTTCGGACTGTGCGATGTCGCGTTCGCGCTGCGCCAGGCTTTCACGTCCCGACACGTCCTGCGGCCGGATCACCTCGCGCGTTCGCCACGACACCACGTTGGTGCACGCCACTTGCTCGTGCACGCCGCGCCTCACGATATCCTGGTCGCCCGGTTCGCGGCGAAACACCGCGCAAAAGGTGTCCCCATGGTCATCTTCGCATTGGGCGACAAAGCTTTCGACCAGCATCGCCTCGATGCCATGCTGCCGCGCCCAATCCTGCAGCGCCAGCCCGGCATCGGGATAGAACCGCCAGCAGTCGCGAGGCTGGCGGCGAATGGCGCCGTTCGCGCGGGCGGCGAGATAGAGATACCCGCCCGGACGCGTCTTGCGGCACATCGCCAGGAAAGTCTGCCAGAACGCCGGGTCGTGCTCGAATGCGGCTGGAGCCATCACCAGGTCAAAGCTGTCATCTGCAACCGGCCAGTCCTCAACCCGCGATACGACGTGATCGACGCCCGTGCCGGCCTCAAACGCAATACCGACATAGTCGGCGTTGCGCGGCGCCTGATCGCGCAAGCCGCCGCCCGCTGGCGGTGCGCCGATTTCCAGGATCCGGCCTGCACGGAATGGCAGATACGTCGACATGACCAGACCGCCGATCTCGTAGGCCGTGTCGTCCATTCGGGTGGGTTCCGCTTTCGTGGGTGAAGTGCCGGCTGCCGCAGACCGAATGCTCGACATGACGCTCTCGGGCATCGGGCGAAATGACGTGTTCATCCGCTGGCAAAGCCTCCTGGCCAAAGCGACATCGGTGAACCGGTTGCGCACGGTCCATTCCGCAGAACGACCACGCACGTCACCCCAACGCCGCCGAATAAATGCGCAAGCGCGCGCAGTGTTCCGCAGCCCGCTCGAGATTTTCGCTCAAAGCTGCGCGTAGATCGCCAGCGCTTCGTCGACATCGTCGAAATGGCGCATGCGGCCGTTTTCCAGGACCACCGCGCGGTTGCAACTTTCCTTGATCGCCGCTGCGCTGTGCGAAGCGATCAGCACGGCGCGCCCGGCGCGCCGTTCGAACAATTCGGTCCTGCACTTGTGCTGGAACGCCTGGTCGCCGACCAGAATGACCTCGTCGATAAGATAGCAATCGAACTCGATGGCCAGCGACAGCGCAAAGGCGAGGCGGGCCCGCATGCCCGACGAATAGGTTTTGACCGGCATGCGCAACATTCCGCGCAATTCGGTGAAATCCTCGACGAAAGCGCGGATCGTATCATAGTCACGGCGATAGATCCGCGCGATGAAACGGGCGTTGTCGTACCCGGTCAGGCTGCCCTGGAATCCGCCGTTGAACCCCAGCGGCCACGAACACGACATTTTGCGGGCGATGGTGCCGGCGTTGGGCAATTCGACACCGCCGATCAGCCGGATCAGCGTCGATTTGCCCGCGCCGTTGCGGCCGAGCAGGCCGATGCGGTCGCTTGGTGCAATCGCCAGGTCGATGCCGTTGAGCACCGTCTTGGCCTTGTGACCCATCGGATAGGTTTTGCGCAGGTTGCGGCAGATGATCATTCGATCGCCAGCGTCCGTCTCACGCGGCGGATCATTGCCAGGCCGATGATGGCCAGCACCGCCGAGGCGGCAATCGGTTCGCCGATGCTGTAATAAGGCCGGACCGCGTCGCCAAACAGGCCGGACCGCATCATCTCCATCGCGTTGACCAGCGGGGACCACAGCACGACGTCGCGTGCGGCCGGTGACAGCCATGAGGCCATGTTGAACGTGCCGGAAAACGGAATCGCGACATAAACGGTGACCGGCAGCACCTTTTCGATGGCTTCGGACATTTCCGACAGCGGCGCGACGACCAGACAGGCGCAGAACGTGAACAGCATGTACAGCGCCCACCCCGCCAGCATCAGACCGATGTTGGCGGGCGCGGGGAACAGATCGAACGCGTAGAGCACGCAGCCGATCAGGACATAGGCCATCATCCCGCCGATCATTTCGATCGCAAAGCGCGCGATCACAAAATCGACGATCTTGACCTGGCGGTGGTACAGCAGACCGCTGTTCGCCTCGAAAATGTGGATGCAACGGCCGAACGCATTGCGCATCACGGTCAGCGGAATGTATCCGCTGGCGATGAACGCCACCACCCCGACGCCATGTTCCGAGGCGCCGACGATGAAGTGGTACATCACGCCGACCAGGCCGGCAAACATCAGCGGCTCGACCATCATCCACAGAAAGCCGATGTTCTCGCGACCAAACCGCGTGATCAGTTCGCGACCGATCAGCGCGACGAGCACCGATTGCTGAACCTCCCACGCCTGGCGGAAGCGCGCGGCGGTCGTCATGATTCGTCCGGGGCGTGTTCAAGAATGCCGACCAGCAGCATCCAGCCGATCAGATAGAGCCCGATCGCGACCGCAGCGACCACCAGGATCGAAAGCAGACGTTTGGGATATGCGGCCACATCGGGCAGGTCGGGCGTGACGATCCGCACCAGATAGAACTGCTGGCGCCGCGCATCGGTAAGCGCGCCTTCGAGCGAAGCCTGCGCCGCGGCAAGCGCATCGTCGGCAAACTTGTTCGACAGCGTCAGGTCGTCGTAAGAGGTCATCTTGTTGGCGAGACCGTTCTGGGTGCCGGTGGCGCGTCCGGTCTGCGCCGCAATCTGGCCCTGCAGCGCGGCAATCCGCTGGCGCAGCGCACCAATCGCCGGGTTGCGCGGCGCCACACGCTCGATCGACTGCAATTGCGCGCTGAGCGCCGCCTGCTGCGAAATAAGCGCATCGGAAATTTCCAGCACGCCGGCCGCCTGCTTTTCGGGATCGACGATCACCGCCGCATTGCGATACTGGCGCAACGCCTGCGCGGTCTTGCGCGCGCGGTCTTCGGCGAGTTCGACGTGCTTTTGCGCCTCGGCAACGGCCTGGCTCTGGGCGCGGCCATTGAGTCGGTTGACCATCGCTTCGCTGAGATCGAGCAGGCGCGCATTCATGTCGCGCGCGTCTTCGGGGGTGAACGCCTTGACCGTCAACACGATCGAACCGGTGTCATGATCGGTGTCGATGGTGACCATCGTGCGATAATATTTGTAGAGATTTTCAAACCGTGCGTCACGAAACGGCGGAGGAAAGCGGCTGAGCACGTCGGCATCGGGCGATTCGAACCGTTTGCGCACGTCGATCCGGTTTTCCAGATCGGCGAGGCCATTGCGCGAACGGACGTAATCGATCACTTCCTGCGACTGTTCCTGCGCCGCGCTGGTCCCGGTTGACTGGATCAGGTTGGCCAGGTTGGCAATCTGTGGCCCCTTCTGGTCGGGCGCCTTGATGACAAAGCGCGACTGCGATTCGTACTCGTCGGAGGCGATGAAGCCGTAATAGATCGTAGCAACCAGCGTCGGCACCACCACGAACAGCAATAGCCAGCGCCGGCGATACAGCCAGCCATGCACCGGCGCTGCGGTGGTCTGCGGTGCCCAGTCAACCGACCCTGTAGAAAAATCGTAGTCTGCCAATGAACTATACTCGCCCTGCCGCATTTAGGACCTGTGAGAGACCATCGGGTTTCCAGACAGCGGACGCGGCGCCCTGGGACAACAATCCCGGTGGCACGGCAATGTTCCCTGATCGTTGAACAACCCGGCTGATCTCGCTGCGCAAGTGCGAGGTAGCAATGACCATTCCAACGCCCACTGTGCCCGGGCACGGTAACGGCGGCTCGGCAGGCCAGGCTGAATGACCGGGCCGCATTGCGCCAAAAGTGAGAGTGCCAAAGCCCGTTTTAGCAGCCGCGACGTGCTTGCGCGGCTGGCGACGGGCGGGCGCGGCGTGCCGCGTTCGCTGGCCGACCGGCGCCTGTGGCCGGTGCTGGCGAGCGCCGCGCTGGTCGATCTTGCCGCGACAATGCGCCAGGCGTGGATTTTCGTGCGCGGCAAGCGGGTGCGCGGGTGGAACGGCTTGTGTGCCCTGGCCAATCGCCACCCCGGCTGGCCGGCACGCTGGCGCCGCGCGCATCGCATTGCGCTTGGCGCCGGGTTGAAACGGGTGGTGGCCGAACATCATTTACCGCCGGTGCGTCTGGCGGCGCTGATCGCCGGGTCGTGGTCCGATCCCGCTGCGGTCATCCACACGGCGCGCAATCTGGCGCAGGTGCTCGGGCCAGGCCTGGTTGCCGTCGCGACCGAGACCGGGGGCCTTGCCGATCTGGCACAAGCCGGCTGGGACTGGGTGCTGGTGCTGCGTCCGGGCGATGCGATCGATGCCCCGTTCGGTGACATCGCGCGGTTGCTCGCTGCCGACCGCAACGGCCCGCCCGCGTGGTTCTGGGATTGTGACCACGCGATTGGCGGGCACGATCACGGGCTTACGCTCAAGCCCGATTGGGACCCGCTGCTCGATCGCTCGATCGACCTCCTGGCAGGAACGCTGATTGTTGCGCGCGCCCTGTTCGAACGGGTCCGCGCCGCGTTGCCGGCCGCGGCCGATGGTGCCGCGCTTGCGCTGGCGCTGGCCGAAGCGGTGCGCGATCTGCGCGACGGTCCGGGGCATCTGCCCGCGGTGCTGGGCCGCACCGCCCCGGCGGCGGCGCGGCCGGCTGTCCCGCCGCTGCCGGCGCGGGGCCGGCTGCCGGCGGTGTCGATCATCGTGCTGACGCGCGATCGCAGCGATCTGGTGATCCCGCTGTGTGCGGCGCTCGACCAGCTCGATTATCCCGGTCCGGTCGAACGCATCGTCGTCGACAACGGCAGCACCGAGCCCGAACTGGTGCGGTTTCTGGGCGAAGCAGCCGCGCAGGGCCGCCTGCGCTGGGTGCAGGACCCCGGACCGTTCAATTTCGCCGCGCTCAACAACCGGGCCGTTGCCGCAGCCCGCGGCGAGCTGGTGTGCCTGCTCAACAACGATGTCATTCCGCTCGATCGGCAATGGCTGACGCGCATGGTGATCCGCGCGCGCGACCCGCAAGTCGGCGCGGTGGGCGCCATGCTGACCTATCCCGACGGCTCGATCCAGCACGCCGGCGTGGCGATCGGCGTCGGCGGGGCAGCCGGGCATGTCCAGCGCGGGGTCGATCCCGGCCAGCGGCAATGGGCCAACTGGCACGCGATGAGCCGGCGCGTCGAGGCGGTGACCGCCGCCTGCCTGGTCATGCGCAAGGCGGTGTTCGAAAGCATCGGCGGCTTTGACGAGACGCGGTTTCCGGTCGCGTTCAACGACGTGGACTTGTGCCTGCGACTGCGGCGTGCGGGGCTGCACAACATCTATGAGGCCGATGCGCGGCTGATCCATTATGAATCAGCGTCGCGCGGCGATGACAATGCGCCGCGCAACATCGGCCGATTCACCGCCGAACTGGCGACGCTGCGGCAGCGCTGGAACACCGAACATCACCACGATCGCTGCTGGAGCCCGCTGTTTTCGCGCAGCAGCGAACAATGCCTGCTGGTGCCGTGATGCAGCCGGACTTGTCGCACGTCACGCTTGTCGCAGTGTCGAGCATCGCGCTCGATGCGACCGCGCGCGCGCTGGCGCTGTCGATCGACCAGGCGCGGTTTGCGCGCGCGGTGCTGTTTGCCGACCGTGCGCCGCCGGCAGGCCTGCCCGAGGGGGTGGTCTGGCACAAGATCGCCCCGGTGACTTCGCGCGCGCTCTATTCGCGGTTTCTGTTCCACGAACTGGCGCGGCACATCACCACGTCGCACGTGCTGGTGGTGCAGTGGGACGGCTATATTCTCGACCACGCGGCATGGGACCCGGCGTTCCTCGATTATGACTACATCGGCGCCGCCTGGCCGCATTTCGGCGACAGCTTTATCGTTGGCAATGGCGGGTTTTCGCTGCGTTCGCGGCGCTTGCTCGATGCGCTGGCGCACTATCGGCTCAATCCCGGAGAGGCCGAAGACACTGCGATCTGCCGCCGCCTGCGCCCGCTGCTCGAACAGCACCACGCCATCCGCTTTGCACCGCCCGAGGTTTCGGCGCGGTTTGCGTTTGAGCGGGTGCCGCGCCAGGGGCGCCCGTTCGGGTTTCACGGCGTGTTCAACATGATCGACCTGATGACGCCGCGCGCGCTGCTCGATTTGCTGTCGGGGCTCGAGCCGGCGACGGTTCATGCCAACGAGCGTGCCGAAATCGTGCTCGGCCTGTTGCGCCGCGGCGAATTTGCCACCGCCGTGCGCCTGCTGGCGCGGTTTCTGTGGCCGGCCAACCCGCCCCAGACCAGGCGCAGTGCGCTTTAGCTTGTCAATTCGTCGAGCGCGCGCATCAAATCGGCCATCATAAACGGCTTGGCGAGGCGGGGGATGGCGGGGTCGAGCGTTTCGACTTCGGAATAGCCCGAAATGATCAGAAAGCGCGTCGCGGGCATGATCGTGGTGACCGCTTTTGCCAGTTCGACGCCGGTCATGCCGGGCATCAGATGATCGGTGACCAGATAGTCGGGCCGCAACCCGCCTTTGACCGCTTCCAGCGCATCGTGCGCCGATTTGGCCTGGATTACGCAATAGCCGGCCTCGGACAGCATTTCCGATATCGTCGTGCGGATATGCGCCTCGTCATCGACCAGCAGCACCAGCCCGCTGCCCGCGGCCGGGGGGGCCTGCGCAGCGGGACGGATGTCCGGCACGATCCCGGGCAGGCTTTGCGGCAGCCACACGGTGATCCGCGTGCCCGCACCGGGGTCGCTGTCGATCGTCAAGGCGCCGCCCAGCTGCGAGGCCAGGCCATGCGCCATCGACAGCCCGAGGCCAGTGCCTTGCCCGACGCCTTTGGTCGAAAAGAACGGTTCGATCGCGCGGGTCCGCGTTTCCTCGTCCATCCCCTTGCCGCTGTCGGCCAGGCGCAAGCGCACATAGCGGCCGGGCGGCAAGGCCGCTGGCCGATCCTCCCCCTCGGGCGCGGCATCGATCGAAATCGCCAGGTCGCCCCAGCCGTCCATCGCATCGCGCGCGTTGACTGCCAGGTTGAGGATCGCCATTTCCAGCTGGTGGCGATCGGCATTGGCGATCAGACCCTGCCCGGTGGTGTGGAATGTCACCACCACCGATGGCCCGGTCGCGCTGACGATCAGGTCCTTCATCCCTTCGACGAGCGCTGCCACATCGACTGCGGCGATCTGCAATGGCTGGCGGCGCGCAAACGCGAGCAGGCGGTGGACCAGCATCCGTGCGCGCTCGGCGGATTCGAGCGCGCCGGCGATCATCCGCTGGTCGCGTTCGACGCCGACGCCGCGGCGTCTGAGCATATCGAGCGCGCCCAGGATCGGGGTGAGCAGATTGTTGAAATCGTGCGCGACGCCCCCGGTCAGCTGGCCCATCGCTTCAAGTTTTTGCGACTGCACCAGGGCTTCTTGCGCCTGCGCCAGCTTGTGCTGGTCGTGGATCCGCGCGGTGATGTCGGTGACAAACTGAAACGCGCCGATGCGTTCGCCGCGATCGTTGGTCAATGTGCGGAACTTGATTTCGTAATTCGATCGCGCATGCGCCGGGTCGCCGCGCGATTCGATGATGGTAAATTCGTCGCCGGCAAACGCGCGCGCCCAGGCCCGCTTTGAAATGTCGCGCTGCCGGGGTTGATCGGCCATGACATCAAGCAGGTTGTCACCCACTTTGGGGCGGCGGCCATATATCCGGTCGAATTCGTCGACATTGGCCTGGTTGATGGCAAGGATGCGATAATCGAGCGCCAGCGCCATGACCATGACATCGGTGCGCTCGATCAGCGTGGCCAGCAGATTGCGCTCACCGGTGCGTTGCGCGACTTGCGCTTCGAGATCGTCGCGCGATCGTTGCAGCAGCTTGCGCGCCGCAACAATGTCCCCGATATCGGTGCAGGCGCCGTACCAGCGGATCACGGTGCCCTGGTCGTCGTATTCGGGGTTTCCGCCCCACAACATCCAGTGCCAGGCCGCGTGGCGATCGCGCAGGCGCAGCTCGGTCTGAAAGCGTTGCCCGGTCGCCTGGGCGTGCTGCCAGACTGCCCGTAGCGACGCGCGGTCGTCGGGGTGGACCAGATCCAGCCAGGCATCGCCATCGCATGATCCGATCGGCAAGCCGGTATATTCGTACCAGCGGGCGTTGTGGTAATCGTGCGCGCCTTCGGCGTCGGCAGACCACACCAGTTGCGGCATTGAATCGGCCAGCACGCGGAACCGTGCTTCGGTGCGGGTGACCGCGTGTTCGGCCCGCACTTGCAGCGAAATGTCGATGTTCAGCCCATACCAGCGCACCACCGCGCCATCGTCGTCGAACGCCGGATTGATCCGCGTCAGAAACGGCCGCATCACACCGTCGGCACCGCGGATGTCGAACACCATTTCGAACGGTTCGGCTGCCGAGATCGCCGCTTTCCAGCGGTCGAGCACTTCGGCCAGCGCGCGCGGGTCGTGGATCGCTTGCCAGCCCCAGCCCTGCATGTCCTCAGGCGTGGTGCCGGTGTAATCGTACCATCTGGAATTGTACCAGAAAATATAGCCGTCTGCGTCGGCGATCCAGCACAACGTCGGCAGGTTTTCTGCAAACAAGCGGAATTCGTGATCGTCAACGGGCGCAGTCAGCAGGTTGGTGTTGGCGCGGATTCTGGCGATCATCAACTGCCCCTATGCTGAAAATCCCCCCTGCCGCCCGTCGCTATGCCCGGGTTTCACACGCCGCAGCATCGTTACTCTAAATCCGAACCGCATTCCTGAAAAGAATCAAATTGTCACAGCGTCTGCTCGCCACAGCGAAGTACTTTCACGCCACAAGGAAGCTTGACCCCGGGTCAAGCCCGGGGCGACGAAAATTTCAAACTTGGTGCCTATGGGCAAACTTCCTCGTGAACCAACTTGCAAGCGTAACCCGCCAGCGGCGCCGCTGTTCCGTGCCCCGCTGTCAATGGGCCGAACGGGCAATCTGCAAGAACCCGGAAACCACGGCGCGATTTATGCATTGGTCGAGCACAACCAGCCCAATTTGCTGCATTCAAGGAACCTGCCATGACACTTGCCGGTCGCAATATCGCCATTCTCATCGCTCCGCGCGGGACCGAATACCCCGAATTTGCCCAGCCGCGCGCTGCCGTGCTCGATGCCGGGGGCGCGGTAACCGTGATCAGCCTTGCCCCGGGGCGCGCGCAGACCACCAATCACGATCTCGATCCGGGCCCGTCGTACACGATCGACAAGACCATCGCCGACGTGTCGGCCGACAGCTTCGACGGATTGATCATTCCGGGCGGGTGCGTCGGCGCGGACAGGTTGCGCGCCAGCGAGCCGGTGGTCACCTTTGTGCGCGATTTCTTCGAACGCAGCAAACCGGTGGCGGCGATCTGTCACGCGCCGTGGGTGCTGATCGAGGCCGATGCGGTCAAGGGGCGCAAGCTGACATCGTACAAATCGATCGAGACCGACATTGAAAATGCCGGCGGCGAATGGGTCGATGCCGAAGTGGTGGTCGATCGCGGGCTGATCACCAGCCGCACACCGGACGATCTGCCGGCATTCTGCAACGCGGTGGTCGATATGTTCGCGCACGCAAATGCCGGCGGCATGCCGATGTCAGGCTGACTGCGCGCCGGAACAAAACCCCCGCTCGACCGTTTGTGAGCCACCAGCTGTCGTCAGGATCGGCTGGGCGGGGGGGAAATGGCGCACGCGGGTCCAGCACGGTTGCCAATCGGGCCGGGTCTCACCGGCGCGCTCGCTGTCGGCTGGGCACTGTGGGCGCATCCGGCTTGCGCGCAGAGCGATGAAAACCTGCGCGACATGTCGATCGAGGATCTCGCGCAGATCAGCGTCACCTCGGTCAGCAAGACCGATGAGCCGGTGAGCGACGCGCCGGCGGCGATCTTTGTCATCACCCACGATGATATTCGCCGCAGCGGCGCGGCGACATTGCCCGAAATGCTGCGGCTGGCGCCCAATCTGGAAGTGTACCAGCAAGGGCCGGGCCAATGGGTGGTGACCGCGCGCGGCCTTGACGGCAATCCCGGCGCGCAGAGCTTTTCGAACAAGCTGCTGGTGCTGGTCGATGGCCGCTCGGTCTATACGCCGCTCTATTCCGGGGTCTATTGGGATCTGCCCGATGTGCTGCCGGCCGACATCGACCGGATCGAGGTGATCAGCGGCCCCGGAGCGACATTGTGGGGTGCCAACGCGGTCAACGGGGTGATCAACATCATCACCCGCAGCGCCACACAGACGCAAGGCCTGCTGCTCGACTTGCGCGCCGGCACCTCGCGTCAGGCACTCGGAGCGCGGATCGGTGGCGAAGTGGGCGATACGATCGCCTGGCGCGCCGCGCTGCGCTGGCTGCACGAGGATGCGGATTTTTCCGCGTCGGGCGGCTCTGCCGACGATCCGTTCCAGCGGCTCGGCCTGAATGCCGAAGTCGACTGGACTGCGTCGCCGCGCGACACGGTGACCGCGCGCGGCGAGGTGTCCGATGGTCGGCTGGGTGACGCCGATCTCAGCCATCAGGACACCGCCACGCGCAATCTGTCGCTGCGCTGGAACCGCCAGCAGACCAATGGCGCGATCCAGGTGCAGGCGACTTACGACCGGGTCGAGCGTACGACGGAGCCTGGCGACAGCGGCTTTTTCACCGAGACCTGGGACCTCGATGCGCAGCAATCGCTGGTGCTGGGCGCTGCGCATCATCTGGTCTGGGGCGGTGGGCTGCGGCTTACCCATTACGGCATCGCCGGCACCGCATCGCTCCAATTCGATCCATCGGTCGGCAATCTCGATCTGGCCGACGCGTTCGTCCAGGACACGTTCGACCTTGCGCGCAGGCTCAGCCTGACTGCGGGTCTCAAACTCGAAAAGGACCCTTATGCCGCGGCCTCGCTGCTGCCCGAACTGCGGCTGGCGTGGAAACCTGGGTCGGGTGCGCTGATCTGGGCCGCGATGTCGGGCGCGGTGCGCTCACCCGCCCCGTTCGACCGCGACGTCGAGGAAGAGGCGGGGACGGTGACGCTGAGCGGCAACAAAGCGTTCCGCACCGAAAAACTGACCGCTTACGAATTTGGCGTGCGCGTCCAGCCCGCGCGCACGCTGTCGTTTTCGGCCACAGCCTATTACAACGATTATTCCAGTTTGCGCAGCATCGAACTGCTGCCCGGGCCCGGGTTCAACCTGATCTGGGGCAACAATCTCTATGGACACACCTATGGGCTCGATGCCTGGTTCACCTGGCGCGCGCTGGCGTGGTGGACGCTGTCGGGCGGCAGCGCGTTGATCAGCGAACACTTTGCCTTTGCGCCGGGCGCGTCGGGACTGCTGGGAACCGCGCAACTCGGCAGCGACCCGTCGAGCCAGTTCCGTCTGCGCTCGTCGATGAACCTGCCCGCCGCGTTCGAATTCGATGCCATGCTGCGTGCGGTGGGTCCGCTGCCATCGCCTTATGTGCCGGCATACCGTGAAATGGACTTTCGGCTGGCGCGGCCAATCGGGCGCAGGGCCAGTGTGCAGATCACCGGCACCAACGTGTTGCATGCGCGCCATCAGGAATACCCCGGCGGCGACTTCATTCCGCGCCGGATCATGGCCGGGCTGGAACTGGCAATTTGAGCCTGCGACCGCGCCGATTTGCATGGCTGCTGGCGGCAGCGCTGCTGGCGTTCGGCCAGGTCGACCGGGCAAAGGCCGACAGCCGCGAAGCCGAAGTGAAAGCGGCCTATGTGTTCAAGCTTGCCTCGTTCGTGCGCTGGCCACCGACAGCATATGATTCGGCGGTGGCGCCGACCACGCTGTGTGTCGCCGGGCGCAGCGATGTGCTGGCCGCGCTTGGCCGCATCGCCAAAGGACAACGCGCCGAGAACCGGCCGCTGGCCGTTGTCGGCCTGCCGCCGGGCAGCAGCACCGCGGCCGGATGCCAGGCGCTGTATCTGGGCGAGGGGGGCAAAGCCGCCGGCAGGATGCTCCAGGCGCTGGCGCGCGCGCCGGTGCTGACGATCAGCGATCGCACCGCCGGCAGCGAGGGCGGGGTGATCGAACTGGTCGACCACGGCGATACGGTGAGGCTGGTGATCCACCGCGGCGAAGCGGTTCGCCACGGCCTGACGCTCAGTTCAAAGCTGCTCGCCGTGGCAGAGGCGGTCGAGCCATGACGCGCAGCGCCAACGCCGTCGCACCCACCGTGCCGGCTCTGCGCACGACCGTGCCGACGATCATCGCCATCGTGCTGGTGGCGCTCGGCATAGCGCTGGCGGTGCGCAGCGAGCGGACATTGGTTGCCGAACGCGCCGAGCAGACCGCGGTGCAGGCCAGGATCATGGCCTCTGCGCTGACCGGTGCGCTGGCGTTCGACGATGTTGCCGCCACGCGCGAATATCTGGCGGCGCTCAAGCTCAATCCGGCGGTGCGCGCTGCCGCGGTCTATGCACGCAGCGGGGCGATCGTTGCAGGGTTCACCAAAGACCACGTGCCGTTCCCGGCGGGCGTGGCGCCGCACGTCGCTTCGGTCGGCAATATGACCATCACCGTGACCGAACGCGTGCGCCAGGGCAATCTCGATCTCGGTACGGTCTATGTCCGCTCGAACATCGAACCGTTGTGGGCACGGCTGTCGCGCTATGGCGCAATCGGCGTGATGATTGCCTTTGCGGCGCTGCTGATTGTCATGCTCGGCCGGGCCTATGCGCGCGTGGCGCAAGCCAACGACCAGCTCCGTGCCGAAATCATCGCGCGCGAAACCGCCGAGCGCGCGCTGGCGCAAGCGCAGAAAATGGAGGCGCTGGGTCAGCTAACCGGGGGTATCGCGCATGACTTCAACAATCTGCTGATGGCGGCCTCAAGCGGCCTGGAGCTGGTCGAGCGCACGTCGGACCCGGTGCGACGCGAACGCTATGTCCTGGGCATCAGGGAAGCGTTCGATCGCGGGGCCAGGCTGACCCGCCAATTGCTGACGTTTGCGCGGCATTCGCCGGTCAACGCCGAAGTGGTCGATGTGCGCGAGCGGTTGCTCGGTCTGGCCGAACTGCTCGAACGCTCGCTGCGCGGTGATATCGCGCTGGAATGGGACCTGGCCGACGATCTGTGGCCGATCATGGTTGATCCGGTGCAGTTCGAAGTGGCGGTGGTCAATATCGCGGTCAACGCGCGCGATGCCATGCCCAGTGGCGGCAAAATCCGCATTTCAGCCGCCAACAGCGCCGGCACCGCGATGGTCGGCGATGGGGTGCGCATCGCGATTGCCGATCAGGGCTGCGGCATTGCGCCCGAGGTGCAGGCCAAAGTGTTCGATCCGTTTTTCACCACCAAGGCGGTGGGTGAAGGCACCGGGCTCGGGCTCAGCCAGGTCTACGGCTTTGTGCGCGCGGCCGGCGGCCAGGTCGCGATTGACAGCGTGCCTGGCCGGGGCACGACACTGACATTGCTGTTGCCGCGCAGCCGGCAGACGGCGTGGACCCGCGTCGATCCCGGCAGCGCCGCACCGCCGGCGGTGCGCGCGCAGACCGTGCTGGTCGTCGAAGATGACCCGCGGATCGCGCAATCGCTGCGCGAAATGCTCGAACTGCTGGGCTGTTCGCCGATCTGCGCGGCCGACCCTGCGCAAGCGCTGAAGCTGATCGCGGCGCGGCGGATCGATATGGTGCTGAGCGATATGGTGATGCCTGGCGGAATCAACGGGCTGGATCTCGCGCGGGTGCTGCGCGAGCGCGCCGATC
>Ga0116231_10009161_pt1 | contig 16888 bp, 13 predicted proteins | sample S1TSphgellanicum_2_FD_89695 | JGI IMG/M metagenome (GOLD analysis project Ga0116231, IMG submission 89695) | Host-associated microbial communities from peat moss isolated from Minnesota, USA - S1T2_Fd - Sphagnum magellanicum MG | ecosystem: Host-associated > Plants > Peat moss > Unclassified...
CTGGGCTGGATCGTCTGGGCAATCCTTTTGCTGATTCCTGCCATGCGCCACCCCAGAGTGCCTCACGAGGAGCCGCTACGATCCCGGCACTATCTGATGAGCGCGGCCGCACTGGCCATTTTTCTTCTCACATTCGCCGCGCAACCAATTGCCGGCAACTCGCTGCTGCACTACCTGCACATGGAAAACCGGCTGCCGTTTGAACATTGAGACCCAGCCGGCCCGGGCCGTCAGTTTACAGCTTTGGAAAGATCGATGGGGGCGCCCTTCACCGGCACGGGCTTCTCCGGGGGCGTTGGCGGCAATGGCCGTTCATAGACCTCATCGGCCACCGTGTGGGCGACTTTCAAGAGCCGGCCGTTCTGGGCAAACGTGAGCACCCAGTTCATCGCCTTGGCCTTGGGGTCGGGATAGTGGGTGGTATCGACCAGATGAATCTGTGCGCCGCCCTTTCCCGAGACCGACAGCTTTGCCGGCACAAAGAGCGGATAGGCTTCCTCCTGATGCGAGGCGGGTGCCAGAGCAGCCCGCACGTGGCCGCCGGCCAGCGCGGCGTAACAGAGGCTGAGCGTAAGCCAGTCCGGATCGACTCCTTTGCCTCCCTCGGCGACCATGTGATTGAAGTCGTTCAGCGTGAGCTCATTCGAAGAGGCAGGAGTCCACAGCGAGTAGCTACGCCGGCGCACAGGAATGACGCGCACATGGCCGCCCGTCCCAGTACCCCGAGGAATCGAAACGGAAAACAACGTCACATCGCCTGCGCCATCGGCCCGGCTGTATTCGAGGATCAAATGATCCGGGAAGACCGGGCAAACCGCCTGCTCATAGCCCCAGCCGCCGTCGTTGGAGCGCTCCAGATTGAACCCCTGCAGTCCTGCCCGGCGCGCAATCTCAGCCTCATTGGCCGCAACCAGAGCCTGATCCGTCGCCGTCATCCGTTCGGGAGCGAGGAATGCGAGCGAAGACAGGGTCTTGGTATGCGCATCCAGCGGAAACGGCGTCGGGGTTGGCTTGGGATGAATCTGCCGCACCAGATCGCCATCGATATTCTGCCCTTTGTCGGTGGCCGTGCCCTGGGCGCAACCAAGCGTGCAGCAGACGGACAGCACCACGGCCGTCAACCCCAAAAGAAATCGAACTTGCAGCAAAACCGAAGATGCCGTTGGTCTCATAACTGCCTACAGAGTAACATCCGATCGTCGCGGCAACTCTCTCGAAGCTCCCGCACGGACCCAAAAAAGGAAAAGCATCCCAGCTTCGGGATGCCTTTCCGATGGTTGCTTTTCGATTCAATTAGTGAGAAGCGGTGTGATGAGCAGCCGACGGCTTCCTTGGAGCGGCCTTCTTCTTCGTCACGGTGATCTCGCCATCGCGCATGGTGATCATGGCGTTGGGAGCCTGGGTGTACGAATCGAAGGTTCCAATCAGCGCCTTGGTTTCGGTCGGGGTATCGACGGCGGTATTCGAACCGACCGCCGGGATGTCCTTGTCGGCCAGCGGCGTCTTCAGGTTGACGGTGAAGTCCGCCTTCTTGTCCGCCTGTGCGTCCTCGGTCACCGCGAGCTGGATCTGCGACGCCGTTGCGGCAATCACGATTCCGGGCAATTCCGTGACCTTATCCTTCAACAGCGCCCACAGCTTGTCGGCGTTCGCCGGGGAGGCGTTGGCGAGGATGTACTCCTTATCCCGCAGTGCCAGGGTGGAGAGGTCGGCCGTGGTGTTCACCACGCCGTCGGCAATATCCTTGGGCGTCGGAGCCGGCGTAATGGTGAAATCCGGCGGGGGGAAGATGGTCAGCGCGGACTTGGCCAGCACATCCGCATATCCGTCTTCCTTACCGTGGTACCGCTTGTACCAGTAGAGGGCCAGCTTTTCGATGCCCGCCTTGGCAGTTGGATTGGGCGCGAAGCTCTCCGCGCGGGCCAGGAACCACACCCCATTGATCAGATCCTCCGGCTTCAAGGGAGCCGGCAACTGGGTGTAAGTCTGCCCCAGGAAGAAAGTGTCGTTCCACCACGGCGAAACCTTGGTGTCATCGGGGTTGTTCTTCGCCAGGTACTCGAGTTCGGAGCGGAACGCGACGATCGCTCCCGGCAGATCCTTTTTTCCGTAAAGCACGTCGCGCGCAATGATCGAATAGAAGAGAGGGTCAATGGCCGCCTTCTGCTTCTTGAATTCGTCCTCCGGCACCGCCGCCGGCTTGGTCGCGGCTAGCGCCTTGGTAGCCATCGCTGCCGCGTCGTCCATCAACTGCGGCATCTGCGCCGCGTTGGCCTGCGCCATCTGCTGCTTCATAACGGCGGTCAGATACATCGCTTTGAGATTGTCGGGGTCCACCTGTAACAACCGCTGTGCGGCATCGACGATCTTCGCCGGGTCCTGTGGCTTCGACTGGGTATACGCATCCAGGAGATCGCTGATCATCGCGTTCTTGACCACGCTTTGCGGATACTGCTTCAGAAACGACTCGATTGCTGCAGCCTTTGCGGCGGGATCGGTTTGAGTTGTCGCATTCTGGTATGCGTTGAATTCCGCAGGATCTTTGATGGTAATCGGCTGAGAGGCGGGAGCCTGAGCCACAATGGCGGGAACCACGGCGAGGGTGAGGGCTGCCAGCACCAAAACGGGCGTGACGAGAAACTTCTTCATTCAATGCTCCTGGGAGATCGAGAAAATCGAAACAGTCTGTGGGCCACGCGCATCGAGAAAATCATCCAGCCACCTTCGCACTGGATACCAACACGGCCGATCTGCCGACCCTGTCTTCCCTGCGGTGATGTGGGGATTATAGAAACACTGTCGACAAACGACAAGCGGTGAATCAAAGTGGTCAATTTCAGCCGACATCCGCGACAGCATCCAGCAGCCGCACCAACTCACTCTGCTCGGCCAAAAACGCGTCGTGGCCGTGATCGGAAATCATTTCGCGGTACACGGCATCCGCTCCGGCAGAGCGCACCGTCTCCGCCAGTCGCTTGACGTCCTCTGCGGGGAAAAGCCAGTCCGAACTAATGCCGACAAACGTCAGCCGAGCTCGAATCCGGCCAAAGGCCTCGGCCGCATCGCGAAATCCACGCGCCGGATCCCATGTATCCATCGTGCGCAGAATCGCCAGGTAGGAGTTCGCGTCGAACCGGTCCAGAAAGCGCTCTCCCTGGTAATCGAGAAATCCCGCCACATCGAACCGGCCACCCGTCAATCCCCCGCCGTGATCCCCGAGCGACCATGGATCTTCTCCATTCCGGTTGGGATTTCGCCCAAACCGCTCGTCGAACAGTTGCGGCGACTTGTAGCTGAGCATGGCAATCTGCCGCGCCTGAGCCAATCCTCGACGCGGTTGACGCCCCACAGAATAGCGGCCCTCCAGCCAATCCGGATCCCCTTGAATGGCCTGCCGCTGCACATGGTTCAGAGCCAATCCCAGCGCGCCCAGCGGAGCCACGGCAATGACCACCGCCCGCTCCACCCGCTCCGGATAGAGAATCGACCAATCGAGGGCCTGCATTCCGCCAATCGAGCCCCCGATCGCCAGCCGCAGCTTGGCGATTCCAAGCGAATCCAGCAGCCGCGCCTGCGCCCGGACATTGTCGCCGATCGAAACCAGCGGAAACTCCGGACCAAACACCGCACCCGTCTCGGCATCCACCGAACCAGGCCCGGTCGATCCGTAGCACGACCCCAGCAAGTTCACGCAAAGGACACAGTCGCGGCCGAGATCGACAATTCCATCGAACAAACCCGGCCACCAAGCGCCCGCCAATGCCGATCCCGAGAGCGCGTGGCACACCAGCACGGCATTGTCGCGCTCCGCATTCAGCTTGCCGTACACCGCATAGTGCAGCACCGGCCGCGCCAATATCCGGCCGCACTCCAGCAGCAGTTCCCCGTCAACGACAAAGTCTCCCTCATACGTCGGCGAAGGCGCGGCGATCGTTCGCGGCTCTGTAACCGTGCTACTCATACCATTCCAATTCTGTTCACAGATTCAAACCGAAAAGTGGATACCCCACCCTAGCCGCGCCTTCGTCTTTCCGGCCAGGGTGGGAGAATCCCAACTTACTTCTCAACCAACGCCAGCTTACCTGAAGCGACCGCAATCGCCTGCTCCAGATCCGCCAGAATATCCCGGATGTCTTCAATACCGACTGAAAGCCGCACTAAGTCCGGAGTGACTCCCGTCGAAGCCTGCTCCTGTTCGGTAAGTTGCTGATGGGTTGTCGAAGCCGGATGGATCACCAGCGACTTCACATCGCCGATGTTCGCCACCAGCGAAAACAGCTTCAGCGAATCGATCAGCGTCTTGCCCGCATCATAGCCGCCCTTGAGTCCAAACGTGACCAGAGCGCCCTGCCCAACCGGCAGATACTTCTGCGCCCGCGCATGGAACTTGCTCGACGCAAGGCCGGGATAATTCACCCACGCCACATCCTCATGCGTCTCCAGCCATTTCGCCACCGCCAGCGCATTTTCCGAGTGCCGCTGAAGCCGCAGATGCAAGGTCTCGATTCCCTGCAACAGCAAGAAAGCCGAATGGGGTGAAAGGGCCGCGCCGGTATCGCGCAGGCCTTGAATCCGGGCCTTCAAAATAAACGAAATCGCGCCAAAAGCCTCCCAGTACGAAAGACCATGATACGAAGGGTCTGGCTGCGTAAACTCGCCGAACCGCCCCGACGCGGCCCAATCGAATTTACCCGCATCCACAATCACGCCGCCAATCGTCGTTCCATGCCCGCCAAGAAATTTGGTGGCGGAATTGACCACAATATCCGCGCCCCACTCGATAGGACGCACCAGCGCCGGCGAAGGCGTGGTGTTATCGACCACCAGCGGCAGTCCATGCTCATGCGCAATCGCCGCCAACGCCGCAATATCCACCACATCCAGCTTGGGATTGCCCAGACTCTCGGTGTAAATCGCCCGCGTCCGAGGAGTGATCGCCGCGCTAAGTCCCTCAAAGTCATCCGCATCCACAAACTTCACCGTGATACCCAGGCGAGGGAGCGTGTAATGAAACAAGTTATACGTCCCGCCATACAGCGAAGTGGTCGAGATAATCTCGTCCCCAGCCTGCGCCAGCGTCGTCAAAGCCAAAGTCTCCGCCGCCTGCCCGCTCGCCGTCGCCAGCGCCGCCACGCCACCTTCCAGCGCAGCCACGCGCTTTTCAAAGACATCCGTCGTCGGATTCATCAGCCGCGTGTAGATATTGCCAAATTCCTTCAGCCCAAACAGCCGCGCCGCATGGTCCGCATCCTGAAAGACATACGAAGTGGTCTGGTAAATGGGCACAGCCCGCGCGCCGGTCGCGGGGTCAGGCACCTGGCCCGCATGCACGGCAAGAGTTCCTAAATGCTGCTTTTCCTGGTCAGACATACCACTCTCCTCAAGTTCAAATTCTCAACCCTGCTATGGTGCAACTCGCACACACCCCGCTTCACCAAAAAACGAAGAACAAAGAGAGCGGCCCGGATCCTCATCGAGGACCCGGGCCGCTCTGGCTGAAACTGGAAGGCGCTTATCGCATTCTTGGTCTCAAAGCCGCAGCCGCGGGTACCCGTTGCATGCACATACAGCAGCACATGACCAGGCCCATCACGACGCATTGGCTCAGAATCGACATCCCCTCCAGTATTGGCCCCCCAGCCACGAAAGTCAAATTCAGCTAATGTGATCAGATTACCGACCCAGGCAACGGTATGATAGGCATCCACCAGTTCTGCTACGTTCGCAAACCTCGTGGGGGTCTCTCTCGGGGGTGATCCCCACGGTTTTCGGAAAGACGGCCGCGACGGATATAACGCTCACTGATTCGCCCATGCACCGAATCTGCGCTCCACAATAAGAGCGTCGGTCGGACCGGGCGCACAGCAATTCTGGTAGCCTCATCCGTATGGGTTTTGCAGAATTCCTCGGCAATCCGGGCACAATCGAGCGGCTGCGCGAGAGCGTCCAGCACCAGCGCATTCCCCAGGCCGTCATCCTCGCCGGAGCCAAAGGCGCGGGAAAATACACGCTCGCCCTGATGTTCGCCCGCCTCATCAACTGCCTCTCGCCGATTGAGACGGACGGCCTGCCGGACTACTGCGGCGTCTGCCGCAACTGCGAACGCATCGGCGCCGCCTCCGACCTCGACAGCCGCGTCGCCGAAGCACTCGCCTCCCGCGAAGACCTCCGCGAAACCGACAAAAAAGAGACCCGCATCCTCATTCAACCCCACCCGGACGTGCTCATCGTTCCACCCGATCCGCCGCAAAACCTCATCAAAATCGGCCAGGTCCGCCAGGTCATCCACAACGCCTACTACCGCCAGCCGGTCGAGGGCAAGCGCTCCATCTTTCTCTTCACCTCCTCAGCCTTCATGAAAGAGGCGGCCAACAGCCTCCTCAAAGTCCTCGAAGAGCCGCCGCCCAACTGCACCCTGATTTTGCTCACCGAAAACCCCGCCGAAATGCTCCCGACCATCCGCTCCCGCGCCATGCTCTTCCGCTTGGGCGCGGTTCCGGTCGAAACACTGGAAGAACTGCTCGCCAAGCGGCGTCCCGATCTCAAAGGCAATCGCCGCGCCCTGGTCGCCCGCATCGCGGAAGGCGCCGTCGGCCGTGCCCTGGGCTTCGACATCGAGACCTACCTCGCCAGCCGCCAGGACGCCTTGACCATCCTGCGCACCGCCCTCCGCGATCCCGATTTCTCCACGCTCTTCCGCGCCACGGAAACCTATCGCGCCGGAGCCGACGGCCAGGAAAAGGCGCTCAACCTGCTCCGCGCCGCCAACAAGCTCATCGAAGACCTGCTCATGCTCGTCGCAGGCTCCCCGCACCTGATGCGCAACCAGGACATCAGTGCCGAGCTCTCGCAACTGGCTCAGGGCGTGAATCTCGACTGGATCGACCACGCCGCCCACGCCCTCGCCGAAGTCGAAAAGGGGATGCGCCGCAACCTGCTCCGCTCCCTTTCGCTCGACGCCATGGCCGTTTCGCTGGAACGCGCTTGAATCGGGCAAAAAACGCCTCATCGGATACATAGCGCCGCTGCAATCGGCATGCGCACAATTCCAATGCAACCTGCGGGCCACAGCGCGCATCTCTGCTAGTAAGACATTCAGATTTGCTCGTCTTTCTGGGATTGCGATGCGGCCTGCATGCGCAAGCTCGCTCTGTTTTTGTGCGTCCGCGAGGCCGGTCCCGTCGTCTGCAACTGTATGCCTGCCGACTGCGTGAGAGAAATCCATATTCCCCCTCCGGTGTATGGCCGGTAGCCTGGAACGCTGTTCTACCGGATCGACGCTTAGCATGGGCCCTATCTCGCTCGAGGAGTACCGAAAGTTATGGCAAAACAAACCTTGCGGCAAGCCGCCGCAGTCCCGCCAGTCACCGCCGGACCGGCCACCGCTGTTCTCGATCATCCGACTCCCGTGGCCGCAGTCGCCAAGATCGCCAATGCCAAGTCGCCCATCCGAAGAGCGCGACCGGCCACCGCGGCAGCGCCCGTAGTGCATCACCACGCAAACATGCCATTGGATGAACATGGTTCCAACCGTCAGGCGGAGCTGTTTTATCTGCAAAAGCAAATTCAGCAGCAGACGCAGATGGTCTTCATCCTGGAGGACCAAACGCGCATCCAGGGAGTGGTCGAGTGGTATGACCGTCATTCCATCAAAGTGCGGGGCAAATCCCGCGTTCTCATCTATAAGTCCGCCATTAAATATCTCTACAAAGCCGGCGAACTCGGCTCACACTCAGACTAGTTCCCGCGCGGAGTCGTCCGGCTTCGAAGCAGCCTTGCGAAGCCGGTCGCGAATGGCAGCCCCAATTCCCTCCTCTGCTGGCACCGGACAGACAATCACCGCGCACCCGGCAGCATCCAGAGCGCGCAGGCCGGCAAAGAGCCGCTGCGCCAACTCCTCCGGCTTAGCCATCGGCCCCCACAGAAACACCTGCGCAAGGCCACGCAGCCAATCGACTTCGTTTGAGAATTCAGCCGGCAACATGACGCCCAACCGGTCTCGCTGATATTGCAAAACCGAGGCGTGCAAATTGTCCGCGCTGCCCCACATGTCCACGAGAACCAACCGAGCCTTAGGCGCATAATGCCGCAGACCAACCCCCGGCGAAGGCAAAGCTTCGCGCGGCGCGGCGCGCAGCTCTTCCGTCTCGACAAACATCTCTACAGGCCCCGCAACTGCGCGAATCTGCTCTAACGTAATCGCGCCCGGGCGATACACCATCATTGGCGAGGCATTTGGATCGAGCACCGTCGATTCCACTCCGCACGCCGTCGGTCCGGCATCGACCACTGCATCGATGCGCCCATCCAAATCTTCGCGTACGTGCTCAGCCGTCGTGGGACTGGTGTGACCAAAGCGATTGGCGCTGGGCGCAGCAATCGGCACTCCCGCCGCCCGAATGACCGCCAGCGCCACCGGATGCGCCGGCATCCGCACACCCACCAGCTTGCGTCCTGCCGTCACCGCATCCGGCACCAGGGCCGAGCGCGGCAGCAGCAGCGTCAGCGGCCCCGGCCAGAATGCCGCAATCAGCCGCCGCGCCCCCTCCGGAATCTCCGCTGCCACCCTCGCCAGCATCGCTTCATCGCATACATGCACGATCAGCGGGTCCCATCCGGGGCGCTCCTTGGCCGCGAAAATCGCCGCCACAGCCTTCGAATCGAGCGCGTTCGCTCCCAGGCCATAAACCGTCTCCGTCGGCAGCGCCACCGTGCCGCCCCCGCGCAGAATCGCAGCCGCCCGTCCGATCGCTTCCTGCGATGCGGGACTAACAACCAACTCCGGAACCACCCGCAGGCGTAACGTGTGCATCCCTTTATTATCCATGGCTCTTGATCTTTCTCCTTCGCAGGTTCCGAACCGAGACAGCTCAGAAACGACCGCCCGTTCAACGCCCCTCTCCTCCTCCGGAATTCGAATCGACACATGCCAGAATAAGGTCATCACGCGAACGTAAATTTTATATACGCCGTCTGGAGAGCTGCTTGAACCACTCTGAGAATTCCATCCCCCTGATCCTGCCCGAGGCGACCAAACCCTTCATCCTCCCGCTCGGCTGGAGCATCGTAGAAAATGCGGTCCAACCCACCGTACTCGGCCCGGAAGGCGATCTGCAGATTGCCTTTCTAGTGCTACCCAACAGCGGCGAGCCGGCTCAGATGGCCACGCAGGCTTGGCGCATGGTCGAACAGGATTTCGACCAGCCCATCCGCCAGCAAACCGAGGCTGCCGCAGCCGGAGGCTGGGATGCCACCCACCAGATCGTCCACCTCGCGACCCAAAGCGGTGGCAACATGCATATCGCCATACTGCGCCGTTTGGGTGACCGGATGTACCTCTCGCTGATTTCGGGAACCGCTGCCGCTCTCAGCCGTCGAGGCGCCAATCTCGGTGAAATCGTCGATGGCTGGCGTCCGGACGCGCTCCCGGAGGTCTCGCTCGCCGGCCGGCTCGCTGCCCCGTGGACCGAGGCGCTAGCTGCCGAGCTCCGGCATTTTCTTACCGAATCCCTCCAGGCCCTCAATGTTCCCGGAGCCTCTGTCGCGCTCGTGCAGGATGGCCGGGTCGTGTTCGCCGAAGGCTTTGGCATAGCGGAAGTCGGCTCAGGCAGGCCCGTGAACGCGCACACGCCATTCATGATCGGCTCAACCACCAAAGCCCTCACCACACTGATGATGGCTCGCCTTGTCGATCAGGGAAAAATGGCGTGGTCGACTCCGGTCACCACCCTGCTGCCCGGATTCTCGCTCGCCGACGCCGTGGTCTCGCGCCAGCTTGAGATGCGCCACACCGTCAGCGCATCCACCGGCATGCCCCGCCGCGACATCGATTTCCTCTTTCGCAACCAAGGCGTCACCCCCGAGGATCGCATGGCCGAGATGCGATCCATGTCTCCCACCACGGGCTTCGGAGAAACCTTTCAATACTCCAACCATCTCGTCGCGGCCGGAGGCTACGCCGCGGCCCAGGCCTTCGCCCTGGACTTCCGTCAGAACTCCTGCCAGGACCTCGGTCAGCCCGACTCCGCAAAGTTTTCCTTGCAGCAGGCCTACCAACTGGCCATGGAAGAGCTGGTCTTCCAACCCTTATCCATGTCCGCAACCGGACTGTCCGCGCCGCCCCCCAGCGTCAGAGCCGAGCCACACGGACTCGACTTTGAGGGCAACTGCGTTCCTATCGATCCCAACCTGGAGCGATTCGTAACTTCCGTTGCCCCGGCAGGTGCGCTCTGGTCCACGGCACTCGACTTGGCAAATTATATCCAGGTAGAGCTGAACCAGGGCCAGACCGCTGCGGGAGCATCCCTGCTGCGACCGGAATCCCTCGCGGAGCGCTCCAAGCCGGGCATCAAAATTACCGCTGATTTCAGCTACGGCCTTGGCCTGTTTCGAGAGAACCACCACGGACTCCTCATCCTGGGGCACGGCGGCAACACCCTAGGCTTCAGTTCCGATCTCTATTTTCTGGCGGAGCACGGCGTCGGAGCGGTCCTGCTCACCAATCGTCGCAATACCAATCTCTTCCTCGCAGCGGTGCGGCAAAAGGTCTTCGAGCTGCTCTTCGATGCGCCGCCGAGCGCAAGCCAAATGGTCGCCGCGGCGCAAAGGTCTTCTGCCGCTACCCTTGGGAGAAGGCTTTCCCGCGTCCAAAGCAGAACAAACGCCGCTCCCTGGCTAGCCGAACTCGCCGGCGAGTACCGCTCCGCCGAGCTTGGTCCGCTGAGCATTTCCGTCCGGGATGGCATCGTTTGGGCCCAATTCCAGAGTTGGCAAAGTCCGCTTGGCACCGAAATCGCGCAGAATGCCGAGAGATTCCTCGTCCTCACCGGCGCGCCCTGGAGCGGCGAACTGCGCCTCCGCGTCCTGAACGCCACGAGCGATTCCCTTCCGCGGCTACTCCTCGACGGCGGCCAGACCCAGTACACCTTCGAGCGCCTGCCGCCGACCGCAACCGAGCCATGACCCGCCCGGCGCCCGGCCGACGCATCCGCAGGCAGACCCATCTGTCGTATACTTCCGTTCAACGGGAGACCTCGATGCGCGCAATCGAAACCGAGATCAAGTTTCGCGTGGCAGACGCCGCCGCGCTCGAAAATCTCCTCAGCAAAATCGGGTTCCGCCTGGTCACGCCGCGCAGCTTTGAGAGCAACACCCTCTACGACACGCCTGACCGGCAGTTGCGCGTGAAACGCGAACTGGTTCGCATCCGCAACTACGCCGGCCACTGGCTGCTTACCCACAAGCGCGTTCCAGACTCCGGCATCGGTGAAGACCGTCACAAGCACCGCGTTGAAACCGAAACCGAACTGGCCGACGGCCCGGCGCTGGCTGAGGTCTTCAGCTCCGTCGGACTCATTCCGGTCTTCCGCTATGAAAAATGGCGCACGGAGTGGGCTGACGATACCGGCCATTGCCTCGTCGATGAAACCCCGCTCGGCATCTTCGCCGAGCTGGAGGGCCCGGCGGAGTGGATCGATCGCGTATCGCAGCAATTGTGCGTCGCCCCGTCCGACCAGCTCACCTTAAGCTACGGCCGCCTCTTCGAACAGTGGCGCGAAAAGACCGGAAGCACCGCCGAAGACCTGACCTTCGCCGCCCTGGCGGAGTCTGCACCTTGACACCGATCGCTCCGTTCGAAATTCCTGGTGCCATCAAAGTCCTCGGTCCTTCTCTGAAAAAACTCATAACAGCCGTCTCATGTTTACTTCGCTCTCGCCGATAAGGCAGGCAGGCGACTTTTCGCTTTGGATATTTCCAATGACTTTCCCTGCTCGCTTTCGCTCACAAGCGAATCATCTGCGCGGTCTCGCCAAGCTGGCTACTCTCGGCGTCCTTGCGATCGCCGTCTGCCTGCCCTTGTATGCCGTTGATTCGGGGCGCGCCGTCAAACAGCGCGTCGCTCCGACCTACCCGGAGATCGCCAAACGCATGCACATCAGCGGCATGGTAAGAGTCGCCGCCACCGTCGCTCCGGACGGCAGCGTTTCCTCAACCAAGCCAGTGTCCGGCAACCGCGTGCTTTCGGATGCCGCCGAGCAAGCCGTCCACAAGTGGAAGTTCGCTTCAGCCGCGCAAGAATCGATCGTCGAAGTCGAAATCAACTTTGCTCCGGCGCAGTAATTCTGATCGAGATCCGATACAAGCCAGGCTATCCGGGCGAGAACAACCCTCCTCGCCCGTTTTTTGCTCGCGCCTTCTTTGATGTTCTTAATTTTTAAGCCTCAACCCCGTGGCACTTCTTGAACTTCTTCCCCGAACCGCAAGGGCAGGGATCGTTCCGGCCGACCTTCGCCCCAACCTGGCGCTGCGTCGGTTCGCTGGCAGCCGAAGCTCCTGCCATCCGCGCCGCGCTCAGTTCGCGGAGCTTCTTGCGCTCGAATTCCTTTTCGATGGCGTCGATGGTGGTGGTGGGAACGCGCGCCGGCACGGGAATCTGGCGCGGCGGGGGCTGCTGGTATCCCGGCGGAGGTCCGTTTGGCGCGGGAAGCGCGGCGCTCTCGACCGGCGGCGCGGGCGGGACGGTGCGGTCCAGTTGGGGCGCTTCGGTGAAGGGCTGCCCGTCAGGACCGACAATCTGCATCCGGAACAGGAACCGGGCCGTATCTTCCTGAAAGCGCGTCATCATCGCCTCAAACATCGCATAGGACTCGCGTTTATACTCCACGAGCGGATCCAGTTGCGCGTAGCCGCGCATGCCGATCCCTTCTTTCAGGTGATCCATCGACAGCAAGTGATCCTTCCACAGCCCGTCGAGCACCGAGAGCATGACCATCCGCTCGTGGTAGCGCATGGCCTCCGCACCGAGAATCTTTTCCTTCGATTCATAGTCGGCGCGCAGGATGTTGTAGCACTCTTCGCCCAGCTCATGCCGCGTAATCTCCAGAGGATCGATCTTGCGCGCATCCAGATCCAAGCCAAATTGCTCGATCAGCCGCGTCTTCAATCCCTTCAAATCCCATTCGTCCGGATGCTTCTCCTCAGGCGCAAACTGGTCGAGAATGCTGCTCAGAATATTCGAGAGATAATCCTCCAGAATCAGCTCCCGCTGCTCGACGGCCATGAGCAGATTGCGGCGCAGTCCGTAAACCGCCTCGCGCTGCTTGTTCATCACATCGTCATACTCGATGATGTGCTTGCGCGACTCGAAATTCTGCGCTTCCACCGCCTTTTGCGCGCCCTCAATGCGCTTCGAGATCATCTTCGACTCGATCGGCACACCCTCTTCCATCCCCAGCCGCTCCAGCAGGGTCGAAACCCACGCCTTGGCGAAGATGCGCATCAGATCGTCTTCGAGCGAGAGATAAAACCGCGAAGCTCCAGGATCGCCCTGCCGGCCGGCGCGTCCACGAAGCTGGTTGTCGATGCGCCGCGACTCATGCCGCTCCGTTCCCAGAATGAACAAACCGCCGGCCTCGATCACCTTCGCGTGCTCGGCATCCACGGCAGCCGTGTGAATGCTGCTCACTGTCTGCCAATCGGATTCCAGCGTCTCAAACTCCTGGCCCTGGTAGTAAAAGCGCATAAAGCCAGCCGGCGCCATGGGGTTGATAGCACCCTCGGCCACGCTGATCGACCGCGCCAGACCCTTTTTGACCAACTCCTGCCGCGTCATGAAATCGGGATTGCCGCCCAGGATGATGTCTGTTCCGCGCCCTGCCATGTTGGTGGCAATCGTCACCATGCCGTACCGGCCGGCCTGTGCAACAATCTCCGCCTCCCGCTCGTGAAACTTGGCGTTGAGAACAACGTGCTTCACACCCTTGCGCTGCAGAGTCTGCGAAAGCAGTTCGCTCTTCTCGATGGAGGTGGTGCCGACCAGGATCGGCTGCCCCGTCTCATGCACCGCGGCAATATCCTCCGCAACCGCCTTGTACTTCTCCTTGATCGTCCGGTATACGATATCCGAGCCGTCCTGGCGCAGCATCGGCTTGTTGGTCGGGATGACGGTGATATCGAGCTTGTAGATCTTGTCGAACTCAGCCGCTTCCGTCTCCGCCGTTCCCGTCATGCCGGAGAGCTTCTGGTAAAGGCGGAAGTAGTTCTGAAAGGTGATCGTCGCCAGCGTCTGATCTTCCTTGCGGATGGCTACGCCTTCCTTGGCTTCGATCGACTGGTGCAACCCGTCGGACCAGCGCCGCCCCGGCATCAGGCGGCCGGTAAAGGTGTCTACGATGATGACTTCGCCGTCTTTCACAACGTAGTCCACGTCGCGTTTATAGAGGGCGTGAGCCTTGATGCCGACCTCAACATAGTGCTTCAGGTCCCAGTTCTCGGGCTCCGCAATGTTGTCGATGCCCAGCAGCTCTTCGATGCGCGTCCAGCCTTCGTCGGTTACGCCGATGGTGCGATGCTTTTCATCGACCACGTAATCGCCGGTAAAGATCTTCGCCTCGCCCTGCCCAGGATCGGTTTCTTCCCCCAGCTCCAGCTTGGGAATGATCGCGCGCACGCGGGCATACTTGTCGGTCGTTTGATCGGTGGGCCCAGAGATAATCAGCGGCGTACGCGACTCATCGATCAGGATCGAATCGACCTCGTCGACAATGGCGTAATACTGTCCGCGCTGCACGCAGTCCTTGATCTCGAACTTCATGTTGTCGCGCAGGTAATCGAAGCCGAATTCGTTGTTCGTCCCGTACGTGATGTCGGCGGCGTACGCGGCGCGCCGCTGATCGTCGGAAAGATCATGCACAATGACGCCGACCGTCAGCCCCAGAAACTCGTAAATCTTGCCCATCCACTCGGCGTCGCGCTTGGCCAGGTAGTCGTTTACCGTGACCACGTGAACGCCGTGACCGGCCAAGGCGTTCAAATAGCAGGCCAGCGTCGCCACCAGCGTTTTGCCTTCGCCGGTGCGCATCTCGGCGATCATGCCTTTGTGCAGCACCATGCCGCCGATCATCTGCACGTCGAAGTGGCGCATCTTCACCGCGCGTTTGCCTGCTTCGCGCACCACGGCAAAGGCTTCCGGAAGCAACTCATCAAGGGCTGCCTTTTCCGCGGTTTTGATGGCCTCTTCACCCTCAACTCCCACTAGCCTCGCCGCGATGCGCTCGCGGAATTCGACTGTCTTGGCGCGCAACTGCTCGTCGGTGAGCGGAATCAACTGCGCTTCAAAGGCATTGATCTGCGCGATGGTAGGCATCAGCCGCTTGATCACGCGATCGTTGTTGGTGCCAAAAATCTTGGTAAGTATCTTGCCGAACACTGGGAATCTCCATCGAAACAAGTGAAAGTGCCACGAGAAAACGCGGCATGAAAAGGAAATGTACGCAGGAATCGCGATCTTTCGAGCTTGATCTCGCCATCGGCTCTCAGGGGATAAAGAATCGCAAAGACGCGCACCGGCATGCGGCGAGCGCGTGAATTACGGAGCCGGACTGCCGGTATGCTCAAAAACGCCACAGGCGGATGCAGCAACGCGTAAATCCGGCGGAAACGCCCAGCCAGACCCAGGCTCAAGCCCCAGCGAAAGCGCAGCCAGCATCACCGGAGTCGTGTGTTGAGAATGCGCGGAAAGAATCCTCGCCCAGCCGGTTAGCGCAAAATTTGCCGCCTTCTTCCGAGCAACGGGCAGCGCCAAACGCTCCGCACGCCGCGAAACCAGCACCACTTCCCCATCCGGGCTCACTCGAATCTGAGCCCGAATCTGGCCGCGAACCTGACGAGCCGCACTCTCAATCGAGCCGAAAGCCGCATCGCCGCCAAAAGACGCGGGCACCTGAGCACGAGCCACATCCGCCAGCAAAGCCAGCAGAAAGAACGCGTACATCGCCCGGTCAAGTCGCTTCATAGAACCATTCTAGCGGGATTTGCGCGGCACGTCTCGCCGCGACAAGCGCATTCTCGGGAACATCGGCAAATATGCGGCACCACTGACTTTTTCAATAAGTTCTCAGACAACAAGTCGATTGATTGCGTCGAGATCCAAACTCAGCTCGTCGGCAAAGGAGGGACTTTTGCAGGTCACAATTCCGGTCACAATGCGCAGATTGCCTTCGTAAAACCGGTGCCAGATCCTGGCTCTAGGACTCACAATCAGGATCAATGGAACGCCCATGGCTTCATACGCGTTCAGCTTGAAGAGCATTTCTTCCATGTCTTGTCCTGGACTCAGCACCTCAAAGACCATTAGAGGAGGATGTGTCGGGTACTCTTCCGCCGGCGCATCCGGACGTAGAACGAGTACGTCCGGGAGCCTCCAATGGCCTTTGGCAACATGGGTGGTGATTTCCGGAATGCCGCGAAGGCCGAGCTGATCGAGGTACTTCATGATTGCCCAGCACCACGTTCCATGAGTCAATCCGGTCATAGGCTGCTCAATTAGCCTCCCATCGAAGTATTCGGCATGTGTGTCCATCTTCAGATACTGCTCTTCAGTAACGAAATTGGTTGCTGTCGCCATGTCAATTCTCCTGGAACGATGGATTGCATTCCGCTCTTCCTGGCATAGAATCCGAGCCAATCGGGATCCCGAAAGAATCGGAAATTCTATCGTCCTCTCCGCCGCAATGTCTCATGATAAACCTCAACATACTCCTTCGCCGCGCGCTCCCACGAATAGCTCTCAGCCATCCCGTTGCGCATCAGCGTCTGCCAGCTTTCCCGATCCGCAAACGCCGCCAAGGCCCGATCCAGCGCCGCCAACAAATCCGCCGAATTGTACCCCTCAAACAAAAACCCAGTCCCCGTCCCCGACGCCGGTGTCCACTCCTCAACCGTATCCTTGAGCCCGCCCGTAGCCCGCACCACCGGAACCGTTCCGTATTTGAGCGCATACATCTGGTTCAGCCCGCAAGGTTCATACCGCGAAGGCATCAGAAATACATCCGCCCCGGCGTGAATCTTATGCGCCAGCGCATTGTCGTACTTGATCTGCACCGCGACC
>Ga0116231_10009162_pt1 | contig 16888 bp, 6 predicted proteins | sample S1TSphgellanicum_2_FD_89695 | JGI IMG/M metagenome (GOLD analysis project Ga0116231, IMG submission 89695) | Host-associated microbial communities from peat moss isolated from Minnesota, USA - S1T2_Fd - Sphagnum magellanicum MG | ecosystem: Host-associated > Plants > Peat moss > Unclassified...
AGGGTTTGGGTAACAAGGGGAAAGAAAAAGAGTGGTTAGAGTTTTGAGAGCTCCATGGCCATTTGGATTGGGCATTAGGGTTTGGGTAACAAGGGGAAAGAAAAGAGTGGTTGGAGTTTTGAGAGCTCCATGGCCATTTGGATTGGGCATTAGGGTTTGGGTAACAAGGGGAAAGAAAAAGAGTAGTTAGAGTTTTGAGAGCCCCATGGCCATTTGGATTGGGCACTAGTGTTTGGGTAACAAGGGGAAAGAAAAGAGTGGTTAGAGTTTTGAGAGCTCCATGGCCATTTGGATTGGGCATTAGGGTTTGGGTAACAAGGGGAAAGAAAAGAGTGGTTTGGTTCGAGTTTTGAGAGCCCCATGGCCATTTGGATTGGGCATTATTATTAAGATGGGGGGGTTTTGAGAGATTCAAGTTCATGTTTATTCTACACTATTTCATACTACACTCTATTAAGCTCATGTGCACCTAATAGACCCATAACTTGCATTGATTTTTATTTTTTTAATTACCATAATACATGGGCAGCTACAGCATTATTTTATTTTATTTTATTTTTGTTTTCAATTTTTTCAAAAATCATCCATCCTCTACATGTTGAAATTTTCAGAAATTCGGATTTGAGGAAAAACTAGAATCCAACCCTGGCCTAGTAGTATGGGGGAGATGCATGAGTTGTGAACCAACTAAACTTAACCACTTGTAATGAAAGCATGAGAGTTTTGAAAATTGTTGTAAATTATTTAATAAAAATATAAAACCTTACCTGCCAAAAACTCCAGAATTTTAAAAAAAAACCCAAATGTTAAAGTTCAAATTTTAAAATGAATTAATTATTCAGCACTTGTGTGCCAAATTAGCTATTGTGGATCATCATAATTTTTACTAGCAGATTTGTAAGGGAAGATGTAAGTCTGTAGGGAACAGAAAGTATATATAAATATATAAATAAATAAATAAATAGGTACAAAAGGACTCAGACATAGGTACACAGACAACAATATTTATTTTCAGATAGATTTTCAGACACAAATATTCTAATTTTTTTTCTTATTATAAAAATTATATATAAATGGTGGTGGTATAGTCTGATTTTCAGCCTTTTTTTTTTTTTCTTTGAAAAATTTTCACCACTTGGCAACAAAAGACATCTAGCCTATGGGATTCATTCAAAGGATTTTTGTGTAAAAATAATTAAAACTTTTGCCAAAGTGACCAGATTTTGAGGATTTTTATTTTTTTTAATAAATTCTGAAATTGCCATATATATAGACAGACAATAGGTTGGAAAAATTGCCAAAAATATAAGAGGATCTAAATTCTTTTCTACTTTTTTTCCTTGCTGACTTGTAGCCCAAACTTGGGCTAATTCCTCTAATGGATGATGGCAAGTGTGGTGACTACATCACAAATTTGAATTATTTTTAAATAAATTAAATTAAAGTTAATTTAAAATAATCATAAAGCTCATAAGTTCTATTAATTAGTTGTGAGGGAATCCAAGGAAGAGTCAAGAGTCAAAAGTGGTTGCCAACTGATTGGAAAGAAAGTGTTTCCTACCAACTAGGCTAACCATCTTGTTGCAAGGCCAAGAGTACTAAATTGCAATTGACCAAAACTGTAAAGTTTGGCATCACATTTACATCAGCAGCTTTTGATTGCCGACCTACACAGCCAACAAGTTTTCAAAAGAGGCAATTAGAAACTTGAGGAATCATCTTGTGACTTTTCAATACACTTGTGTTATTCATTTGAAAACATGGGTTCTCCTAAGAATATGAAGACAAACCCAAAAACTAGCCTATAAAGTTAGCCATAAAGTCACCCTGTTTTCACCTTCTCTTTCACCTCCTATCCCCTCTTTCAGTGGTATCCACAAAGTAAGGAAATTTTATTAAATCTCAGTATGAACATGGGTTCTCTCCTAATGAGATGAAGGCAAAATTCTTTCAGATCATTTTTTTTTCCCCTCCAGTAGTTTTCCGAATGAGATGGCTCACATTAAAGTTAGCCATAAAGTCACCCTGTCTTCACCTTCTCTTTCACCTCCTATCCCCTCTTTCAGTGGTATCCACAAAGTGAGGAAATTTTATTAAATCTCAGTATGAACACGGGTTCTCCTAATGAGATGAAGGCAAACCCAAATTTTATTAGATCATGGCGTTTCATGCACAAGGTTCGGGAATAATAATAGTAGTTCTACAGGTAGGAGCAATGAAAATATATGTAGCAGCAGTGCAGGTGCTCAGGAAAAAGGAAAGACATGATGAAACTCAGTTTACTACCAAAATTGGTGTGGAAAAACTAATTTGGATCCCAATTATTTCATTTCATTCCGACTTACACGTTTGATGCCCTATTATGCTGAAACTGGTCGTTCTCGCCCCCTAATCGCATGACTTTACAGATAACTTTATTGTCACTTTGTAAATTGACTCACAAGGTTTCCTGACCCTGCACCCACCAGTGACACCATCCATTGGAAACCAATTATTATATTCAGTTTGGGATGAACCACAACTGAGTTACCAAGGTTCCAGTTTGGTAACTCATCCTGTTAACCCTCCTCATGACTAGGTACCTAGGTAACTGCCTACCTATTTTATAAGTGGGTATCTGTAGAGATGGGAGTAATCCTTGTTGAGTTGGCCCCACATTGCAACAACTTATAGTCTGGTCAAAGGTGACAAATAAAGTACAAGGAATTTGACAATGGCCCTTGCCTTTCTTTCAGATTGCCAATCAATTTTGACTAGTTGCCTTTTGTTTGACAAACAACTTCCAAAAAATGCCTTTTACATGATTGGCTAAATAAAGAAGTTCCTTTACATGGAATTATACGCTTGAATTTATGTCATCCATGAATGAAGCGAACAACCTATGATTTTTGCAAGGAACAATCTTAAGAATTGAATTCAAACATGATCTCATAAAAAAAATAGTCCATGGTATGGAGCCTCAAAAGACAAACCCTATCCTCCTACATACAAGTTTAGATCCATTGGCACTATATTCGTCCAATGCTAACATATCATCCTGAAAAGAATGACTTTGACATTTACTTCCATGAGTGAAAGAAGATTGACAATTCTCATTGTTGCAATGGACCACAACATGTGCAATATCAAAATTGTCTACATTCAATTCTCATAATATAAATACATATGGATGATTTAAAATTGCAACGAACGATTTTATGATCATACTAAGAAACACAAGTTTCACCTCTAATCCAACTATACAATTTGGTGATCTTTGTTATTATGCAAAATGTCAAATATGGTCTTCTAGTCCATATTGTCAACTTCAATCCCACCCAATGACATTCGCATTCGCACAAGAACATCCAATGTGTTCAATTTCAAACATGATTGAAAATCATTTTTTAATACATTTGTTTGAAAAATCCTCAATCCCGTATGGTTGTGCTTATTATAATAACAAGTACCTTGTGCCACATGTTCATTAGAAATTGCCAATTGGTATGCCAATGATCACTATGCCTACAAAAATGCCATGATTTAAATAGGCCTTTGTTCTCACATTCACATGTCAAAATATTCAAGCAATTCAAGCAATTCAACTTTACACAAAGCATTATGTCTATTCCAATCCAAGTGTTTGCAACTACCATGCAACTAATATCATTTGCAACAATTTTTGTAATTAAAATTGGTGTAATCCCTCGTAGCACCTAGTTGTAGGTATTTTTAATTACAAGTGTGAATACAAAGTATCAACAAACATCATAGTTGTAAATGTGACCACATTTTGTGCATGTAGTATGTCAAATTAGATGAAAGTCGGATGAAAATCAATTATTTTTAATTACATTTAACAACATCCAATAATGACCATAACTAAAAGACCTCATGTGGTGTCCTATTCAATTAGTACTGCAATTACAATACTAGTTGTCCAAGTCACAACCTAGTAAGTAGGCAATAAATGGGTAGTAGGTTGGTAATAGGTAGGTCTAGATTATAGGTAAAATGTAGGTTGGTAATAAGTAAAGTGGGGTTGGTTATAGCCTATAGGTACTAGGTAAAAATTTAGTAGTTACTATCTAATTAAATCACCTAACATGCCTAAGTAGGCCCTAGGTATGCTTAACTAACCTTTAGGTAGATTAAATAGCCCTTAAATACCATAAGTAACCTAAAGTAACTCCTTAGTAGCCCTATATAGACTCTAGGTAGTTTAAGTAACCTAGGTAGCCCTATAGCTTAGGTAGCCCCTACGTTTAAGGTTGGTGATAAGTATGTAATTAAGTAGGTAGGTAATATGTACATAAGTAAGTAAATAAGTTCGTTAGTAGGAAGGTAGATAACTAAATAAATCTTTAAATAGATTGGTGGCTAGATTGGTAGGTATAAATGTATAGGTATAAACATGTACATAATGATAAGTTGACAATCTTTAATGAAGGATGTGGTGCATTGGTTACTTAGACTTTGTCTTTTAACAAAAATATGAAGGGTTCAATTCCTTATACTTGTAACTTATATTTCACATGCTTTGAAGGTTACATATGTTTAGCTTAGGTAAGACTACATTTTTTGTTTACATAATATAGATAGGTGTGCATGTTTACAATAGTTGCTAAATTAATCACACAAGTAATCACATGTAACTAATCACATAACAAATCAAAGTGTCATTTGCCACATAACAATGATGGATGAATTGGTAGTCATAACAAGATGTGACTATGTTTGCAATTGGGGTGACATGGCAATGCCACATGATGTCATTTACAACTAGTATCATTTGTAACTTGTTTAAGGTGGTTAGGGAATTTATAATGATAAACATCCATTGCAATTAAAACCAATTGCAAGCCTCATCATAAATTGGCCATTTTTTTAATAAGGTGTGAACTTTATCATCAACTTGTCTACCTATTGGGTCATCATCCAATGTTGATCATCATCATCATTGGGATAATGCTTAGGATCGAAAAATTTTGAACCATTGAAAATTGGCAAGTTGAGAAATCATTCTTTCAAGTTGTCCACAATTGCCTACACTCCAATCACTACCTTCAGGCTCTTCCAATGTGTCAAGTTAATCAAATATGTGTGTATGGTGCAAATAATGCATTGTATTATGTAACCTTGTGCACGTAACATCACCTGAGGACATGATCAAAATTTCAATAAAAAAACAATGCACACACCATATGAACCTTCAAAACCACCAAGAGTCAAGTAAGCCTAAGGCAAAAAGTTTATAATCACCCTTATAATAGATCATCTATAACCTTTTTACAAAATTTCCATGTGACTTGGAATCAATTTTATGTAAAAAATTATGTGATGGTAACTATGATTATTCTCATCAATTCCTTTAGTTGAGAATTGAACATCATGTTGAAGTTAGACTTGGGACTTAAAATTTCTTCCATTTTATTGAACATAAACCTATAATGGATAGTGCCTACTCTTGGACACCTAGTCTTATGATTATATTAGCATCTCACAAACCTTTGAATGGGTAGGTATTAAAAGTAACCAAACAAAGGTGAATCCAACACACAATTTTTTTGTATTAAGTCTATTTAGAGATTTAATAACGTTTATTAAGGAAAAGATTAACAATTTGTGGACATTGCATTCAATCAACTTGGTGGCATATATCGCATTAAATGGCAATTGTTTAATGCCAACATAGTGATACAACATCCAACACCTAACATCAACCAATGAGCTAGGTAATGACCAATCAAGAAATACATAGCAAAAACTTTTGAATGAGAGATGTGAATGGTGGTGAAAATCACATGTCAATTGTGGCTTAGTAAGCACAACACAAAAGTAATGATTGTGGGTCCATATTAGGTGTAGCTCCATGTGTTTTCAAAATTACACACAATTTATGTGATAGTTGCATGTGTCCAAGATCCATGATTGATTTGGTGAAACATTTAGAAAAAGTTATATGTTTTGATTACCCTTTGACACACAAAAAATATAGGAGTTAAAAGGTGATCAAAACACCAATGATGAGGAAAGTTTTAATTCATTGAATTACAAAGGGGAGTAATTTGAGTGTGTTTAAGGTGTTGAATTAACTCCATTCTACAATTCTGGCAATATTATGCCACTTGTAGATTTGCCAATTGGGTCACAAAGGTCAAATATTCAACAATAGGGGTTAGGAATGTTATAATCAAGCCAATGATATTATTGATCAAATATGAATGTTGACCAAATACAAGATGAAAATCCAACATCAAGATTGTGTCAACCAAGCAAGCAAATAATGGTCAATGTTTCCTAAAAATTAGGTGATGAACCCAACGAACCTAGTTCAAGGAGGTGTTCAATGTAGTACATATGCAAATTGTCAATCACACTTGCAAAGGAAGGTTGTTAAAAAACATGGCAAATAGGCTTATGTAAACTTGGAAATGGTGATGGAGGTGATTGAACTTGGACCCAAAATCCAAACAAGCCAAATGTATGGTGTGTTTGTCACATCGGTAAATAATCATCTTTATGGTATTACACAATTTAAAATAAAAGCAAAACAAAAATGATACACAAAGAAGAAAAAGAGGCACTTGTGTTTTATGTGAAAAAAATGCAAGCAATCAAGCATCTACTTACACTCACACAATTGCAATTTAAAGCAATTGAAATTACCTAGGAAAATTTGATGCCTTTCAAGAATGCGATTCCAAGGTGAGGTTAGTTCATACCATTTAAGAACTGTATTCCTAATCAATCATTATTGAAGGTTGCCTAAGGTTCAAAGGTTGGATGTGTGAAAGGCCTTTGCCCAACAAATGTAAAATTGTTCTAGCATGAATGTAACATAAATGTACAATCAACATGCGTGCTAACTTGCATAGATTTGGAATTGCAATGAATCAAGTGCATAAGTTGGTTAAAATAAGGGGGCACAATTATTCTAATCAAGATTGATTCTAGGTATGTGCATTCCATAACACTACATGAAAGGGCATGGATGTCCATGTTGTTTGCATAAATGTTATAGGAAAATCACTTCCAATTATATTTTAAAGGTAAATAGTTTAGATGCAATTTGAATAAAAGATGTGAATCTAAAGCTACAATGGTGATGCAACCCAAAGTTTGGATAGTGACCATTTTGTTTGACAAGTGGATTTCACATTTCATAACCTATGTTCAAGCATGCAAAGATAATTTGTTTACAATGAATTGTCACTTACTTATCATCTATGATCGCAACTTTTATGTGACCTTAAACCTTATACACAAGGCAAGGGGGGTTGGGGTTCGACTTGATTACTCTAGAATCCCACGCAAGCCATGCATTGAAACTGTTTGATGTTGTGTGCTTCAAACCATTCAAAACCACCTTAGGACTTATAAAGAAATGTGAAAATTGGTTAACAAAGGCAAAATGGTTGAAAAATAAGATCTAGCGCAATGGGTGTGCCTAGTTTTCAAAAGGCTTTCATTCCAATGAACAATTGCAAAAGCTTCAAGGGAACTGACATTTGGCCACTAAATTTAGTTGCAATGGAATGCAAGATGTAATCTAGTGAGAAATTCATGGAAAAAGAAACACCTAATATTTCAAAGTTGTGGATTTGGGTGAAATCACATTTTGGGGGGCCCATTTTAGCGAAGAAAATGTACTATTTTTAATACATTTTGTATTATATTGGGGGTAGTTTTTCAATTTCATCTAGCATTTTGATAAACATGTAAAAATAATTTTTGATACAAAAGCCTCTAACACAATTATTGTTGTCTTTCAAATGAAAGCAGTTTGTCAACAAACTTTTTTTTCAAACATGATTATGATTGTTTGAATGAAAAACCTCATACAAATGTTTTTTGTGAAATCACATCAGTGGAATTTTTCATATGGAATTGAAATGGTACAATCAACTCATATTCAATATGTGTCTAAATATTTCATCAAATGTTGTAATTATTTGAATTTTTTTTAGATTATATTTTCACTTTACAGTATATTGGTACATATGTTAATTTTTCACAAATGTATTATTTAATCACTTAATATCAATCAAAAAATGTAATTTCTTTTGAAAATTACATTATTTGACGATTGAATTATCTTATTTCGAATATAATTGATGAAAATATGTTTTAATATTAGCTTTGTGGAAGTTGAAAATCACATAATTTTGAAAAATAATATTTGTGACAATTTTTTTTGGGCACCATAATGTGTTTTCGCCCAATTGTAAGCTAAAGAAGTCCTAGGCAAATGCAACAGTAGCATTGAACTTACCATTTGCCACAACTATGTTAAGATTGAAAGGCAATGTGTTCAAGTAATGCAAGAAGGTAACACCATGGGTCCTATCAATGATTAAAGTAGAACTTGGAAAATAGCCAATGTGTCATGGTGGCATTAACATCTTGGACACTAATGGGTGTATGGAATGGCATAAGTCGATTCTTGATTTGACCCAAAACTCTTCAAGGTTGACTTGACATTGTTCAATGGAAAAGTTATTCATAGATTATAACAAAATTAAGATGATTACCTCTGACTACTATGTGCATGCATTGTTTTTCATAATTTAAAATATTATGTATTCATTCACTTAACAAATTTTGTTGCCTTGAGAAACCATTAAGTGACCATTTTGAAATAAACAATTATTAATTTATCATTGTGTCCATCATGTGTTTAAAACAAGTTGTGGCAATTTAGGAGGTGATGGCAATTTAGCATGGGAAGGCTCATGATATCAATAGCAACCCATGCTAAATTATACATGGGCAATTATACTACCCATAATAGGCATCCACTAGTATTAACTTTGAAATTTTCTTGTTAATTGAAAGATGTTAAAAAAATGGTGATTCCACTTTTAATGTGGGGTGCATTCATTTGTTAATCTAATGAAAATATTTTCATCTCAAGCCCTTTTTGGGTGCATTTAGAATTGGGGTACAAAAAAAGATTCTTCACCCTAAAAAACCACGCTAAATTTCAACCTTGATTGATTGTTATGACAAATATAATCCACAAGTTATATAACTTTTATTGTTTCATTAGATAGGAGTGTATTTGGATCAATATGATAAAAAATAATCATACTTTTGATGATTAAAAAATATCTTTAAGTGTCCTTTAAACATGATTCAAAAACCATGTCTAGTTGTATACTTTTATAAAAAAATGAATCAATAATAGTAACAATATTTGTTCAAATTACTTCATATTTTAACCACATATAAAATAAAGTATGTTTTACCTGATGACATAATTTTTTAGTATTATCAAACTCTAGAGCTTTTGGAATTGATGTTAAAATCTTGATCTTTTCCATCAAAAAGATTGTGTCAATGAGGACAAACATATTAGTTTTTTTAATAATTAGGTTATATTATAATTAGGTTTGGAAGGAAATAGGAAAGACGTGAATACAAAAAACATGACATTATTTTATGTTTTTGATAAGACTTTGGCACTTGAAATGAAAGATTGTTATTTTGGAAGTGTTCTAGAATCTTACATTTTTTATTGGTTTATATCGTAACAAGACATTCAAAATTTGTTCAATTGTTTTTTATCAACCATTTTTGCATTTATTGGATGAAGGACTAAACATTTATATGATCCACCCTTCGTTGTTTAACATCTTAGAACATTCATTTTGCTTCAAAACATAGGATCACAAGACAAGATTGTGTCATGTGGTTCCTATTGTGGTAGGTAAATTGTGAATGCACCTTTTTTATTTTTGTGATATGTGTGCAAACTATCCATTTTAGGTTTGTCTACTTTATATTGTAACCTTCTTGTCAAATTTGTGTACATTCAATTTCATGGGATAGACATTTTTTCATTTTTTCCTCTCATGTGATAAGGATTTTTTTTTTGGGGGCTATCATGGTGACATGCATTTAAAAAAAATTGCCTTTCATTTTCAACAACCAAGATTTGTTTTTTCGCCTTTCTTTGCCTTCTGACCTTGGAGAACATGGTTGAAGTTGCTATCTACTTCTATAGCTATTTATAGCTACCTAATTACCTATTTTATGAAGTGGATAAAAAATAGGTTGGCTATGGAATGTATCTACCTTGTTAAAACCCATATCACCAAACTTTCTCAAAACATCAACTATGGAATAATGGCAAGAAATGTGTGGTGACTTCATCATGTAAGCAATGTTTTTTCTTACAATGTGTGCCATTTTTCCCCAAAAAAATTCAACTTTTTATTTTTGGGGGAAAATCACCAAGTTGTACAATATCACAAAATTGGAAAAAGAAAAAGAAAAAGAAAGTAGGTACCTATTCTTATTCTTGTTGTTTTAACAAGTTTTTAAAAAGTTCAACAAGGTACTTTTAAAGCTATTTCACTAAATACTTATAAGAATTTTTATTTATTTCACCAATTTGACTTTTAAATAAAAACGTGCAAAATGATGTCAAGAAGTCTCAAAACTTGCCTTGCAATCTTGATTGCATGACACACCCCATCTTGAACAAGCATCCTCAAAACACTCCCATGTAAAATCAACTATTGTGCATGATTGCCACATTTGGTCACTTCAAACATATTGGCACTTAGGTGACTTGGCACATATTGGCACTTTGATGTTATGTTGTGCGCATGTGGGATCACTTCGGTGTTTGAAATTTAGGGTTTGTTTTGACTATTGGAACCATGCAACCTTCCATTTTGATGATTAAACCATATGGAACATTTTTGGATCATCAATTTTAGTTTTAATGCAATTCATTTATGATATGACAATATAGTAAAATTTCCCAAAAAGGCCACTTATGCACCCACCTTTTTCAAAATTCATCTAGCATTTCCAAAATAAGCTTCCATTTGCATTGTATGGAAAATGAATTCCCTAACAAATACAATCTACAAAACACAATTTAAGGAAAGGATAAATGAATTAATGGTTTATAATTTCAAAAATAACAAAAATTGTTTTATGTATTATGTATAAAGTTAGCATGCAACTTACATGACAAAATGTTCATTTGAAGATCCTTGTGCTAGAAACCACACAAAATTTGAAAGTTCTTTCAATTTTAGGGTTCTCAAAATGAACATGATGCAATGATTATATATTGCCACATCCATGTCACATAATATCACATGATGAATGTTAAAGACAAGGGAAGCTCATTTAGGCTCCTCTATGTTGTGATTTGGAGGCTAAATATGCCCCTCTCCCTACCAATGCTTCAACATTCCCATGAGTTTTCCAAACACCTCTTCATGTGGGCTAGGTGTTGTTGATTTTGGCACCCATTGCACCCAAAAGCTCACCCAAATCATTAATACCATGCTTGTTATTTGGTACATTATTATTAGTTTAAATTGACCCACATGACCCTACATGCATCAATGCACCATCCAAAAAAACTCATTGTGGCTCAAGTTGGGAGCCACCCCAACTCTCATTGGGGTGAGCTCAACCTTGGTTCCCTCCTAATTGCCCCTTATCCTTACCCTACAAGTACCCATTCTATGTAATCTCCTATGATCCCACCCCTCAACCTCTTGTATACCCAACCCTTACAACCTCACACCTAGTTACCTTCATTATATATATATATATTTCCTTCCATTGTCTCCATCACCAATTTTTTCAAGCTAAATTTGTTCCTTTAGGCAAAAGTCAAGCTCTTATGGCAAATTGCATTCTAGGCTTGTTATTTCATTCCTTGAACATTTTCTAGAGGTAAGGTTTCTTTCACTTCTTTTTTGCTTGCTATATATAGTTTTTTTGTTGAATTTAATTTAGGGTTTAGGAAGAAGAAGAGAAGGACAAGAAGTTGTGGCAAGTTTTGCAATAAAAGAAAAAGAATAAAGACATTGCCACTTCTTCTTTTCTTCTTCTCCTTTTTCATTTTTTTTTAATAAAAAACTTCTAGCTTTACTACATTTGTTGTTGCTATTTTATAAATACTTTTGTAGCTTTACTCCTATATATATATATATACTGGTGGGTTCCTTTGCAAGGTTGATGTTTTTTTAAAAGATTAGTATTTTTAGAAGAAGAACAAAATAAAAAAGAAGAAGAGAAAAAATGTTTTCTAATGTTTTCTATTGTTCTTCTTTGATCAATATTTTTCTTTTCTTTTCTTATCTTTTTTTTTTTTCTTCTTTTTTTTCTCATTTATATATTTATTTATCAAGTCTATTTAAATTGGTTAGTTTTTAGCAATTTTGACACCATGTTAACTCTTTGATTTCTACATGTTTTTGGCCTTAGGGTTCACACATATGACAAGAACATAAGGCCATTTTTTATTATTATGTACAATTGAATTGTTGTTCATCCTTTTAACTTGTGGGAAATCTTTGTTTTGTTTTGGGTGCTTGTAGATGAATAAGATTAAGCTTCAACATTTGAAACACCAAAAAAAATTTACAAACATCAAGAATTAGTGTTGAAGATCAAAATATTGTTCACTTTCATAGCCAAATGAAAAACTAATGCTACTAATAAAACCCTTTTCACAAAAGAAACCCTTGTACAAGAAATGTGTCAATTGAAATTTAATGTTTGAAAAAATGAATAATTCTAGAATAACAAGGTCATAGTAGCAACATTGGGTTTTTTTGGCATTGTTAGGTTTAATTCATCATTAAACTATAAAAATCATAATAAATAAGTAGGTGGGAATAGGTAAATATTTATTTGTTGTTCATGCAATACCTTCATATTTTTTATGGTGACATCCTTTATGTGATGAATAAGTAAGTAGGTGCAAGTAGATCACGCCATTAGAAAAAATATGGGGTTTTGTAACCATTTTATTTGTGAATACATGCAACTAAATGTCATTTGCAATTAACTTTGGTCATTTTTGTAATTGCTTGTTATGTTTTAGTCATATTTGTGACTACATTGCAACTAATATGTGACTATTGTTTTCTTCATCCTTCCAAGAGAACAACTTTTAGTTTGCTCTTCATCCAAGAAAGGCCATATATGTCCTATTAGTTGCAAATGTGACCAAAATTAATTGTAGCCCCACTGGTATATTAAGGTCCATTTTGAAAGATATTCTAAGGGTATTGAGGGCATACTAGGATATACAAGTGTATGATGCAAATATGTATAATGGATGTATTACTATCTTAGGTAACATGTATTTAAAGCATATTAAAAAATAAATAAAAATTAACTTTGAGTATATTCAAGTCATATTTCAAATATATATAACATATTAAGGCCATATTACAAGTGTATCCAAGGTTTATTATAGCTACTAAAATGGTTCTTATTATTTATTATTAAATATTGATTAATATAATTAATGATACTTGCAATAGGAAAGATAATAATAAATTATTATCATCACTAAAAATAAGTATTTAAATAATTAATATAAAAATATAATTCAGTAATATTAACTATATGATGTTATTACAAGATTATTAGCCTATTCAAATTTTGATTTATTATGATTTATGATTATGAAATTTATTAAATATTTATTACTATAGTTATTAATATTTTTGACAACTGAGATAGTAATTATAAGGATAAGAATAATAATTATTAAAATGATTTTTAATTAATTACTATATATATGTAATATTATTATCTTTAATTTTTATTATTTATAATATTAAGTGTGGATAGTAGGTAAATTAAGCTAGTATGGAATAAATACGAGAAAAAAATTGCAAATATGTTGTGACACATATAAGTTGGTCTTATTTGTAACTAAAATGTTTAACTCATTTCTTTTGTTTTCCATTTTATGATTGTGAAATACATAACTAAATACACTAATTGTATTCAACGTGCAAGTGCCATTCAAGGGATGAACCAATAAAAAAAAGTTCAACCCTAAAAGTTAAATCCAAAATAAAATAAGATTCAAACCTACTTAAATAGTCTATGATTACTTATTTATTTCTTTAAACCTACCCTCCTTACCTATATACATAGATGTCACATGTTGACATCTTATTGACCTTAAATTGAATGATTCATAATAATTAATTAATTAAAAATGAAATTGAATTCAAATGTGCTACATGTCATGATTTAAAACCATACGAAACAGATGATATGGATTTTTTCAAAATAAAATAAAATAATTTAAAAATATTAAAAAATCTTATCACATGTCAACACATCATTTGTTATTAATGTTGACCAAATCAATCACATGTTAGGTGCAAATGATAATACATATACATTTAATAGGTAGGTAGGTTCACAAGTAGGTGAGTATGTAATTCAAAGCAATCGACCTTTTAGTTGGTAAGTAGAGGAAGAAAGGAGGTTAGTAGGAAGGAGGGGAATGACGACTATAAGAAATGTTTTTTGAAAAAATGTAGGTACATGCAAATAGAACATTTAGTAGATTGTGATTACCAAGGGTGATTAACTAGAGACAAAAACCCAATGAAAAGAATCCCAATCCAATCACCATCCATTCAAACTAGATCAATTGTAACCACTAAAATATACTGTGTTAAGAAGGCCTTTTATATTATTTTGAGATATTAACAATCTAGTGAACCTATGCCCATGATTTGTTAATATCTCAAAACAATATAAAAGGCATTCTTAACATGGTATATTTTAGTGGTTACAATTAAGTATTATTAATGAAGTCAAAGAGCTTATTGAACTCAAGCAAAATCTAAACTTTAGGTTCATGATCATGTTAGTAGAACACTTAACCATGATCCAAACTTACTTAATAGGGTAATCCACAAAATAGTCCTCATTTTGGCCTTCACTTTGGGCCTAATTGTACCCACTTGTGTCCTCTCTATTGATCTATCCATAAAGTCCAACAAAATGAGGATTACTCCCAAAATTATGAATGAACACCCCTAAGTGATCACCATAGTTTCTATTCTAACCACACTACATTTTACCTAGGTTACCACCATAGATATTGGGGGCTAACTAGGTTAGGCCCTACCTAAGGGCTATTTATGGTCTCCTTATGGGATTGCTAAAGGACATTATTTATGTTAAGGGTTATCTAGGGAACTATTTAGAAGCTATCTAAAATAATGGCTATTGAAAGCTTACATAAAAGCTTACATAAATATTACTTAGGGTGCTACATAGAGGCTACCTAGGGACTTACTTAAATTATGGGATTTTAAAATTGCCTAACTTAAAGGGGCTACATAAAATGTACACATTGGGCCCCCTATGTAGGCCATATGTCATCCCCTCTTGCACTATGAGGTAACCCTAGATAGCCCTAAATATCCCTTAACCTAAAAAAATTCATAGCTAGCACCACACAAGTAGGCTCTATGTAATCCCTTAAATAGTCCTTATGTTTCCCATAACCCAGGTAAGCCTTATGTAATCCCTTGTAGCTCCCTCTTGTACTACAAGTTAACCCTAGGTAACCACCTAAATAACTCCTAAACATCCACTAGCCTAAGAAATCATTAACTAACTCCCTTAGAATATTAAAATCTGGCTATAAACCAGATGTGAAATACTAATAACTAACTAACTAACTAACTAATCATCCTTGCAGCAAATTTTTGGGTACCCACTAAAAATCAAATATAAAAATATGATGATATTTACTATTTTGTTTTTAATATTGAAAACCTCCAAAAGCATTTCATGTTCAAAAGTTTTAAATTTTAAATTTTGGTTTTTGACCAAAATTTACCCCAAAATTTTAAAAAAAGGAAAAAAATAAAAATAAAGGCTAATTTGTAATGCCCAAAAGTTGGATAACCGTTTGGAATTCACTCCAACATGATTTTGTAATGTCATTGGTCATCACTATTTTAAGGACTTAAACTTTGGAGACATTTGATTAAAAAAATAAAGCTTTAAAAAAACTTCATCCAAATTACTCTTTACATGCCCAGATCTGAGAACAAAGAAGAAATTTTTTTTTCATAAAGAAAGGTGAAGAGCAGGAAAAAAAATTTAAAAATCGTGAAAATTCATTTATTACACAACATTCATAACCATGACAACAAAAATGAAAAAAAATAAAAATAAAAATCTTATTTATATCCAATAATGTACCCTTCTTTGTTTCCTTTTGTTTGCCAAGTGTTGATCTCACCTTGAGCTCACCCATTAATGAGAAAAATTGTTACTCTTCACCTTGAGTCCTCTTCCTATTGCAAATATTAGTTAATACATCCCAAATGTCAAGACCATATATCTTAATATCTCTTAAGACACCATGGCCATTTGAGCTCTCTCATAAACGGCCTTTGCTTTTACGCCCTTTTAAGTGTTTGGTTATAAGTGTTTTTACCCTAAATATTCAATGATGAGAAGTGAAGGCGAGACCTCTCTCGTAAACCCTAAACCTAAACCCTAAAAACCTTAAACCCTAAACCTCTCTTGTTACTTCCTTAAGTGTTTCATCGTCATGGGTAGGTGTTTTTACCCTAATATTCAATAATGAGAAGTGAGGGCAAAAGCTCTCTCGTAAACCCTAAAAAACCCTAAACCCTAAACCTGTTCATCACTTTCATTACCAAAGACCACTCATGTGCTTAATGGGCTAACTGCATCCTCTAGTTTGAACTGAACTGGGCCCATTTCCGAAGTACATGAAGAAAGTGAGGAATCCTTTGGAAATGAGGCTGTTGTTGGTCTGCAACTCGGAAGAGTGCTTTCTTCTTCATGTTTTTATTATTCTCACATCCAAATCATCCATAGGAAGATGTAGAAAAGTGGCAATCACCCCTAGGAAGATTTAGCCAAATATGGCTATATTATTCAGAAATAAAGTACATCCCTTTTATATTTTTGGCTACACAATGAAAACCAAATATTATTATGCCATTTTGGTGGGTTTTTTTTTTTTTTTTAATTTCTTTTTTTCCTCCCTTCTGGTGATGGAACATCTCATTTCTTTTTTAATTTTTTTATAGTTTTTTCTTTTTTTTATACTTTTTTGCCAAAA
>Ga0116231_10009163_pt1 | contig 16883 bp, 12 predicted proteins | sample S1TSphgellanicum_2_FD_89695 | JGI IMG/M metagenome (GOLD analysis project Ga0116231, IMG submission 89695) | Host-associated microbial communities from peat moss isolated from Minnesota, USA - S1T2_Fd - Sphagnum magellanicum MG | ecosystem: Host-associated > Plants > Peat moss > Unclassified...
CCCCCCCCCCCCCCCCCCCCTTCCCCTTTTCCCCAAATCCTAAAACACCCATTATGTATTGTATAAACTCAAGAGATAGTTGAACTCTAGCTTTATAACAACTTCCATTGTATGGGCCTTCTTTTCCCTCTCAGCATCTCGTGCAAACATGACCAACAAAAACAGAAATTTGATGGTGAAACACACACAATCAGAAGGAAAACATACATCATACAGGAGTCAAAAGTCATAACTGAATTACCACCAGTTTTTATGTAACATCCTAGCAGCATTAAGAAAACCAACTTGTTGTTATTGAGTTTAGTTTGGATTTAAGTAAAGCAAAGCTAGTCTCTACTTAAGTATGCTCAAGTCTCCTTAATTAAACTAGTTAACTTCTTGTTATTGAGTTTAGTTCGGGTTTTAAGTAAAGGAATCTAGTCTACTTAAGTGTGCTTAAAGTAAACCAAACTTTTTGTTAACCCTGTCTCTATATGATGGTCACAGTGTTAAGGGTAGAAAAGATACATAAATTTGCAGGGTGTCTGAATAGGCTAGGAAGAAAAAAACACAAGTGACCAATGATATTGTAAGAAGGGGCGGGTTTGAATTGGGGGGTTCAAAGGTTGATTACGTGGTTTATATCATTGCTGATTTAAAATTCGAATATGTTTTGGATTGTGATGGTGAAACTTTGAACACCTCAATTTTGTTTTGTTGATTATCTCATGATTATTTTTTCAATTATTAGAATTATCTGTAGAGTCACCCTGTCTTCACCCTATCTTTAGGCCTGCTTTCACTCATTATCCCTCTTTGAGAGGTAGCTGCAAAGTAAGGAAATTTTATTAAATCTCAATATGAAATGGTGAAACTCAGCTTTTAATGCACAAGGTTCGAGAGTAATTATAGTACTTGTACATCTAAGAGCGGTGAAGATATATGTAGCAGCAGTTGAGGCGGTGGATATGAAACTCAGTTTACAACCAAAATCGGTGGAAAAACTAGTCTGGGTCCCAGTTATTTTGCTTTGTAAAATTTTCATCCCAATTCCGCGTTTGATGCCCTGTTATGTTGAAACTGGCTGTTCTCGCCCCCTAATTGCCGGATTTTACAGATAACTCTATTTTGACTTAAATGTTTCCACAAGGAGAAGTTCTGAAAGTCTGAAGTGATAAAAGGTGAAAGTCCATTGCCACTTTTCAAACCCTACTCTCACTTACTTAAGTCCCTTCACCAAGTAAGTGAGAGCAGGGTTTGAAAAATGTGTTCATAAAGTGTTCATAAAGTGATTATTACACACAAATAATCAGAAGGTAATCAGCAGATCCAATTTGTGTAGTGTATTTGGAGGGCATGCTATTTGCTCCACTGTTTAGAGGGCATTTTGAAATATGGAATGCTTGTTTGAAGTGAAGTTTCATTTTCCAAAATGCCTCTGATTGGAGTGACATTCCACTTTTTTGAGACAATTGGGGGTTTTTTTCCATGTACCCATTGCAACATAGCACTGAGAAAAAAGAGAAAAGAAATCAAACCAGCTCTTTATGCTCAGTAAAGTCCTCAGCCGCCACCTTGGGCTTTATCCTCCCCTATGAACTCCTCTAATATTGAATTGTTTTGAGAAGTTCTTGTAATAGCCTCATAGGCTTATTATGTCTAGGTGGTGAAGACAAGACATTTGTGGGCAACTTTTTCGTTGTGAGATTTAGTTTGGGTTTAAAGGTAAGCTAGTTCTACTTAAGAGTATGTAAGCAAAGCAAGTTTTTGCCACCCCAGTGAGTCAAGTCCATTGTGTTCAGTATCACACTTCCCAATTAGTTTTGTGGAGTGTCACTGTCTCTCTGACACTCTTCTCTCTCTCTCTCACTCATTGTTGTGTGTGTGTGTGTGTGTGTGTGTGTGTTTGTGTAAGTAGACTGGCTCTAGGTACTCTTCATTTGGATCTTTTTGGGATGTGAGAAAAGAAACTATTCATCTTCTTCTTCTTTTTTCGTCTTCTGTCTTCTCATTTTCAGTCTTTGTTTTGCTGATGAGCTCAAGACGCATGCAGCTCAAAACCCACAAGTAGCATGCTCACGCTGCTGGCAAGAAGAGTTGGGTGTGCTTGGGTTTTGGGTTTTGGGGTGGGTTTTGTTTTTTTTTCCTTTAAAGTTTGGAATGAATTCTTTTGTTTCGTGTGTGTGTGTGTGTGTTGATTGATTAAGAAGAAGAAGAAGAAGAAGAAGAAGAAAGTGTGGGGTAGACTAGAATCTCTCTCATTCCAAGCTCTTGAAACCAATTGGTAGAACATTGGGCTTTGGAACTCCAGATTTTTTGTGAGAGATTTTCTAGTTTGATTCTGTTTGAAATCTTTGAACTGCTGCTGCTGCTGTTGTTGTTGTTGTTGTGCAGAAAGTGGTTTACTTGTTGGGTTCAATTTGCTTGTGAACTTCAGAATCAAAAAAAAGAAAAAAAAGGAGTGTGTGTGTGTTTTTGGGAAATGAGTTGTGGTGAATTTGTTTTGCTCGCATCATCTCGCCGAGACTCCTAACTTGTTTGTTGCTGTCTCGTGAAAAAGAATCAGAACTGAGAAGGTGAATTTTAGATTCCGCCTCAGGAGTTGACTGTAGAAATTCGCATTCTCGGAGAAGTTGGGAACTCAGGAAAGAGGAATTGTTTTTTTTATTTTGGCCGGGGGGGAGGGGGTGGTTCGTTTTCAGCAAGAAAAGAGGAATCTGTCTTGAGGGTGAGCAAGACGAGCAGCTAGGCGAGAGGTTTCAAACCAGAGTCTATGAGTGAAGCAGCTCCCTGCTCCAGGTCTGAGAAGAAGAGGTGAGAGAATTGCCTGTGAATTGTTGGATTCCTTGCCGCTGAGGGTCGTCGACTCCAGAGAGCTGCGCTACTAGTTACAACTTGCGTCAATGCTGTGATGTGCAAGGATTTAGGCACACATGTGAAGAAGATCAATGGGATTAGCGATGGAGGAGTAACTGGAATCACCAGCAGCAGGTATATATCTGTCTCTATCTCTGTCTCTCTATTGTCTGCATTTTCCAGTGTCTGCAGTGAAATTATATTCCTACAATTATGCTGAATTGACCTCTTTCTTTGATTGCTCACAAAAGATTCAGCTTTGTTCTTTGAGATTATGTTCCATACCTGATGTCCTTCCCAAGCTCAATGTCCTGGGACTCTAAATCGTAGACAGTGTTTTGATTCTTTGGAGCCCAGTATTATTACTGAAGCAGCAAGTTGGTGTTGCAATTGAAGAGCTTGAAAAGAGCTTGTGGCAGATAATTGGTGGTGATTGGAGTTGCAGAACTGGGGATGATGAAAGGTGGGGGGGGAACTGCTGCAACAGAGGGTGAGGCAGCTGGGATCCAGAATATGATCTCTAGATCATCACCAGTGAGTTGCCAGGAGGCAGTGAAATTCAAGCTTCTCAGAAGTGGACGAACCATGAGACTTATGCTGGCATTTGTAATGAGTGCACTTGTCATGACACTGGTGGTGTCACGGTTGAAGTTGCTGGTGGATGATCCGTGGTCCTCGGCTTCATCCCCTCGACATGATGAGGCCTTGCAGCTCTGGCTGTCATCAAACCAACTTACTGAACCGAGTCTTCTCACAAATACTGAAGTGACAACTAGTAGTAGTGACACTCGAATGCCTGTGAACCATTTATTGTCGACTGAGCTCCCTGATCTTGTTCCTTTGCCTTCAGCAGCAGCAGCAGCAGGAGCAAGCTGGCCAAACCTTGATCCAGCAGCTTCCACAGTAGATTTAAAAGCTTGCATGAGCAGAATTCAGCAGGAGATGTACAGAGACTCTGCCCATCAGTTTCCGAGATCCCGAGTTTTAAATCATGCTCTGGAGAAGTACACCAGGATGCACTCTCGATGTGCATTGCATGCTGATGACAGTTCTGTTCAGATGAAAACTGAATGTCGGTATGTGGTGTATCTAGAAGGATACGAGGGACTTGGAAACCGACTGTTGTCACTAGTCTCAGCTTTCGCATATGCGTTGGTGACACAGCGAGCTTTAGTGATAGATGAAAGAAGAGGCCATTTAGCACAACTCTTATGTGAACCTTTCCAGAACTCCTCCTGGTTACTTCCACCCCAATTTGTGGATCAGGTAATTCAGGGGGCAGCATCAGCAACGTTGGAGGACGCAATGCAGAGTGGCTTTCGAAATGTAAATGCAGTTCGTGTCAACCTCAGGCATGAGCAAACCCGTGCAGAACAGAGATTCTTTTGCCCAACAACTCAGCAACGCCTGCAGAATGTGACGTGGATTGGGTGGGAGAGTAATCAGTACTATGTGCCTCGCCTTTTCATGATACCCAGCTTTTGGTCCTTGCTTTCTTCATGGTTCCCTGACACCTCGCTCGTTTTCAATCAGCTCATCAGATTCTTGTGTCTCCCTCAGAATCATATCTGGGAACAGATACAAAGGATTCATGAATCATATCTTTCATCCTCAGCTGTGCGAGTTGGGATGCAGGTGCGAAGACACTTGAATGCCAATAATGCCACATTGGCTGCATCAGTGCATGATCTCATTATGAATTGCTCATTAAAACACCAACTTCTTCCCAAGCCTGTAGTGCCACTGGAGGAGCGGGGTTTGCCGAATGGTGCTGACAAGAGTGGGAAGTCTAGCAGGAAGACAAGTGTAGCAGTGCTGGTAGCATCACTGGACATGCAGTACTATGAGAAATTGCGAAATCTGTATGTTGAGCATGAGACTGAAGATGGCACAGTTGTGAGTGTTCACATGATGAGCCATGAAGGTGTGGAAAATTATTCATATGAGCAGGCTGTAAAAGCCATGACAGAGATTTGGCTTCTTAGTTTCAGCAACAAGCTGGTGACCAGTAGCTGGTCGACATTTGGCTATGTTGCTCAGGGCCTTGGAGGTTTACATCCTGTTATCTTAAACTTCTTCACAATTGACTTTGAACATGAGACAAGGCCAGCATGCATTCTGGGTCAGTCCCGTGAACCGTGTTTGCATTACCCCTTTGTCAAGCATTCAGTGTGCGGAAAAGTCCGTATGAGCAAAAGACAATCAAAATGGATTGAACATCACATCAGACCATGTCAGGATGAGAACCGTGGCCTTCAACTCTGTTCCGGGTTGTAATGAATGCTCATGGGTCATATGACTTGAACCCACCCCAGTTGATGATGATAGAGTTTTCTCTGTAAGCCCCTTGAAGTAAGGATCTACTACTAAAGCAGCTTCCAGCATGATCACCCCACCAGTTTGTCCCTGTTGAATGAACCCCTTGGTTCACAGATCAGTAAATGCCTGCCTGTGTTCAAGGCTGCCAGCTGCAACATCAAAACAATCCAGATCTGCTGATGATTGACAAGGTTGAGGAGTGGAGTTCATCACATGCCAACTTTAGTGTCCCGAGGGAACAGCCGCCTTCTACAGGGGCAGCAAGAGCTGCAGCAATGCTGGTGATGTGGGTTGTGATCAATTCAAGGACTCCAGAATGATGGAACTACAGATGTGAAGATGGTGGCCAGCTTGCCATCTCAAGCAGGAATGGTAGACTCATTGTGGGATACCATCATGAAGAAGCTACCAGGAATGTGAATTGGGTACTGGCATCACAGATGATCAGAAAGAGCAGCTTTCTTCAGCACATAAAATATGATACTTTACTTTACCTTATTGGTACTCATGAAAAATAGAGGGTACCGTTGTGCAGCTTTTTACATTCTGGAAAACACCAAATCAAACAGAGTATAAACAGTTAGTGGACCTTGTTGTTGGGTAGTTTAACTCTTCTTTCTCTATCCTGCATGTTTGTGGAACTAATTCCATGCTTGCCATCTATTGTGTCATAGATATCACAGGAGCTATAAACTCTTGTAGAAGAATTTTGTTACAGTGGGTTCCATGCCATTACTTGAAAAAAATCACCTTGAGATGAGATTATAGTGAACAGATTTGATACCCAATTTTGCCTTCACTGACATTGAAGAGACAAATGTCAGTGTGCTGCGATTGTCATTTTTTGGGGGTGGAATGGTTCTGACAAAATACTTGATGTTGAGTCTGTGAGGAACACCAATAGTGTGGTGGTGGTGGTTTATAGGTGGATAGTATTTGTTTTTGGACATGGGAATTTATGTGTTTTGTACATGGCCCTAGTGGTGCATGGTTCATCATAAATGACTGCAAACCATGCAAGGGACATCAAAGTTCCAAAGAAACAAATGAAGCTTGATTTGGGTGGAAGGCATGTCAAATAGCAATGCTAAACAAGATTTGTTTAATAAGTGCAAATGATGGTGAAAAGGTGCCACTGTGTACTATCACCTTAATGAGATTAACCAATTTGTGTACATTTGGGTCATAATTGCAACTATTATGCATTCTCATAACCACAAGTACTTGTTTTTTGATTCATCATTAGTTCCTTGATATTTGAAATTACAAAGATGATGAGTCATTGGAGCTGGTTTCGGTTTACGTAGGATAACTTTAAGGTTCATAGTCATCCTTTTTGGAAGTTGTTCTTTTTGGAAGTTGTTGGTTCAACAATTCCAAACAAAAATTTAGAGGCATAAAAAAGCGTGTTTCCAAATTTGTCTTTTTAAAGTTTTTTTTTCCCAACACCATTTTCGTGAGCAAATTTTCAATACCTTCTCCACCAATTTGCATCCCGTTTTTTTTTTCAATTGAATTTGAATTCAATTCGATTGAATCTTAATCCAAATGTTGAATTGAATTAGAATTAGAATTCAGTATATTTCAATTCAATTAAGGTCAACTCAATATGAATTCAATTTCAATTCAAATTCAAGTTGCATGCAATGTTATTCAATCAATATTTTCATCTGAATGGAACTCAATTTTCACAAAGTCAATTCATTTTTTTCATCAATTGATCAGTTGATTGTCACCCATTGTGTGGAAGAGTGCAGAGCCCAATTAGCTAATGAACCTTTTTGGCTATTGCCACTGTCTCCTTGTTAGATTACCTGCTCTACTTCTCCAACAAATTCACTATTCTGTGCACACACTATCAAAGTGAAGGATCTGAGTCAAGGCGCCATTAGGCCATCACCAGTGTAGGAAGGTGACTTAGCCCAATTTGCTTTAGAAGGCTCCACAATGTGTCCATGACATTGAGCTCTGGATCAAATTCCTGCTATCTCATGTCAGCAATCCATCATCAGCAATCCATCATCTATGCAACCAACAACTAGTAATGTGTCTCATCTCTACACTATTTTAGCCCAGGAAACTGGGTATGTTTTGTTGATTTCACCAGGTTCGTGATTACCCCTGAGTAGAGTTGTGGAAAAAGCTAGGTGACTTCAGCTAGAGAAGTTCAAGTCAGGGTGCAGAAATAAAAGCTCAAGGACTGTGCAAACCTTGCCCATGTTAACTTTGTGGTGTCTAACTTTGTTCCACAAGCTTCTGTATCAACTTCCAGCCAGGTGCAATGGCATCTCCCTCCTCTGACCCCATCAAGTACTTGAACACCTGCTCTATCTCCTGTACCATCAATCCGTTTGATTTTCTTCATGAAAAGCTTGTTTCTCATTACAAGTTTCAAAAGGTCTAGTACATCTCAGGCAACAGCAACAACAGTGTCATTCTTGGGGTTTACCAATATGTTTTCCTTAAAACGATTGATCATCAATGAGATGCGCAATCTCTGAAACTCTCTAATAAGTCATTCAAAAGCGTCAACAATTGAACTGAGATGCAACCTCTCGACTGTTTTGCAACATCCTTTTAAGGAAAACATAGGTAAACTCCAAGAAGGTGTGAGAAGAACAAAATCCCACCAACATCATCTTAACAAGGTATGTGTGTTGATGGACACAAGTGCAATGTTGACATGATTCTTGCCAGGAAATATCCACGTACATTTTCTCCTGGCTTGTATGTTTCTACTAACACAGCGGCATAGTCCTTTACAACTCATGCCGTGATAGGTTCCTGCCATGAAAGAGAGAGACCTAGGTCTATCTCTTTCTCATCACCGCGATGCTCCTCACTCGCCGGACTTTCAAAAGTCTCTTTCTTTTCCTGTTCTTGGCGCTTCGATCAATGCCCTCAGTCACTCAGTCAGTCACAACATTCGCAAAGTTTGCCTGATCAGAAGGAAATAATAGAAGGATCTTAAACGGAATTTCCACTTACATTATTCCTTTGCTGAATCGGCCACAGATTCTCTCTCCTTCTCGCTCCTCGACCACAAAACTTCGCGAGTCTCCGGGCCGAGGAAAACAAACCCCCACGCCGAATTCTTTCACCTCCTGTACCAATTTTTTGGGGGGCAACTTCAGGATAATAATGTGAAGAAAATTTGCCAAAGAGTTTCAAAGAGAATCTCACCCTCGGCTAGAAAAATTCCGAGCTCTGCAACTGAGTCTCGCTCACAGATTTGTTCACAAACACCGAGCGACCGTGCGAGGGCGTGCTTCTCCTCGTTCGCGACTCCTTTGCTTTGCGAACCACGGTTTGGTTGCCACCAAGCCTGGTGGCTTCTAACCGCCGAGGGTGATCATCCAGCCCGTGAAAACGGCGGGTGGACCTACATCCGGGCCTCCAGAAAGGTCCAGTAGTCCTAGTACTTAGAAAACAAAGTGCACAAAGTAATGCGCAAGAACCGTGTCCGTAAAGAGCTATTACACATTTAACTGTTACTCGCCTCAAGTTATCCAAGCAACCAAATTCAGATCACCAAATCTAGCAATCCCATTGGCTTGAAAAATAATACCTTCAGGCTTAGGGCATCGCCAGTTGTGATCAGTATGTTATCCTGCACAGTAAAGTGGATGAAGAAAAGTCAAAACATGCCGGTTTCGATCACCGAAATAGTTTTGGCTCAGCATAATTGCAGAGTTTGCAGTGGTGCACCTGCAAAAAGGAGTGTAATAAATATGATTTGACTATTGCTCAGTGTTTCTGATTGGGCCATTGTAATAATTATTCCCGTGCTTTGATTTTCGTACTTTCCCACCTATTTTCTGTCCCAGTTTCAGTTTTATGGGTGGGGTTACAAATAAATAACTAAACTTGGATGTAAAAAACTTTGGCAGGGTGAAATACTGAGTGCTACTGAAAATGCTCTGACACATAACTGTGGTCTGATGAACATTGAAAGTATTGGTCCATTACTATTGATTGGGACACCCAGGCCTATAGCAAAGTTCAGGTTTGGCCTTGGCATAATGTTTTATCAAAGGACTCTTTTAAAAGTTTTCTATCTTTTTTTTCTTTTTTTTTTGTTTAGAATTGTGCGAATAGCTTTGTAAATTTAGGATTGTCTTATAACAGTTGGTAGTCCTTAGAAAATGGGGCCCATGTTCATAGTAGACCTCCTAACTCATGGGCACCAAACATCCTATGTCCCTCAATTCATCATATTTTATCAAACCTCATAATTCCCATCGCCATTTGCCTCATCATGCACCCCCACCGACCTATCCCCCACCTTATCCCCCATGCAAACCACAAACCACCCATTACTTTTCTCTTTAATTCTAACAAATCATACACCACCTACTAAGCCCCAGCCCTTCATGTGAATGTGAGGTCTCAACCTTACACTTTTTCAAACCCCTTTGATCATGCATAGCTTGGACATTTTTCACCTCTCACTCTATTTGTCCTTACAAATGGTCATGATCATACCCCCCAACCTATCCCCATTTCTTCAACACGCCTTCAACCTCCACCTAAAGTCTTATGCCCCACTTGTGGGCGTCAATCTACAAGTCAAGACTTAGCTCATCAACAATGTTCTTGTCAAACATCTAATTCATCCAATTCAAACCCTTGTGATCATCCCAACTCAATACCTTCTTTTACTCCCACCCGACCTACATCAACTTAAACATGGGTTTCAACATTAGATGTCCTTGGGTCCTTTCATTTAGACTTTTGTCATCTTTAATTATACAACCGCATCCCCATCACTTTACGACGTGATGTACAAGTGGGATTTCATTTTCCATTGGATAAACTAACATAGGACCCATACAATGTGACAACTTGGCATTTGTTCCTCCTATTGCCCCAATGGTGTCTGATTTTGCCCCCTTGTGGTGGGACAACAAGGCATAGGGAAATGCAAATTCGACTCAAACATTTTCTAGCAAGCGATTGGGAAAACTTGTAAGAGGAGTTTTTTTTTGTAGGCCCAAGCTTTGTCAATTAGTTTGAGTTCTATCCTTTTTCCTAAACATGATCCTCCAACTCACAAATGTCCGTTCCATAAATTAACCCTTAGGTGTGCATAGGCATACTCTCAGGTAGTTTGTGCTTTAGCACCATTTTCTCTTGCACCCACGTCCTCTAACACCACTTCAACTCTCATCACATTACACCCCAAATCAAATTGGCTACTTCCCGCTTTTCCTCGAAAACTATGAGCTAGACTAAAACCTTGAATTTTTTTAAAAAATTTCCAAGTTGGCGTTCCAACACATGTTGCATTTATTGGCAAGTGATCCTTTTAGGATGGTTTTTGAACACCTTCAAAACTATTTTCACCTTGAAGATTCAGCAACTGGATTTTTTCAGTTATTCCAATTTTGTTATCATATCCATAGGGTCACATTCCACCCGAAATTACATGCATCCTTAGAGTGGCTCACCTCTTAACCATGACCAAACCTTCAAATGGAATTCATCCCATTGCAATGGTGGAAAACATTATATCGACTCACAAGCCACGCCTTATGCTTTTAATTTAATGAAACTTTTGGAACACATTTTTCCCCACATTAATTTGGAGTTACAACTAAGGTTGGTTATGAAATAGTAATCCATGACATTAGGTGCACCTTGGACCTTCACCATGACTGGGTTGTTTTTCAATTGGACGTGGTAAATGCCTTCAATTTAATGTAAAAAAAGGTCATATTTCAAAAACTTCGTGCAATAAATGGGGACATCATACAATTCATTTTATTTTTTCGTGCATTCTATGCATTTGAATATAATATGTTTTAAAATCATAGTAATCATGAAGGTGATGTCACAATCATCCCATCTGCCATGGGAACTTGTCAAAGTGATCCTTGGGGGGCATTATTCATTTTAGCCCACTTTAAAGCCCTACATTCTAAAGCTAGTCATTTCCCCTCTCATTTATTTCCATTTATTGCAGATGACATTCACATCATAAATCCCCCTTCACTTATATCATTTGCATTTGAACATTTTTAGATTGAACTTCGTGCGATAAATCTTTTTATCCAACCTAAAAAATGCATAAAATGGTCAACCTTTGGCCTACCACCAAACTTCAACACCCCATCCCAATTTACCACCCCATTCGAAGGAATTAGAGTTTTGGGGGTTCCATTGGGCACTTTAATTTTCACATCATCTTTCATCAAAGATGCCTTATTAGAAGATGCTCGACATGTGGACCTTTTTCCTAGAATGGATGATGTTAAAGTGGCCTTTGGAATTTTAACCCATTGTTTTGTTCAACACCCATTGTATCTTTTACAATACATTCTTCCATCTTCCACTTTCACAAAATCACTTATTTCTTTTGACTCCTTTTTCCTTCAAATGTTTGGATTTTTTTGGGTCCAAGATCCTTTGATAGCCCAAAAAGACCTCTAGCTTGTGAACAAACCTCCCTCCCAATAACTTTCAATGGTGTCGAGCTGATATCGACATCCACCATCACCCCAATAGCTTATTTAAAGAGTTGGGCCCTTGTCACCTCAATCATAGTTACTAGGTTTATGGTTGATTAACGTCCTTTCCTTTTTGAAACCTTAGCACAAGTCAACAACAACACATTTCCTTTCCACCAACACCCCAAAGTGACATGTGATCTTTTACCGCCCTCAACCTCTATGTGTCTTTTTCCACTTGAATAATTCATCAAACAAACAAATGGTTCAACTTCAAGATTCCATCTTAGAGCATCTACACCATCATACCTTTTTAGCATGTTCTTTGATGGGATATATGAAACCCATCATGCCCGAATTTTATCATGTTTTGGCTTAAGGGTGAACGTTTAGCTTATAACTCGACGAGTCTTCTTAGCTTTTCGATTATCTTTTCCATTTTTTTTCCATAGCATTTCATATGTGACTTGGACTACCCCATCCCTTAATTGTGGGCATCCCTTGATGTGTGTGCACACATCCCATCGACCCTATGGGTATCCACCTCTTATGTTGTGTTCATGGCAAGAAGGCATTAAAACCCATGATGCAATTCGTGACACCTTTGCCACCATTATGTGAGATGCTAGTTTCCACGTGGGACGAAAAGAATTACATAACCTCCCTTCAACCATATTCAACTCTTCTCGTCAACAAATTGACATTGTGCTTACCAAAGATGGCATTTGCACCCTAGTGAACATTGTCATTGCCGACCCAATTCAAGTAGATTTACTTCCCCAATATTGTGAAACTCAAGGATTTATCTCCTTCAATGCAACTCAAGCTAAGGAAAAGAACTATCGCAACCAACACCACATTAATCAATTCCTCCTTTAGCAATTGAAATATTTCATTGCTTACACAAACATGTCACTGTGTTTTTACACAATTGCGCCAATGCCATTTGGAGCTTAAAAGGGCCAAAAGGCCCTCATCTGCCTTGATCACTTCTCTTTGTCAAAAAGTTTCGATCATATTACAAAGGATGTAAGCGACTTCCATCTTAAGTTGGGTGGTAGTTGTATGCTTAACTACTTCCCGACTTTCACCCCTTCAAAACACACCTCCCATCACCATGGCCAATCTATTACAAGCCGTCGATTTTTGACATATAAATATGGTCAACCTCCCATAGGTGGTTGGTTATAGACATGGAAAGATTTTCACACCTACTTTGAACCAACTTGACATCCTGTCATTTCTCCCTTTTTCTTTATTTTACTCCTTTGTACATTTTCTTGATCTACAATGTGTTTTTTAAAATAAAGTTTTATTTCTACCATTTCCATTGATCCTTTAAAATTCTCACAAACCTACCAAGCCTATAACACATTTAAGAGTTAGTTCACTCAAGATAACTTTGAAACAAAATTCAAATCACCAAATCCAAAAACTTCATTCACCATAACATTTTTTCTTCAAGCCTACACATAAGCCTATTTAGCAACTTTTGTTTATTAGTGTGTTAACATTATGTTAACAAATTACAAGAATTGGATGGTTGATGGTGACCCTAGTGGCCTTATGTCATTGAACTGACAAAAGAACTTGTATTAAATGATGGGGCATTTAGGCCACATTTTGCCATGTCTTACAAGTTCCATAGTGAATGGTCAAAAATAGGTCATAATATAGGTACCTAGGTATGTTGGAAATAGGGATAGGCAAGGTTGGAAATGACAGAATTAGCCTATGGAAGACCTAAAAACCTACATAATCTATGCAGGTGAAGACCTTTCTAGGCAACTTATTACATTATCTGTGATTGGGTGAAAAGTTAATAAGTCACACAATTAGTTGGTAAATTCCACAAAATTGTCTAATTTTCCCTTCATATTCCATGTTTTTTTTAGTTCTTAGACCTAACTGGCAAATTTTTTGTCTGCAAAATTCCTTGAATTTTTATCTTTTCATATTATGTGTTCTTTAATCCCTTAGCAACTCAAGGGGTTTTTTTCTTCCCTTGTTTTCCCAAATTTGTGATATCAAAAGTTTGGCAAAATTTTCCAATAAAAAATAGAAAACTTAATGCAATTTACATAAGAAAACCCAAAATTTTCCAATTTATTTGGTAACAGTTTTTTTTTTAAAATCTTAAAAATTAAACATTATTTAGCACTTAGTTGGGAAATTACTTGGATTTTCGTCCTTGGATATTCCATGTTTTTGAAGCCATCTTTAAGATGTATATTTAGGTAGCAAATTTTGTGTCTTGAAAATTCTTCAAACTTTCATTCTTGGATAATTTTTGTATTTGAAGGGAAGAGGTTAAACATGCCAAGCGTTTTGAATGCTACCAATACAAAACGACTACCCCATCTCACCATTACATTATCCTTCCTTTTGCCCTCATAACCTCCAGGCCTTCCATTTCCTTCCCCGCGTAACAAGCCTTCCATTCATCAACATGAATTATGCCTGCATTATCTATTTTGCAAAATAAACCATTGACATCCCCATCCCCATGGTACTCTTGTGCCACACATGCCATACCACCATGTCCTATTGTCATGACAACGGACCTTTTCGCTATATGACATCGACATCGTCCTTCGTTGCTGCATATGTCTTGCGCTTTGTATTACATAGTCCTATAATGTCTCCTTCCATCGTTTCTCTACACATTTGTGCCCATTGTCAAATGCTCTTACAACAACTATGGTTCTTCTCCAGTGCCTTCGTCATCGATCAATTGCATCGATACAACTGCTATAGGTGCTTTTACAACACCCTATTTAAGTGCATGCATTGTTTGTAGTTTGCTTGTAAAAATTACATGTAGAAGAAGTTATCTCTACTTAGTAAACTTGGATGCATGAATAACAAGTGGAAGATTGTTTTTCAATCGCTTTTTGAAGCTACCAAGTGCACAATTTTGTTCGAATGTTTTGTGTTTATATATAGATGTCTCTTTCCTTCCTTCTTCATTGTTATTTTCATTAATTTCGTAAGAGTCTTCAACATCTTGCATCTCCCAAAGTGATATGAGTTTCCCCTCAATTGGATAAATAATAACTCCATCGCATATTTCTTGCAAGCGTTATTCCTTCATCTGATTTCAATTGTGCTCGACGACATTCTACGGAAGATCTAACTTTTCTTTGTGGTCCCTAGAGTTGAAAAGGTATGCATTATTCAGTAGTTTCCCTTGTAACATGTACATATTATTAAATCTTCTTGTTTCCATGTTTTTTTTGGTTTCTTGTCCTTTGTAACCTACAATTCATTTGAAACAAGGCATTCAATCAAATTACAGTCGAAAGTTTTCCCTTGTAACATGCATGCCCATGGAGTGTCCCCATTTTATGCTAACAATGTCTTTGCGGTGCCTTTGTAAATCAATTGAACAACATTGTGTAACCTATTGTTCATTTCAACAAGGAACTCATTCCAAGCTACCTCAATCTATCCTTTATAACATGCCTACAAATTGTGTTTAATTTTTTATCATGCCTAAATTGCCATATTTTGTCAACTCATTCCTAATTGAAACATGATTTATTAAATGACTTTAATTCCAAGTAACATGTCCATGCCTTGTAACAAGCCCCTCTTATAATATTTTACCTTGTCAATCATTTGATGGAATTTGTTTAATGGTGTTGTAACTAGGTCCACTTGTTCAAATAATACAATGATCTCAATTTCATGTAACATTTCACAACATGTCTTGGAACATGTCCTTACTCATGAATTGTTGATCCCATACTTTGTTAGTTAGGGTATGGAACTTGTTTTGCCTTCTTTTGTAACTACACTTGCCTTGATGCGGTCACCCCAATTATTTCATGTGACATTTGACAATGTTCCAATGTTGTCCCTACAAGTCCACTTAGCCACAATTTGTAACTTGCAACTCATTTCAACAAGGTACTCAATCTATCCTCTGTAACATGCCCACAATATGTGTACAAAATCCTAGGTGTAACATGGACCGCTAAATAATGTCAATCCCATCTTGTAATGTAACTTTTAGGCTTAGACCCTTCCAGAGGGATGTATGATTAATGTACAGTCAAACTGGTGATTTTGTGATGGTCTCAGCAATTCTAAGTTTGTGCCAAACATTGACAATCATGATTGCTTCTAGTCCACAGATAGTGGGTCTTAAGGTGGATTCACACTTGATGGTAAGTTATCCATAACTCAATGTTAAGAACTTGTAACATTGAGTTATGGATGACTTACCACCAAGTGTGAACCCACCTTTAGTAGCTCTGTACATTGGTTGTATTTGCTCTCTGTTAATGTCCATAAAGGCAGGTGTGTTCCTGGATGGAATAAGTCCATTGGAAATTTTATTAACCCATCCAGGTTGGTAGTTTTTCCTCTTGTGATGCTTTTGTTTTCATAATACCCAGCTAAATTATCATGTGTGTTAGACCCATGTTAGGTGGGTATTTGTTTTTGAATGTACCAGCTTGTTCTGGTAGTGGATCTTCTAAAAGAATTCATACCAGCTTGGTATTTGGATCTCTTTAGAAAATAATCAGACACCGAAGGTGTTTTGATTCTGGCATTGTCAGGAGTTATCTTATGAGTATTGTGTGATTATGGAAAACTTTGGAAGGTCACGTGAGAAATTCTCACATCTCAAGGGACTACTTACACATTCCTTTCTTCCATGATGATGCAACAACAACAACAACAGCAGCAGTAGCAGCCCTGAAGAAGATTCATTTTCACCTTATTGCAAAGCAAAAAGCAAAGTGTGCACCAAGTTCATTCACTATGTGTTGGGTTGGCAAGCAAGTGCTTCCAGGCAAATTCAAAGGAAAGGATGGTTGTTTTGTTTTATATTAGTGTAAAAGTGCATAGTCCCGTTTTTTGGCTTGTTGTTTTACTATTTTTCATTTTCAACATCACTAGTTTGGCCTAAGATGTTGAGCACGTATCCAACCCCTCCTGAAAGAACTCAATTTCCCCAATTTTTTTGGCCTCTGGCTAGCTATTGTGCCATGATCTATAAGGCATTGAAACAGATAAATACCATTCCCTCACAGGTCTATAGTCTGTACAAAGCACCAAATTTGAAGCAGATGGTCACTGAAGTGATCTGTATCAAAACAAAGTGTAACGGAAATGAGCAGCTAGATGGTCATCATTCCACTCTCCGCTCTCTGCCCCATCAAGATTTAGTATCATAACTAGTACAAACATTGAAAGAATGTTATCGCACCTTCGATTGATGATGTTTGGCACAAAATAATTTGCAAAAGCTCTAGTTGAAAAAGAAAG
>Ga0116231_10009164_pt1 | contig 16881 bp, 5 predicted proteins | sample S1TSphgellanicum_2_FD_89695 | JGI IMG/M metagenome (GOLD analysis project Ga0116231, IMG submission 89695) | Host-associated microbial communities from peat moss isolated from Minnesota, USA - S1T2_Fd - Sphagnum magellanicum MG | ecosystem: Host-associated > Plants > Peat moss > Unclassified...
CAAAACTACGACTGATCTGCGTCGCTTGGTGCAGACTGCAAGAAAATGCAAGCTCCATGATCCTGCCTGTTTGATGCGCCATGCGCCATGGTCGACAATCCGAAAGTCGGTAGAGAGTTGAGAGTGAACCAAAAAAATATTTGTCTTTGCAAATTTGTTTTACATCTGCAGTCATTTGTCTGTCTACATCTCTAAGTTTCGTGATCCAGTGTGGATTCCACCCAATATACAAGTTTGATCACTTGGGTGCTTTCAAAAAGCTTGAATTTGAGCGAGTTCTAGTTTTTGTTTGTTTTAAGATATCTCTACTGTGATCCTTAGGCATTCTACCTCTGTTTAATAACAACAATTTCCTAATAAGCTCATTCAAGCTTTCCAGTAGCCAAGCCACTTGGAATTCAACGTTACATCCATGCTTGTGGTTTCCATTTGGGATTCTCTTTTACCTTTTGAGAGCCACTGGACTTGAGTAGGGAGACACGGGAGGTAGAATAACGAGGAGGCCTCAAGGTCTGTGTGGAGCTAGTGGACGAGATTGCAGCAATCAAAGAAGATGTGCAGCAGGGAAGAGTTATGGCTGCACTTACCATTGTTGCTGTGGTCTAGATGTGACTAGTTAAATTATTTTCATTTCAAAAAATCATGGAAAAAATCCCTGAAATCACAACTTTGTTGCTTTTTTCCATTTTCTGAAAAAAAAATCACTAATTTGCAAAATTTCGTCAAAAAAAAACATTGCTTAGAAGGGGTGACATGAATCATGGTATTATGGGAGCATATATATTCCTGGTTGATTCAGCCCCTTCATTTTTAGTCAAAATTGTTCCCCAAATTTCCCAACATTAATTAATAAGAAATGTCAAAGACAGTTCACCTCTCCATAGTTTATGCCAGTGTTTTTTAAAGAATTTCTTAATCTACCCTAAGTGGTGATCATTCATAGGAAGATGTAGAAGAAATGATGATTGTCCCTAGGAAAATTTACCCAAATCTGGCTATAAGCCATATATATATGAAGTACAAATTTTTAAATCAACCTTCTATATCCATGGGTACACACTGAAAATCAACTACAAAAATCTGGTCATTTTTTCTTTTTTCTCTCACTTTTAGTGACTGAAACCTTCCCCAAAAAAAAAATTATTTTCAAAATTTTAATTTTTAATTTTTCTTTTTGGCGAAATCTTGCCAGTAGAAAAAACCACTGGTTCATACAGGGCACATTACAAGCAGGACCTTAAAAAACCCTCCCCAATGAACTTAGCAGACCACATGACAGAATCTTCCATTTCCATCACCTTGCACTGCTCAGATTACAATTTTACATCTTGTGCCAACTTTGAATGGAAAAAAAACACGAAGTTATAAGAGAAATCAGTTTTGTTGAATCACCTCAAAAGACGGAACTTGCAAAATCCAATGGAGAAGAGAGTTACTTTACATTAAATTAGTAGATTGTAATTGGAGGGAAGGTTGCGCACGTAAGCATGCCAGCCAATAAGACACTTGACATTCTCTCTTTAAAGATCTATACCACAAATCGCCTGAATTGGTGAAATGTAGCTTTGGTAGCATGAACTGGTTATCATGTATATCGGAATGCCCTGAGTGGAGAGCATTCTTTAATTTGAAACCCAGACACTGTAGACATTATTAGCCAGATGCCAAGGGCATCCACAGCATCTGAGCGTCAAATTAAAGAATGCTCTCCACTCAGAGCATCCCTCTACATAAAGAAACATGCACATCTTTTCATTCTCATTTCATGAGAAAGTGTGAATTGCATGGCAAGTCATCAAGCTGACATTTGTCACCACATGCCCATTGGTATCATTGATATCATTATGCATCATTGATATCATGTTAATTTAATTTTTTGAAATTTTCATCTTTAAGGTGTATTCTCATGAAATCTATCTATCTATCCACCCACCCACTCTTTATACATGAGAGAGCAAGTTTGCCCATATTTGGGTATTTATTAGGCCTTCAACTCTATTTCTTCATGCAAGATCATTTATTAAATCTTTCCCAAGACCCACCCAAAAACATCAAACTGAGATTGTAGAAGATGAGAGAATAGTAATAGCTCAACACCTGGACCAATTAATCAATCAAGCTGATTGACAGAAAGTGGTACATTGTTCAATGGGGGTGAATCAATTAGTCATTCAGAGTAGGTGTTTTTAGACTGAGCAATGGCTTTTGCCAACATTTGCATCCTGTGTAGATATGCCAGTCAAAAACCTCTTTTTTTCTTAATGGAACCAGTAAGTTTTTCTTGTGCAACATTCAATTTGACTCTTGTGTAAGGTGTTGTTGGTGGAGCTATTCTAGTTAAATGGTGGGAGATCATTTCCATGTCTTTACCAATGTTGGGCAGTTCGTTCAGTTCTGGTTAATATTGCAGAATTTTTAAAAAAACTGTTGGGTTTGGTTTTGTTTGGAAATCCTTCAGAATCAAATAAATCTTCCATTCCAGTTATTTCAACAAATCTTAAAGAATCAGCAGGATTACATACCAAAATCAGTTCTTTGAATTCTTGTGAACCAGCATGTAAGTGAGTATATATATACTCAGGTTGATGACCGACGGATATCTGTCCGTCATTCTAAAAACAATGAATAAGGGTCACCCACTGTTCTGGTGGGTGTTTGTTGGGGACAAACACGCTAGAGCTCTATTTGGCGCATGTTTCTCTTGTTTTCTTGCACATGTTTTTCAGCCCATCAAACTTTGTCTCGTGCATGTTTCTCTTGTCTTCTTGCATATGGTTGCATATGTCTTGAAAATTTATCATAATTTTGAGTCATATCAAAATATGTTAACTACTTTAAGTTTTTATTTTTTATATCATAAACTACAATTTTATTTTGTATGTCATGCAGATTTACATCTCATTTACATGTGATAAAGGACTTTTAAATTTTAATTTTAAAAAATATCTTGAAATTTTAAATAAATTAAATTCCCTATCTTTTAAATTGGAGTGCATTTTGAACTTGGGTAATAGGTTGCTATCATCTAAATTCTTTTATCATCAAATTGTTTTATCTTATCCTTTATAAAATTAACATATGACACAACATTTATTCAAGTTCATTTTTTATTTTTTTAAATCAAAACCCAAAATTGAATTTAATAATTTTTTAATTTAAATTCCTCAACTTTCATATGAGTCATTTAACATAACTAAAAATTATTAACATAATTTTAAAATGTCAAAAAAAAAACATATATAAAAAAAAATCACAGTTTTCATCACTATTGAACATGATTTTTGACTCCTATCTCTCTATACACACCCTGGCAGTTGAAAATTTGAACCCTGGGACAAAACCGCACAGTTCTCCGCAAAGTGGCACTTTCAGGCCTAGAAAGGGCACTGGACAAAGCTTGATGGGGAGTATTTAACGTTTTGCCTATGGAGCAGGGTGATGACAACTTGCAGTATGAAAACTTGCAAAATAAATACTACTTTTGCACTGCACATTAAAGTCCTTGAACCTCTAATTTTTGCTAGTTTATAAGTTCCAATGAGGTGGGGACTTTGGGAGTTTGAAAAGCTTGATTGAAAGAGTTAGTTTTCTGAACATAATCCAAAATGAATTCCTTTGTAGTAGAGAGCGGATTTAATTTGGTTGCAGACTCCAGAGTAGGTCAGCTTGAAGAAGAGCTAAACTGTCATTGTACAGGGCAGTACTTCCACACTGTGTGACAAGAAGTGACTTATGAGGCTGCTGAGGAATCAGGACCATTTTGTTGGCTAAGCACCCGGAATCATGAGAATTCTTTACTAAACCCTCAGAGAAGGCATCAATCAGCCTGGGTCATGATGTGGTAATCTAGGAAAATTTTAACGCAGCAGCATAAACTTCTTGCACCAGTTGTTTGCTTCATATCTGTATCTACATCGTTATGTACCCAAAAAAAATTGCATTTACTTTCAGACTTCCGACTAGGGTGGCCATTCAATTCCATTTAACTTGTACCCAATTTTCACAGACTTGCAGCAAATACAGCACAAAAAGCTCTAGCTATTTCTGAGCTCATGGACATCACAGGATGGAAAACAGTTGAGATTGGTACAGCACAATCAATCTCGGGCCGCCACAGATGTTATTAGTACCAAGAGCTTTGGGTCCTAAGTTCTGTTATTGAAGTGCACGAGTTCTGTTATTGCAGTGCATAAGGTACCTCAATGACAAACCTTTCTATGGACCCTCTCTGCCCAGGTAGCAGAATCTCCTCATTCCCTAGTAATCTGAGCATATATTTTCACAATTTCACTGTACTTCTCAAGGAACAGATCACATGATTCATAGGCAAGGCAGATTCTAGACATTCCTATGGTACTTAGCCAGCACAAAATTTAGACTCATATTGTTGTTTCACTCTCTTTTGACTCAGATAGATGGACAACATGTACCTGGGTACTGTCAACCAAGCCTCAAATGGAACAGTTCGGGGCTCTCCCAGATGCCCTGAGGTACAATGTCATCTGGCTAGTGCAAAGTCCACCATTAGAACTGTTAGAGCTCAAGTAGTTGTTTGTTAGAATAATTTATTAGAGCAAGTTCAGGCTCTGGTCCTTGTGGAGACTCCCACTCTATCATCATCCTTGGCATCAGTAGTCCTTCAAGTTCAATGATGTTAGTTCATCATCAACTGCAGCTTCTACAAGCATCTCCAATGCTTCTAATTGTTGAATACAGATGGAAATACATGCATAGCAACTGTTGGCTGTGAATGCTCATTGATGTGAACAAATGGGAAACAGAACTTGCACAAGGATGAGCATTCCCAAGCTTCTCGTGTGAGGGAAATTTTACCTTTTAAGGAACTACTAAACCGCCCGAGTTTCAATCTAAAATCATGTAGATCACAATTATCTACTTCTGCGAGCTCTGTGACTAGTTTGATTTCATTCTCCTGCAGTTCACGCAACTCACAGGTCACACTCTTGTTTGAGAGGTCCAAAGTGTTAATGGTTTTCCCTTCAGGGCACAGCAATTTAAAACAGAGGTCAAAAGGTTAGCACCATGTTGATAATTCATATATAACCATTGCGCGATGGTAGAGGCAGTTCTGGTTTGCTCAATTTCATTGCTTGAAACCTTGATGGGTGTTTTCTACACAAAAGTGTGCACACAAAAAAAGTATGAAAAGTATCAGAATGGATTTGGCACCTGGCAACTTTTGATCATCTTAATTTTGTGCCCAAAAAGATTTGATTCTGTTCTTCTGTTGGAAAGGAATTGGTATCTCAAGTTTCCACAGCAATTTTCAGCATCAAATCACCTCTGTGCATGAAAAACTTAGCAGTTACAAAATCAGAGAATACCACATAGATGAGTCTCATTTTGAAGGAATATCAGGACAGAACACAGAATGTTGAAACCTTTTTTTTGTTAGACTTTTTCTCGATGCCATGGAATGGAGCAACTGAGATTCAAATAATCACTTGCTATCAATCAACAGAGAAAATGCAGGTTGCTATGCTATGCAAAAAACCAACAGAAGATATCTGCTTTCATCACTCCAATATATCAGAGAATAATTCTGTATGAGCAAGGAAGGACTCCAAGAAACAAAACGAAACAAAATAATCAGTATCTTCATCCAATTCATCAATTTCCCTGATTTCAACAAGGCATGACTAAGTGGTAATCAGAAAGCTCTACCTGGACATGATCACCCACAGGTAAAATTCCCAGTCATATGACCAAATATGAGCACAAACATTACAAGCATGCATCAGAAAAATGTGACTTGTTACAGCAGTTAGGTGCATGTACACAAGTAGCTTCAAACTGTCAGGGAACCCACCCATTTTCTTCTCTACACAAACAAAAGGATACTCTCACCTGTTTGGCTACCCAATGGAGAATTCGAGTTTACTTGAGGCCCTGTATACATGTACAGGTCAGTAGTTACACCATTCGAATTCAAAAATGTGCCATCGGCCCAGTTACCCAGAAAAGAAGTTAAAAGAATGGAATTTCTCTCTCTCTCTCTCTCTCTCTCTCTCTCTCTCTCTCTCTCCTTCCTTAGTTGCTCTTCTTCTTCTTCTTAATTCACAAATGCCTGTGCTATTTGCCTACAAAAAATTCTGAAGCGTGCCAGTTCCTGTATCTCAACTTGGCAAAGTGTTCAGCTGCTGCATGACCCATGTCAAACTTGTGGATTTCAAAGAAGTTTATAAGAAGCCCCTTCTGAACGTTTTTGTTGTAGTCTGGCATGTCCGGACAAATAAGCCTATGCCAATGCCCACACCTAAGCACATTCCCAGACCAATGCCAACACCCACCCTCACTCCTGCATTAAACCATGACATCTCTCCATCATCTCCCTCCCAATGTCCTATTCCTTCCAAAGTATCGCAGCAATGTCCTCCTCGTCCTGCAGCAGCTGCTTTGTCTCCAAAGTAGTAGGGAAACATATTGCTGTCAGTTATCTGCAGATACAAGTAGGATCAGAGGTGTAAGTGATGCATCAGTAGTGCAGAGAAGGAATATAATCACAAAATTCTTTCTCTCTGTCATTGTCTACAACTCATTGATCCCTCATTGGGCATGGTTGCATCGTAAAGCAGCAAGCATTCAGAAATGCATTTAAACTCAAAAGGCCAGATCTCCATGTACACAGGTAACATGAATTTTGCCACCTGAGGTGCTTCCTCCTGTGATGATAAACCCTAAACCCACTTACTTACCAGTCCAGGCTCATCAACCATCATTACCCTGTGGGGGGGCTTCCCGAGCACTTCAGCTTCAGGAATGACATCAAGAGAGGCCTGCCAATTAGATCTTCGTCGTGCTGTGAGCTGCACAGTTTGAGTGAGTATTACTGGAGTTCCTGAGTCCCGGCCTACCACGCAAACCTCCATAGCTGCAGGAGTGGCTGTAGGCATTCTAGTGTGCTCATGCTGCCATCCTCTGGAAAAAGCACATCCTCCTTGTCCAACCACACAGCTGTTCTCCATGTGCCAACAGGGATTGATGCTGCTCTTGGACACAGAGCAATTGTGATGACCGTGTGCAGCATTGTTGTACACTTGATGTTTTGTAGACGAGCTGCAGCTGCTGCTGCTTTTTTCCTCGTGTTCCAGACTACCGAATAATATCGCCTCGTCTTTGTTCAACACGTTGTACAATAGCGTTCCGGTGGTTCTCAGATTGCTTGTGCTGATGTACGTCGCCTCGGCTGACTCGGCGTCTATCCTGTCTCGCCGTAGAATCAGATTGGTTTCTTCTGAAGGCGATATCCTTCCCCCGTTCACCTCCAGCGCTGTTCCAATATTCCTAGGTGGAAACCGCATTGTCAAACTCTCAGGTGCATCCTCCAGCGGGCAGCTCCGCACTCCCACGTATACTACCTTCACATCGAACCACGATCGCGCTTTTGGCGGCGGCGATGTGGCAGAAGAGAAACCGAACATATCCGCTTTTGACGCTCCTCCTCTTTCCATGCCCGCCATGCAAAGAGGACCTCCAGCAACCTCGTCGTGGAACTTTTCCATCTCGACCTCCAACCAACCAACACCGCCGGTCGAGAACAATCTTACCAACCTCCGCAGCGAACACTTTCACCTTCCGTCGTGCTGCAGCTCCATGTCGTCACTGAAGCTTCCGTCAGAGGTCTTTCGACTCCATACTCTGTGATGATACTTCTTCACACATCGTTCTGTAATGCTTCTTCACATATCAGCGAGACATCAAAATTAACAGCAGAAAAACACAGTACAAACATTCCTTCCACCAATATACGTCTTAAAGAAACGCGATCTACAACGACACAACGTCGTCGCCAAAGCTATGAGACGAAAACCTTGCGCTCTGGAAAAAGCTAAAAGCGACGATCCTTCAAACACTGAGCCTGTGCGTGCGTGAAGACAGAGAAAACAAAACACAACAAAAGCGTTCCACTACAGACATTACATACAATACGAACATTCCTTCCACCAACAAATGTCTTAAAGAATCGCGATCTACAACGACTCAACACATAACGTCTCCAAAGCTATCTCTCCCAAACCTTGCGATCCGGAAGAAGCTTAAAGCGGCGATCCTTCAAACACCGAACACGTGCGTGCGTGCAGACAGAGAAAAACAAAACAAAAGCGTTCCATTACAGACATTCTTCTTCAACAGAAACATACAAAAACAAAACCTCTGAAAGCTCAAATGCTAAACAATCGTTTCCGAGAAGAATCAGTCAGATCACGAAGAAGCTACAGTACTTTCCATCACAACAGACAACGGATTCATCATTCCTCGAAAAACAGGCACCGGAAGGAAGCAGGAGAAAATAATTGACGAAAATCCGAGTCATCAAGAAATTCCCGGACTCGGCCATTCCTCAAGTCTAAAAAAAGGACAAAACGCTCGTGCAGTTCTTAAAAACTAGAGGCAGTTCAGAGAATCTATTTTCAACAGATGTGCTGAAAATAACAAAAGACAATAAGCTTCTGTGACTCGAGAAAGGCGTGCGTAGCTGCCGTCCGTTGCTTGCATCATACCTTGACAATGGCGCGACAGCTTCGGCCGTAAAGAAGCAAACGCTCGGTCCAGGAAGACATTCCAGTGCGTGGCTGTTGCGGGCTTTGTCGTTTCTCCACTGACGAAAATAACTTACACGGAAATGGAAAGCTGCTCTGTGTATGCAACTTTGTCAGCATGTCTTCACGTCCACCGCTGTGCACGCCCGTGCTGCCATCTGCCTCCTGCGTTACCGTCCGCCCCCCCGGGTCCCCCACCTCCCCGATCTCCACCCTCTCCGCCTCCTTCTCCGACTGCCGCGCGCTTTCTTTGAAAGCCCAACGGTCCCCAATGCAATGGACCGCAGTGTTTTTTTTTCCAGGGATTTTTGTTTGTAGCCAAAATGGCGATCATCAATAGGAAAGATGTAGAAGAATGGGCGATCGACCTTATGAAGATTTAGCCAAATATGGTTATATAATCCAGAGATAAAGTACAAATCTTAAATCATATTTCTATGTTTTTTGGTTACATAATGAAAACCAAATATATTAATTAAATAAATACACTTAACCTTTTTTTTATTTCACTTTTTGGCAACTGAAAACCTCAAAAATCAAATCATTTTCGAATTTCAAATTTTTAATTTCGCTTTCAAGCCTAATTTTCTGTATATTTGAGAAAAATAATATCAAGGGATAAAATTTGTGCAAATCAAATGTTTGTTTATATCATTGGGAAGTTCTTGGAACGTAGATATTAAAAATGATTATGCATTTTTTATTGAACATTTTATATTTATATCATTGAAAAGCTCTTAGAATATAGATATTGAAAATGATCGTACATTTTTTAATTTGATGTTAAATAATAAAAGTTATGATGAAAAGAAAAAGTTAAGAGTCAAATTTTTCAAGTCTCTTTCTCCTCTTGAAGAAGAAAGGAAACTAAATTGCCATAAAAAACATCTATTTTGCCCATTGAAAAAATAAAAATTTTGAAAAAAAAGATCAAACCTTACACCCTTTGGTTGAAGGGTGAGATTTTAACCACTAAATTATTTTTTTCCTTGGAAACATTGTGTAAGAAAAATAATTAATCATAATTTATTTACAATATTAAAAATGAATATATTTATTTATTTATTGGGCCCTTTTTTTTTTTTGCAAATGTGTTGAGACTCAAGACTAGTGCGGCATTTAACTCAATAGGATTAGTTTTTTTTGTTGGAGGTTTTTACAAAAAGGAAGGAGTTTAAATTTTTAATAAAAAAAAATGTCACACATATCATTTTTTTAATTAATAGAAGTGGTGTCCTTGTTGGAAACATATACAATTGGGAACCTTTTTTTTATATATATAAATTAGGTTGTTAGAATGGAAGGAGGTGTGATTTGAAGTTGTGTTTAGGAATGGTTCAAATGATAAAATTAAGTTATGGGTTTGGTATGCTTTGTTAGGGTTGGAAAAATGCTTAGGGTTATGGTCGTTGTGTTAAAATTATGGTGGTTTTTCTTGTTTGGAATACATGTGGAAGTGGTGGAATTTTTTTTGCAATTGTTGCCAAAGAATAGCACTATTTTATGTTTGGAAGGTTGTTTGATCGTTTGAATTTGTTGTGGTTGTTGTGGTTGTGATTACACACATTGTTACAATGAAAGGAAAAGGTGATGACAAGTTGAAGGTAAATGTTATTGTTTCTTTTTTTTGTTTGTGTTTTCTTGCACTTGATTTTATATATTCACAAAGTTCTAGATTTGCCAATTGTTTTGCAAGTATTCATCAATTTACAATTAAGGTTTGTTGTTTTAAAATGTTTAATGGAAAGTTTTATGTGTTCTAGTTGTGGTAGCATGTATCATTGTAACAAAAGAAAAAGGTGACAATGAACTTGAAATAATTAAGTGTGAAATTTTTATGTTTGTGTTTTAATTTTTTGAATGGGGAAATTGATGTTGTTTCTAGCAATCTACATTGTTTTCTTTGTTCTCAGTTGCATAATTTGTGCAATCTTGTTACTTTGTTCACATTTTTTTTGTGCTTGATTTTTGCTTACAAATACGGCACTTGTGTTTAGCATCTAAAAAGTTTGTTTTGTGATGAATGTTTATTACAAATTTTCATTTTTAGGTTCCACTTTTAGCTACAAATACATTGAACATGTGTTTAATTTCTAATAAAAAAATTTCGTGCCCAATGTTTGTTGCAATTTCACACGATCCTTGTTTTTCATTTGATTTTTCCAAAAAATGAATATTTTTCTTACTTTAATTTCATCATATTCTAGAAAGTTACATCATGATTAATTTACATTATTTTATTGGATTATTTTGTGAACCTTAAAAGGTTTCACCATGTTGTTTTGTGGGTTAATAGTTTTTTTTTTTTTCCATATAGGACTTGGGTTTTTTTGTTTCGGAAAACTTCCAAACAGAACCCAAAGCTTCAATGGAATTAGTATTTTGAATTTGAATGAACTAAAATGCAAGGTAAAGTTACCAATTCCATAATTACCAGTGGTTGTATTCAATTCATTCAGTGTTGTGATGATGTGCAAAAGTTTACCAAAAACATTATAGGGTGGTGACTGTTCTACATCATATAATAGACATGTTTTTTATTCCCAAACATTTCAAAAGAACCAAAACTTTTAACATTCGGCAAGTGTTTTGCATTTGAATTACTTGTTTCAATCAACTAAAATACGTAGTAAAGTTATCAAACCTAGAGCATGATTGAATTCATTCACTATGACAAATTGTGTTCATGGAAACCTCATTACCTTGCAACTATCCCATGGAAATATGGGGATTGTTTTTTTCTAATGCCACATCAACATTCATGGAATTCAATTGTAGTTGCATATTAATCCCAAATGGACCTTAATATGGATGAATGTATACACCATATATATGGTATTAGTCAATTGTGTTTCATTTTATTAACAAGTTGCACGAAAGCCACATATGATAACTGTAATATAATAGAAATAAATGAAACACTCATTAACAATTTAGTTACAATTACATTAGAACTTTTATATTGGATCTTTATGCATTTACCCAACTACTAGCTACAATATTATTATTATTATTATTACTAGTAGGGTGCAACCACACAAATAAAAGCCATAACAAGTGTAACGCCTACTTAGTTTTTCACATTTAAAAGTGGTGATTAATTTGGTGTTGAAAGTATAAGATTATTTATATTGTAAGGTTTTCAATATATCATTGGAACATATGAATTAATTTGAAAAATATCCAATGAATAAAAATTTCTTAAAAACATTCATTAAACACTATAACAATTATTTTTAAACACAAAAAAACTTGTAAATAGTTTTCAAAACTTTTCAAAATGACATATTTCCTGAAATATTTTACATAAACCTTGACATAATAGTATAAGAAAAATTTCAAGATATCTTTTTTTTAAATCAAGACTTTTGTGAAAATATTCCAAAAAATATTCTTCCAAAAACAATCCCCTAAGCAGGCAAGTGTGACTTGTGTTATCCCATTGGAACCCAATATTATTATTACATATTAATATTTAGATTCTAGATTAATAGTTAATAATTAGTTAATACTTAATATATTTTGTAGATAGACTATGTTAAAGTAGAACTATCCATCATCAATTTGTTGGCAATTAAATGAACAATTTTGGATTTTTATTGTTTTTTATCTTTTTTTGTGAATGCCAAGGTTTACATTATGTGTTTCAATTCCAAATGCAAAGGAACAACATAAAAAAAACACAAAACACATCAAAATAACATCTATGTGTGTTTTTTAACAAAATGATTTTTTATTTTGAAACCTCAAATTTTCCTTGTTTCTTGTTTATTTTCAACAATTTAAAATGTTATGGGTGTGCCATTTGAGTTAAGATTTACATTAACTATTTGTGTTCCATAGGTAAATAAACAACATAGAAGAGCCATGAAAAAGACGAATGTCCAAAATTTTAATATGTGAATTAAGCTAATGACCATACATTGACCCCACTTACTTTTGACAACCATATTTTTCTCATTTTGTGTCATTTTTTAATAATCTAAGTGGCTATGGATGCACCAAGTCAAGGTCCAAAAAACCCTTTTACATTTGAAGAACAAAAGGATAGTGTATTAAAATTTGAAGCTTTGTGCAAGAAATTAAGTGTTTTTGTTCACCGGCCTGTCTTGTAATAATTACAAGTGAATTGTAACTAGGATGCAACTAATGTTTTTATCCCATAATGTTTGTCGTACTTTTCAATTTTGTAAAATATATGACTAAATGCAGTAAAAACATAAAAAACAAGTGACATTTGGAATAAACCAAAAAAAGGTTTGGGCTCAAAGGTTAAACCGAAAATAACATATTAGGATTATCCCAAATGATCTACCTAACCTAAGCCCGCCTACCTACCTACCTAGGCCTAATTATCTACCTACCTAGCTTTAAAAATGTAAGTAATAATGGCTACCTACCTAGTTATTTAAATGCTACATGTCAACATCTTATTGGCCCCAAATTGAATGATTTAAATTAAATTGATACAAATATTAAATATTGAAATAAATTTATAATTGCCACATGTCCATTGATGATTTGTCAACGCATCACTTCCACATGAACACATTGTTGCTTATGTAATTGCATAGTAGTTGTAACATAATGACATAATAGTTACAACATAATAACACATTAATTGTAACATAATGGCACATTAATTATAACATAGTGGCAAATTAGTTATAATTATTTGGTTGGAACATAATTGCTCGAGTTGCATATGTATACAATTTCATATATAATGACTTTTGTTGTTGCAACTCTTACAATTTGTCCGATAACATTCAAGCTATAAAAATGCGATGAATTGCAAGTGGTTGTTGTAATTCAAAATTACAACTAAAACCCCATTGCAAGCCTATTTGCAAAACACTTATTTTTTCATAATGAATTTTTGGTGTGTGTAAAAAATTATTAAGTTTTTTTGGTGGGGATGATTAATTTGCCAAATTCAATCAGATTATTCTTGGTGAGTGTTTATATTTGAATGGGCAAATCCACATTATTTTACAAGGTGGCAATTGCCCTTTCACATATAAAAAGTAGGCTTTTGTTTGGAAAACTTCCTTAAAAAAAACCCAAATCTTCAATAGGAAGTATTTTGAATTTCAACAAATTGAAATCCAAAATGAGGTTACCAAGTTCGCAATTGTTGTTCATTAGAAACTAAATTCATATTGTATCTGGAGATGAACTTGTTACTACCTAGGTCATTTTGTTTTGCGATAATGTGCAAAAGATTTTTGAAAAATTACAAGGTTTCTTGTGCACTATATAACATGTAGTTTCTTTTTTTAATCTTACAAACTTTTCAAAAAACCCTAAAGTTTAATGGGAAGTGTCTTGAATTTGGATCATTTGTTTCAATCAATTAAAATACATGGTAAAGTTATCAAGTTTAGAATTGATGTTTTCCATTTGGTCTATGAAGAGTCTAAGAAGTGAGTCTAACTATATCCATGGAAATCAATTTCTTATGGGAATCCAATTTAAATTGGAATAGTAATTATATAAGTACAAATGTTGGGTAGGTTATGAGTTTTTATTTTGTTTGTGGAACCATTTTGCCAATTATGGTTTTTTGGACATGTTTTTACTGGATATTCTTAAAATGGTTGCTTCTAAATGCAACTTGTAACTAGTAATTTGAGGTGTTAAGGGAGATAAGTTATTAGATTTCTATGCCATAAGTTTTCAATTTAACACATTAAATTTCATCAACAATAAGTTGTGTTCAATTTGATTTGGTGGTGCTTTTATGATAAGTTTATAAAAAAAACTATACTTAGATTTTGTGTATGTGTTTTGGTTTTTGGGATTTGTTGGAAGAGGACTAACATTGTCCCTCTTTCTTTTCTATGGAAGAATTTGTAGATTCTTCAACTGATGTATTGTCCTTATTTTTCTCAAATTATACATTTTGTATATTTGTAATCTAGATTACATATATTGTGGATATGAAGATTTGGTTTTGATTTGGTGGTAGTTTTCGGTGTTTCCATGGTGCAATGTACACTTTTGCGTCAAAATTGGAAGTACATATAATATCAAAAATAGTAACACATAGAATTTTAGTCAATCTGAATTCTTTTTAAAATGACATATGGTTCATTTGGGCCTTAAAAGTAAAACAAGTTATATAAACCATGAATATGAAATTAACTCATATTCTTTCCTGTATGTAATTGTACACCAATAATTTAATAAAAGTTATTTAAAACACCTTGTTTAACAACAATTTATCATTCTTCATCACTTAAAATTTTTCATTTCATGTTTCTAAAATGATTAAATTTATTTTTACCCAACTAAATCTCTCATAGGAAAACATTTACATCTTTAAAATATCATTGTCATCAACATTATCATAACATAATGTATTAATGAACATTTATTTATCATCTAATATGAACATCATTACTTTAGGAAAAACTTCAAGTTTTCATGAAAAAGATTGTTCATTATGGTTGTCTTATGTATGTGAAAATTTTCATGGAATTTGTTTTTTTTAATTAGTATTTTTCAATCTTTTTTGCTAAATTACAATCTTTGTGGCAAGTTCTTGCAAGTTAAGAATGTATTTTAATCAACCATTGAATTGTTCAAATGTGCACCGATGTCATAACATAATGAGAGTTTATGATGTGATCCAATTTTAATTCCACATTCCTATTACAAAATCTTCTCCAAATACCTAGAAAGCCACCTCAAAAATGTGTTACAATGACAATTGCAACATTGTGATTCCTTTTTGTTTACATTATACCATGGACACACCTTCTTGTGGTAAGTTTATGAAAAAGACAAGTTCAAATTTTTTGTATTTGTTGGAAGAGGGCTGAAATTAATCTTCTTTTTTTCTTTTAAAAAACTACAAATTTTCCAATAGATTATTTTCTTTTATGTTGAAGATTCTACAAAATTTGGATGTGAAATCAAAACTTATCAAATTATGGAATTTGTTTTTGGAATGGTTGTAGGGATGGTGTATTCATGATTAAATAATTGTTGTGTCATCTGTAATCTAGATTAGACATTTGTACATATTTGTTTTTGCAAAATTTGGTTAACTATGAATTTATTGAACACATCCATTATGCTTCTTTCTTTTTATTGAGGAACATAAAATTTGATGTGCTCATGATTACAAAGTTTTTATGTAATGTGGATGTGGACTTGGATATTATTGATTATATATTGTATCTACACAAAGGATTCTTGTAATCTATGTTATGTATTTTGTTTATTTGTTTTCAGAAAGTTTCATCAATTATGAATTTCTTAAACACATCCCTTGTCCTTCTTTGTTTTTGTTGAAGAGAACATAATTTTATGTTGTCATGATTACATAATTCTTATGCAAAGTGGACGTGGATTTGCTTTGAACATCATTTGTTTTTGGAAATGTTTCATTGTATAATGTAAAGATATAAGAAGGTTGCCATGGATTTACATAATTTTTACAATAGGTGGATGAGTAGGTTGTTCAAAGGGAGGTAAAATAGATGTTAGTTTTACGATATAATTATGCTTGTTAATGATGTTAGGTTTTCTTGTAGATGTAAATGTAATTCGTAGAAATTAATATTTGTAAATTTAATTGTTTATAGGTTATTATTGTTGGGCATGTTTTACATGTTTGCATGTTTGTTTTGAAATTGCCATTTGTAGAATCTTGAATTTTGTAGCTAGGTTTAAAGATGCACATTAATCTTAACTATATAAATTGATTAGTATATGTATAAATTAATGTTCAAGGGGATGGGTTAATTGCATATTCTTATAGGTTTCTCCTTTTCAAATGTTTAGTTAGTGACACATGTCTTGTTTTATTACCCAAACCTTAAACCATGAGCCTTAGTTAATGTTTTGTACTTGGAATCTAAATGTTAAAAGTTGAACATTATTTATTTTTAATAAGCTCTGAGGCCTAGGACTTGCACCTTAAGCATTTGCCTATATGAGACTACCTTTCGTTTTGATGTTATGTGTCCAATTTTTTTCTAAGTTTTTCTTAGAGTTTGTGTGAGTGGTTTTCAAAATATATATGGAAAGTTGTGAGTTTTTATTTTTTATTATATATTCTTTTTCCTATTTTTGGTTTTGTCTATTCCTTATTTCCTTTTTTGTTTAGATAATAATCATGTTTTGGAATTGATATCGTTTTGAGGTTATGATTGTTTTTTATTCTTAATTATTTCAAGTATATATATATATATATATATATATATATATATATTTGTGTATATTTGTGGGTTTTTATGTACATTTTTTTTTTTTTTTTATAATCTAAAGCTAAGTCAATTTTTAACCCCAATAGGAAAAAAAGAACACC
>Ga0116231_10009166_pt1 | contig 16877 bp, 11 predicted proteins | sample S1TSphgellanicum_2_FD_89695 | JGI IMG/M metagenome (GOLD analysis project Ga0116231, IMG submission 89695) | Host-associated microbial communities from peat moss isolated from Minnesota, USA - S1T2_Fd - Sphagnum magellanicum MG | ecosystem: Host-associated > Plants > Peat moss > Unclassified...
ACATGAAAAGTGCTTTGACCTAGGTTGACCTTAAACCAACAAGACATAAGGATGTGTTAATGTCTAAACTCACATGACATGATAAGGCCGATGCTACTAACCTTGATCCTGGGTGAAAGCACATCATAGTGACCCCCTTTTTAGCACTTTTGGGTTTAATATTATAGTACATATAATATAATTTTTTCAAAAGTATGACCGTGCATTTAATTTTAGGTATCAAATTTTGTTTTCTGGGCTTTACAATTATTATTTTACAAAACTAATGGTACGTAATATTATTTTAAAATAATAATAATGCTCAAATTTATCTATATTGAAGTATATTTATATTTACATGAATATAATATTTAATGCCACTATCTTGTGTTGATTGCATAGTTTAATTTTAAGGTTTCATTAGTCATTAAAATAATTAATTTTAATTGAATTTTAAATATGGCCCATCTAGTTATGCTTATCATCTTTGATATGAATGTGATTATTTGTAAATTTCAATTTACCACACATTTGTTCATCTTTGTTGAAAATTTTCATTTTTTGAAATGAAAAATTTCAAATTAATCAATGGTATCCAAACATGGTTCAAACTATGTGAAATGACTTGGTTCAATATACCTTTAACTTTCATAAAGATTAAAAATCATTTAAATGTTTTTTAGAACATATTTGTGTTTTGGAATACATATGTACACTACATTTATTTTCATAAATATATTCCAATCTTCCACTTTATAACTTGAAATGAAATGGTTTTTTTTCTAATATCTTGCATATGTTATATTTTAACATACTATGCAAAAATATTGTGAAAATCTTCCAAAAGTTTGAGGTGGGATACATTTTAACATGCACAGTCACTATAGTCTACTTTCACCTTACATAATTGTGTATCAATATTTTGGTTTACAAATAAAAACACAAAAAATCTCAAAATGAATTTCAATGGACAACCAAACATGTTTTTTGGCAAGATTATTTCCTACACATGTGATCTACACCTAGAGCTAAACATTTTGAACCCATTAAACATAATGTTTATGCCAAATGTTTAAAAAATGAACCCTTTGTGTTATAGCCATTTCTTTTAAAATTTCATGAGTTTGAAATTGTTGAATGATTTATTTTTCATCAAATTCACCCAATGAACATGTACTTTCATAGAAGGGGATATGTTTTTGTTATAAAAAAAGTTTTAAAACAATTGTATAACTTTATGCATTCATTTTGGTTTTTTTTTTTTTTAAAGTGCAATTTAAACACTTGATATAGTAAGTTTAAAAAACTCAAAATGATATTTACATACTATCCAAATTATTTTTAAATATTTTTATTAATTTATTCAAACCTCATTTTAGTTTATTGGCATACAACAATCCGTTACAACTATAATAATGTAATATAAACAAAAAAATCCAAAGTTGTCCTTTATAGTCTTTTATTATACGTCATTTTTTTCTAGTAGCCCACTTGTGAAATCACCTACACATGGATATAAAAATGGATGATATTGATGGTTTTATATATATGTTGGTTTGAATTATCATATTTTAAAATGTTGAAATGATATTTTTCGATTCATTAAGATTGATGGGAATCAAAATATAAGATACATTGATATCAAGGATGATGGTTGCAAGATTAGGTGACTTAATTCTAATGGATAAATAGTCCATAAAAAGTACATTTAATAATGTTAAAATGATAATCTATTGAATATCATTGTTTAAGTGGGGGGTTCCAAGATGCTTAATAAGTTAATAAAAGATTATGTTAATATTTAAATCCAATTTGATATTTTTTTAACATACATATTAAAAGAAAAAATCCATCAAAAATGATTACGATATGGACTTTTGAAAATAAGGTCCATTAATATAGGACATTCAAGAATCCATAACTTTTTTAAATTAAATTTTTCTACCAATTTTTTTTTTGCTTTAATATATCATATATTGGATCCTTATAAGATATCCCATAAGATATCCCAAATTAAATTCATAAACAAAAATGTACTTATATAAAGCCACAAACATAAGTCCAATCCATATAATTTTTTAATTTCAAAAGTTCATTATTCTACATATGTATGTATGTTGTAATTTTTTATATCAATTTCCTCTTATTAAAATTGACAAATTTTTTAATCCATAATAGGTTTGGCATAAGGGTCAAAACAAAATAAAATATACAAAATAACTTAACTTTGTAATCTATTTGTTACCTGTTGATAAAAGATAATAATGGAACCTAACATAAAGATATTGTACATTCAATGTTTTTACATGCATGATAAACAACAAGGTATTACTTCATTATTGCACATTAATTTTCAAATCTTTCATTGTAAAAATAAGTTGAAATTAGATTTTTCTAAATGCAAATAACTTTTGAAATCGATAGTTCACAATGTGTCAAGTATGTTCTAACATGGTGAAAATATAATTTTTAAAAATTCCTTGGTTGAATGCACAATGATCTTTATATCTTAAATTGATACATATTTATTTCATTAAGTTTTTTAACGAAAGGTACTTTTGAACACCATTCTAGCCAATCAATTTCAAAAGTAATTCTTCTCTACTTCTTTTATTCAAAAGCTTTTCAAATTTTATAATCAATGTATATTAAGGTCAATTTATAGAAAAATGATTTCATAATCAAGCTTCAATATATTTTGAATTTCATTTCTTGTACTTATGTCAAAGATTATCTCATTTTAAAACTTGTTTTTAAATCATGAACTTTTTATGTATACTTCATCATTTTTTCACCCATAGTGATGATTTTATGGCATGTTCATGCATAACACTTTGCAAAAAAATATAATGTGACACAAAATGTGAACTGTCTAATTTTCAATTTACCCAACACCGAAAAAAAGTATATTCTTTGTCACGCTTAATACACCAAATAAAACATTTGGACTTAAATTGCAAAATTTGACATGTTATTACTAATATGCACATGTCAATTTGCCTGTTCACTTAGGGTGGTAGTAGAAAGGAGTAAAGTATTTAGGCCTCAAAAATGGTTGGTGTGAACAACATAGACAAACACCAATTTTTGATTATATAGAATTTTTTTTAATTGATAAAAATTTAAAATTACTTATAAATGAACTAAAAATATTACATTTTCAAATGCCATCTTTATTTTTTAATAAAAAATTAAAAGCCAAAGCTTTTTGAAAAATTATAAAATTTACCTCCAAATTAATTTAATAATGGCTTATTTTGAACAAACATCATAATATTTGGAAAAACATAAGTGACTCCCCATTGCACCCTTTTTAATTAACTACAATTTAGATCAATTTTTTTTATTTTTTTTTAAATCCATTACATAAACGTCCATGTGATTAGATTTAATACATGCAATTGAATATAAATGTCAACCTAAAATTTAAAAGATGTAACCAAGAGGAAATGACAATTTAGTATATGAAATTGAATATAAATGTATGACCAAAAAGTTCAAGTGTGTGATTGGAAATAGAATGAATAGAAATTTCCAAAAACATGTCAAGAAGTATTTTCCATGTTGTGTACTTCAATCCAAGTTCCAAGATGACTAACCATAATTTGATCTCAAAGCCTAGCCCTTGGTGTTTGAATCTTGACAAGTATCTTACACTAGACCAAGAAACTTTCATTGATACATAAATTCAATATAAATTTATCAATTGTCAAAGTTTACCAAATTTATGAATATTTACGAGGATAGATGTTGAAATTCATACCATTTATGTAGTTAGGTATCAAATCAATACCCTCTAAATGCAAATTGTGCCCAATAAACACAAAGACTCAAAGAATGACCACCCCGCAAGACATTACATTCTACTATTTCCTATGTATTTATTAATAAGCAAAGATATGGCATTGAATAGAAAATGACTTTGGACCACTTACTGAAAAAATCTCAAGACCAACTTTATCAATAAAAAAATCAAATTTGGCAATAAAAGACCCCATAAATCAATATTGATAGCATTTTTTAATTACAAATTTATGCAATATTTTGCCAAGAAATGAACTTACTTTTTCCATGCTTTTACATACATCTTTTTCAATTATTAAGACATTAAACCTATGCCCTAATTTTCTTTCTTTTCTTTTCTTTTCTATCTTGAAACTTTAAGCAATTTTTCTTCAAACAATGATTGTGGGATGATTGTAGGATGTGTGATTCTTGAATTGTGAACTCATAAAATAGCAAAAGGAGGTCCCAAAATGGACCCAAAAAATATCAATGGTATAATGCAATGTTGTGTGGGTATATCTTTTACCCAAATATACCCTTCATGTACAAATACAATATAGTATTTATCTTAACCTCTTTTCCCAAATTTAATATACCTTACTAAAGGGTGTACCCAAGGGCATGTAAATTTGTAAAAAATGTTCTATTTATAACATTGGATATATTTCAGAAATACCCATAGCCAAAATCAAATACAATTGCAAGTTTTTAAAAAATGGTGAACATGACCTAAACCTTAAACTTTGTTAGTTTTATTAATTAGATCGGTTGGCTTAAAGAATAATAAGAACAAGGTTGGTTTAAGGAAAATGTAAAATATATGTTAGTAACAATGTTTATGTTTAATACACATGTAATTTATTATTTATATGTAAATCATTATAACATATCAATTGTTGATACATAATTAATAATATTGTGCAACTCTAATGTTTCTTCATTTTATACACATGATATATCTTAATATTTGTTTAAAATTATGATAAAAACTCAATAAACACTAATGTACCCTATGTCATTGGCCCAAGTTTGAATGCATTCAATTGAATTTTCCTTCCAAACCTTTTTTTGCAATTTTTTTGAATTTCTAACAACAATACCCACTAAAATTTCAATAATATTGTCACATTTTAGGTCTCAAAATTACAAAATCAACTTTATTAAATCAAATTTGGTGAGGGCTTTCCAACAATACCAAGAACACCCCCAAATTTGAATATAATTTTCAGTCTTGGTTTTGTTTTTTTCATTCAATGAAAAAATGATTCAATAATCAATAAATTCCACACCATAGCTCCAAACATTCTAAACCAAGTCGATGCAGCCCTACTCATTGAAAACTTTATGATGATAAGTTCCATAGCATAATGTAAAAAACTGTGGTTTGGGGGATATCATTATAACAAAACAAAACAAGCTATCAAGTCCTTCATGGATAAATAACATGACATGTGTTGTTGGCCCCAAAGGTGAACACATTCAACTCATTTTCCCTTCTAAACACAATTTCTTATAATTTGTTTGAATTTTGAACAACAAAATTCATTCAAAATTCAATATCCTCTACATCTCAAGTATGAAAATTATGAAATAAACTTCATTAAATTTGACTCAACGACTAATTTTTAACAACACCAAGTACACCTTTGGATTTGAATATAATTTTCATTTATGATTTTATTTATGTTTAATTTTAAAAATGGTTCAATAATCAATAACCTTTGCATCACAATTCCAAAAATTCTCAACCCAAGTCATTGTTAGGTTTTCAAATATATCAATAACATTGCATGAAGCAATTTAGTTTGGGAAATCTCAACACGATAGAACAAAAGAAAACAAACTATCTATTTTTATAAATAGATTAAGTTACATGTAAATGTTTTTTGTATAAAATGAATGGTTATGTATGATGCAAATTTTTTTGTGCATATAAATAGTAAACTTTGATTTCAAAATAAAATTTAAATAAATTCTGAAATATAAGTTTGTAATAATGTGCATGTTCAATACACCTAATTATTATTTATATGTAGATTGAATTTTAATTTACAACATATCATATAATGATACATAATTAATACATTTGTCAAACTCTAATGTTTACTCATTTTTATACACATGATATCTAAATATTTGCTTTAAATTACAATAAAATTTCATTAAACATTCAACTACATGCAAATTTTGTTTGTGTAGATGTATGGTTATGTATGATACAAAAAAAAATTTGTGCATATAAATATTGAAAGTTAATTTCAAAAAAACATTTAAGGAAATTCTGAAATATAAGTTTTTGTATTAATGTATGTTCAACATATGTAATCTATTATTTCTTTGTAAATCAAATGTTAGTTTACAATGAATCAAGTAATGAAACATAATTTATAATTTTGTGGAACTTTAATGCTTATTCATTTTTATACACATGATGTTTTAATATATTTTTAAAAATAAGATAAAAATTAATTGATCATTAAAGTACATATAAATGTTTTTTGTATACATGAATGGTTATGTATGATGGATTTTTTTGTGCATATATAGATTACACTTTAATTTGAAAATAAAATTTAAGGAAATTTTGAAACATAAGTCAACTTAATAACGTGTATGTTCAATACATGCATAATTTATAATTCTTATGTAGATTCAATTTTAGTTTACAACATACCATGTAATGATACATAATTAATTTCTTTTTAAGTTTAATTTTTATCCTAATGTTTTCTATTAGTTCTAAAAAACATTTCATTTTATTAGCAATATTTTTATTATTTATTTAGTTATTTATGATTCAACTATAATAATGATTTAAAAAATCAGTAAAGATATTTCAGAAATTATTATTACTTAGTGTTACTATATTTTTAATATTTTTTCTGTATTTTTATATTTAATATTTATTATATTAATTCATAATAGTTCCAACAAATTAGATAAAAGCGTAGTCAATTTTACTTTATTGGCATTGTGTTATCATATAAATAATGAAATTCATCATTTATTGTGGGATTTGGGTCTTTTTCTAGAATTATTCAAGTGTATACTTCTGGAATTATTATGTTACATGAATAATTTTAGTTAAATAACTAGCCTAACATAACTACTAGCTACAATATTATTATAAATAATGTTGTTGTAATTATAGCGAATTATTAATTATCACTACATTATAATAATAATTTCTCTATGAAGAAAGGTTGTTTATTTGTTTTGTTTTGTTTTGTTGGTACCAATGAAATCCACCATACTGAAATGCTTCATATTGCATTCTTGATGTCTTTGGAAAACTTTCAATGAGAAGGGGTGCATGGGCTTGGTTCCATGATGTTTAGACTTGCAATGCAAAAGTTCTTGAATATTGAATGATTTCTTCATTGAAAATTAAATTAAATAGTAGCTGAAAATTTCGAAGGAATTAGAATGTGCCTTTGGTGTTGTTGGAAAGATCTTGATGAGCAGGATTTAATACAATTTATTTGTAAGAATTGAAATCAAATTGTGGGAGATATTGATTTAAAAGTCTTTTATGCTGCTGAAAATTCAAATAAATTCCAAAAAACCGAGCTTTGGAAGGAAAAATCAATTGAGGACATGGTAACACATGGGCCAATAGCACATGCCACACTAATTGTAATTAAAATAGAATTTAAAATTATAATTGAATATTTATATTTTAATTAATTCTTTGTTTTATGAATGTTAATAAAAATTTATAATGAATTTGGAATTTTAAAAATATTCATTAATTATTTTTTAAAATTCATAGATAATTAAATTTAATTTCTGATTTAAATAATAATAATTAACCACCATATTATTTAGTAAATGATGATATATGTTTAATTGTTTAATTATACAACTATATAATTAAAAATAATTGATGAATACTTACAAGAAACTAAAGTAAGTAGCTAGACTTAGGCTAGATGATTAGTTTAGGTTTAAGACTAATTAAGCTTAAACTAGCTTGTACAACTAAATTACAACTATTTGAATTACAATTAAGTTACAACTAAATTATAACTAAAATTTTATCCCATATTGTTTAACTTCCATTCTATGAATCCAAATTATATAGAGGAATGCATTAAGATTGTTAGAAAACATAATAAACATGAAAATGTAATAACCATTTGGGATGAATCAATCAAAATTTAGGTTCAACCCAAAAGGTAAATGAAATAAGATTTCATTTATTAATTGTCATGTGGCCTAGGTCTAGGTTTAACATAAGTGTTTTGGTCTAACCCTAACTTAAGCCTAAGTTAAATGGCTTATGTTTAAAAGCTTAGGTGCCTAAGTTTAGACCTAACCAATGCTCATGCACCATGTGGCCAAACTTATTAATGTGGATGTGCCATGTGTCATTTGATTATTTGTTGACCCCAAATTTTATGAATGCACCACCTATCAACATTATGAATGCACCACCTGTCAACATTATGAATGTGCCACATGTCACCAAACATTGGCCAAATGTTCAATTTACATAGTTGCAACAATATCAAAATGTTCAACTTACATAATTACAACCTAATAAAAATGTTTAACTTATATAATTGCAACCTAATCAAAATTGTAATTATATTTTTGGTTGACATCATGCTTAATCAATGATGAAGTTCATCCACTTGTCAAAAGTACTTAACAATTCTCAATTATATTGGTATGCAATTTGCAATTGAAATGGTAAGTAATGATTATTATTGTGGTGTTAACACATGGTTGACACTTTCAACTAGAATGTCATTTTCAACTTTTAACTTTTAACTTTTTTGGTTTGTAGTTGAAAAAAATATTTCTTAATTGCAAAATAAATTTGCAACTACACTTGTTCCTTTCAACTATGTTTTATAGTTGATATGTAATTGGAAACATAATTATAAATGGGGGGCTTTTCTACTAATGACATGATACGTCCAACCCCCCTTTCAGCCTAGATTTCACAACCTCATGCCACATTCATAACTTTGGAAGTGGAAGGAGAAATCAACGACTTCCCTCTCTTTTAGCTTCATGAAGAAACTACTATTATTGTCCTACCCTAACCCTAATTGCTAAAAGCTTTTGAGAAACACCTTCCACCTTGTCCACACCTTCTTATCCAACAAGTTAGCCAATTTAGGGCAAGGACAAGGTAACTTTGTTTCATCTTAATTTGGCTAGCCTACCGCCCCCTTATCCTAATTAGGGCACCCACCCCCCTAATCCAACTAGGATAAGGACACACTTTAACATGTTCCCTTGGACTTAAACTTACCCCAAAACTTCATTAATCATCTTACATTTTTTTAATCAAAATTAAATTAGGCTAATTTAAGCCCAACACTAAGTAGATATATTGGGTGTATTAATGTAGGTATGTATTAGCTTAGGCCATGATTGGTATGACATGTGTCCATGTTTTACACTAGTAGTTGCATGTTAGTTGCGCACACAACTGTATGGCCAAATATTATATAATACCCATTTGTAATTGCAAACACAACCAATCAATTAAACTAGACAATTTGTTTGCTTCCGACATGTTAAACCCACTATTTGATATTGCAGTCTTCCTACACAATGGGTGATTACACTATCACAAACTTATATTACACTAATTGATTGTGTAACACAATTTCAAACAAAGAAAATTTTTACTTAACTTGACCGTGGTTATGATACCATGAAGAATAAAATGAACAACTTTAATGAAACTATAATCGAGGATTAAATTTCAACAATCCATTAATCATGATTCACTACATTTATACACTACGTTTCAGAAATCAAATAAAAATCAGCTATGATCATGTTAGTGATTTGTTTGTTCTATTGAACTATAGTTAATAAAAGATTTATAATGTTAGAGTTGTGATTAGTGCTAAGATCAATAGTTTTAAACTCTAATTTCCATATTTGCTTTCATGCATTTAATTTATGTACTGTTGGGTGGGAATTAAATTGTACATGCAATTGGGTGTGTTTCATATTATACACAGTTCCCAATTTCTAAGTTTTTAATTTTTTGGTTAAAATGAACCAATTTGATTAGTTCATCACAAAAGAAGTTTTAATAAATATGGGTATGAAAAATACATTAGCCTTCAAGGGGGGGTCAAATTAACAAATGCACCATTTTTTTTGTGCCAAATTGAATTTCATCATGTTTTGACTAATGTTGGGCAGATATCCTAAAAATCTGGGTATTCTGACCGAATATTGCTCATGATATCACTTTTGAAATCCTTTAGATATCAAAAAAAATTATATTCGAAATCATATCCTTATCTCTGGATTTCAAAATAATGATATCTAGTCATATAATATCCGAACAATTTTTTTTTTTTTGAAGATATGATATTTAAGGCAGATATGAAATCCTTGCTCAAATATGGATATGAGATGAGTTTAGGTTTTAAGTGTAAACTATAGACATGTAGGTTGTTAGAAGGATCAAAACAAAATTGTGGGCGCCAATGTAAACCATTATAAGGAAAAAAAAGTTATGGGCGCCAGTGTAGGCTGTTACAAGGGGAAAATTTGTTGTGGGTGCCACTATTAGACCTAAAAAAAACAAAAACCCTAAATCTAGAATAAAATGGGGCTCAAACTCAGCTTGGGCCCCACTTTTTCATTTTCCCACTTCTCCTCTTCATGTTGTTATGGTCTCCTCTTCACGATGCTTTAGTCTCCTCCTCATGTTATTATGTTTTCCTTTTCATGCTGCTCTACTCTCCTCTTCACGTTCTAGGCTTTCCTCCTCGTGTTGCTTTTTTTTCCTTGTGTTGTTGGGCCTTCCTCCTCACACTACTAGGTTCTCCTCCTTATGCTATTTTGTTCTCCTTTTCACATTATTTTGTCCTCCTCCTTGCACTGCTAAGCTCTCTTCTTCACATTGTTAGGCTTTCTTCTTCACATTGTTAAACTTTCTTCTTCGCGTTGCTCTGGTCTCCTCCTCATGTTGTTATGTTCTCCTCTTTGTGTTGCTCTACTCTCTTCGTCGAGCCATTGGGTTCTCCTCTTTACGTTAATGTGCTCTCCTCCCCATGTTGCTATGTTTTCCTCTTAACGTTGCTTGACTCTCCTTTGTATTGTTTGGTTTTCCTTCTTATTGTTACTCTCCTCTTTGCACTACTTGGCTTTCCTTTTCACGATGCTTTCCTATTTCAAAAATATATTCTTTTTATTAATGTTCTCCTCTTCGCATTGCTTTGTTCTCCTTTTCACGCTGCTATTGTTGGTGTATTGTTATTCGTTGAAAAATCTTGTACTACCCCTTTGCATTCCTTCTTGGAGGAATTGGGACTGTCGAAAGTCGAAAATCAAAAACTTGTATTTTTTCAATAAGTTTTTTTCTTTTTTTTTATTTCCATTTTTTTTGTTTTTTATCTCATGTCTTTTGTTCCTTTGTTTTATTTTAATTTTTAATTTTTTTTTGCTTTTGTTTTGTGGTGTAGGGCTTGTAACAAATTGTTTTGGAAACAAACGTAAACCCTTGTATTTTTTATAGTTTTATATATTTGCTTACTTGTAAATGTTTTGCATCATACTTAGTTGTGCATAAAAGGACTATCATCACATCACACAACAAAACCTTGTATTTGTTTCCTTAGTTCTCTCCACCATTTGGCCTTGTAGGACAGTTGTGAAAGATGGAAGGGTCAAATGAATTTAATAATCATACAATGTAAACTGAAGAGTATATAATATGCATGAATGATGAAACTGAAGTTAATCAAATAAAAGAAGAAAGAGAAAATCCAAGCTTGCAAATTGAAGGAAGTAAAGTGTCAAAAAAAATTGATGAAAAGAAAACTAAACAAATTTTGCAACAATTGCAAACTCAAAAAAAAAATGGCATCCTCATATATAAATGCACTTTGTTGGTCTTTTTATTGTGGTAATGATAACTTGAAAGTAAACTTAAATGTTCCTCAAATAATGCGTTATTTATTGTGTCATTCTCAACCTATTGTTTTTATGAATTCAAGAAAACAGTTAAGGCAAGGTTTGATAACATATTATAAAACAAGTAGCATAACATGTTTGTAGAAACATCTTGATGCAGATCATTCAGCAATTTATAAAAGTTCTCAAGAAAAAATTAATATTCAAGGGAAAGAAAATGTTGAGAGACAATCTACAAAGAAAAGGTCTTTTATTTCCAATTCTTCCATATCTAAATTTTTTGCTTCAAAAAATCCCTTCAAAAAGGATGATGTGGAGCAAAATATGTTTGTGGAAAATCTTGCACTTTTAATAGTGAAAAGTCACTTGTCTTTGCAATTTGTGGAGAGTATAGGTAAAAGTGTTTAGCATTACAATTATGTCCTCATGTGCAATTCCTTTCTCAAAAATTATTTTCAAACATTGTTTTGCCTGAATTGGTGGAGAAAATTAAGGAAACATATGTTTTGCCTTTGTTAAATGATTGTAGTTATGTTACTGCCAGTTTTGATTTGCGGATGTCCAAGGGTGCACATGATGTGTTTATCTTGGTCATAAATTTTTTGGGATCTAATTGGAAACCAAAACATGTTACTCTTGGTTTGTTTGAAGTTGTTAAAATTACAAAACAACGTTGGCTAGAAATCTTATTGAACTTTGAATTGCATATGGTTTTGGAAATAAGATCATAGCATATGTGAAGGACAAGGGTTCAAATTTAAATACATTGACCAATGCTTTGAAGTTTATTATTAAATGTGAAACTTTAGGTTTGGAAAAAAACTTTCAAGGAACCTGTTTTGATCATATTTTTCCCAAAGCATGTCAATATGCCACAACTGATGACAAAGTTTATAAAAGCTTAAAATATGTGTCTATTAAATTTGCTTAAACAAATTTGCAGAATTGCATTACTTGGCCAAAGAAATTTGGCAAAGGTCGTCAAGAATGGAACAAAGCTTGCATTGAAGCTGGTTTAAGCCCCAAGAAACTAAATATTCTAGTGAAAACAAGGTTGGTTTGGTTTTTAAACATTTTACTTTTTGCTCCATTTTTGTAAGTCTATTGTTTTTAATTTATTTTAATTGTAAGTTGTTTTGCTGATCCTTGATCTACTTCTGCAAGTTTGTGAGTAAAATCATCATATTTCAAAAGGCATTACAATTTAGGGCATCAATTGTCCTTTGCTATAGTCGACAAACTGTAGTGAAAATTACTGGTTGTGTCCCTCCACCTTTTAATTTGGCGCATATTTCAAATAATTGTTGATGTTTTGTCTTCATTTGTAAGTGTTTGTGTGTTGAACCAATCTCGTGGGCATTGGTTACTTTTTAATGCTTTGAATGCAACAATCACTATGAGCCTGAAACTTAAATAAAAAATCTGGAATTTCATCTAACTTGCAAGATTTAATTGATGATGATTTTGTTGTAGCCCAGGAATTATCATTATTTGCATCTAACATTAGAAGAGAAATATGTGTTATTTTAGATCGTTTTCTTTCATTCTTTAAAAATATGAAAGAAATAAAACACATAACATGTTGTCCTTAATGTGGAAGAGTATGACCAACAATCCTTATTTCCTATGTTTTTGAGATGTTACCACATCCTCCACCCTATGGCAAAATTTTGACCTATAGCAAATATGCAAATTGATGAAGAAAGTAACTTGGACATTTTTGAGATGTATGCTAAAACCAATGAACCAACAAAGGAGGTGGTGAACAAGGAGTTGTTGATGTTTAAAAGGTTTCAAATGGATGTTAAGGACATTAAATGTCTTTTAAAGTGATGGGCGAAATATGAGTCTCTATTTTCCAACTGTGGCATTTCTTACTCATTAGATTCTTAACATTGTTGGTTTTCATATAGAAACTGAAAGATTTTTTCATTGGTTGAAATTTTTACAAATTTGAAGAGATGTCGCTTACTATCAGATAATTTAAATAAAATCATTTTTGTTAGTAAAAATTGGCCTAATGATCCTAGGGTGGGTTGTAATTCACCTTTTGGTTTGATAGAGTTGATTGAAGCTGATGTTACCTTAGAGGAAGAATTAGAACAATATGAAAATGAATTTGAGCGAGATGAACTTCTGGACTTGTAATTTGTAAAATACTTTTTTTTTAATTATTTTATCTTATTATTTGAAATGTTAAATGATTTGACAAATATTAATGGTGACAAATATCCAGTCATATTGAAATCTGACATTAGATTTTTTTAATGATATCCTTAAAGGATATTACAATTTATTTTTAAATAATAATAACCGGAACCGGTGGATAACAAATAGGCGAATAACCGGAACCGGCGGATCTAAAAAAGTTATATCCGCCCAACACTGGTTTTGACCCCGTCTTTCCTTTTTCTTGAGCGCCTCCACGAATGCCACATATATTTCACTGCTCCTACATGTACAACTCACAAAAATCCAATAAAACTACATGTACAACTACTGCTACTACAACTGTTGCTACATATATTTTCACTGCTCCTACATGTACAACTACTGTAATTACCTTGAACCTTGTGCATTAAATGCTAAGTTTCAGCATTTCATACCCAGATTTATTAAAACTTCCTTTCTTTGCGGACCTCACTCAAAGAGGGGATAGGGGGTGAAAAGAGGCCCAAAGACATGTGACGACAGGATGACTTTAAGAAAAACTCTATTAGGTACAAAACTTAAAGTATGAGTGATGCCATAATGGAGACGCAAAGCAACTTATATGCTTAAATGTCCCTTCTTGCTGCATGGTTTGTGAAATATGGGGATAGAATATGTGGTACTTTGCCATGGGGGTCACACTTGGCATCTTTTTTTCTCTGTCTCTCTCTCTCTCTCTTTAATGGGTTACTGGTGTATATGCATCTTTGATTGTGTCAGTACTTCCCCCACCCACTTCTCCCAAGCCTCCACCCAAATACTCTTCTTTCATAAGAATCCAAAAGAAGTGCTTGAAGAAGTGCAAGAGAGCATTTTTTGCATCCTTCAATGAATTTGTCTTTCAGGCTTTACCTCAAACCAACAACCTGAAAGATGTCCAGAGCACAACAGACACATACATCCAGTCTAGGGAAAGTGAGTGCTAAACTGCCAAAATCAAGCTAGACTTTGACATGGTCAGGTGGACGACTTCTGCACCGTAATTTTTGGTAATGTCCTCTGTACGAGCAAAAGAGTAAGTAAGTAAGTATATATATATATATGTGGTGCTGTTTTCAGCTTGGCCCACAACAATGGTTGCAACATAAGTTGGAAGGGATGCACTTTCAGAAATGTCCATAGTAGTGGTACTTTCCCCCCACCCCCACCCCCCTCAGGCTGCTGGATAATGCAATGCCAATCAACCTACCCATCCCCTCACTCCCTTACAAACAAACTGGCCCACAAACATGAAGATGACTATATCATGGCAGATGATGGGTGTACGATAGAATCATGAATATATATATATATATCCATGTATATTCGCTACCCAATTGCCTGGCATGCTCGCCTAAAGTAGCAGCATAATAGAGTTATCCATAAAGTAATAAAAACACAGCACCAGAACCCTGAGTTTGGTCATACACAGGGTGAGATTTTTAAAAAAACCTGCAAAAAAGTACATTTCCACAGGGGATGAAACTCAGAAAACCATCAATTTTGGTGGTAAACTGAGTTTCATCCTGTCTTCCCTTTCTCCTGAGCGCCTCCACTACTACTACACATATTTTCACTGCTCCAAACTGTACAACTACTATAATTAGTCTCGAACCTTGTGCATGAAATGCTGAGTTTCAACATTTCATATTGAGTTGCAGCATTTCATACTGAGATTTAATAAAATGTCTTTACTTTGCGGATACCACTGAAAGAGAGGATAAGGTGTGAAAGGAGGCCCAAAGACAGGGTGAAGACAGGGTTACTTTATGGATAGGTCTAATGGGGCCCCCACTCATTCATCGGTGATGGGATTTCCTATCAGCCAAGGTGAATTAGTACCTTCACCTCCTCCAGTGACGCCTCATGAAGGCTAACATTTAACCTGGGAAATGTTAGATTTGGACTCTGCGATTCCCTGATTTGGACAAAAAGGAAGAGATATTTTGGGATCTTTACCTGGTCATGTATCAGAGTGAGCCAGCACCCACCAAGGTTTACATGCAGTTTTGTTGATATGTAGATGAGAAACACTTTTTCATTGAATCATCCAACACCTAACCATGGTCTTTAGCTATGTGCTAACCATCCACATGCATGTACCTACTTAGTAGTAACTAAGTGTCCTACCTACTCCTTACCTTCATACATGGTAACCATTTATATTATCTACTAACTTATCTACGATATTTACTCACTTACCAGTGTTTTTCTGGGAAATTTTATGTCATAGCCAAGGCGACAATGACCCACAAGAAAATCTAACCAAATTTGGCTACAAGCTCCATATGATAGTAAATTTTTTTAAACATCCTTCCATATTTTTAATACCTATTTGAACTGTGTACAGAAATTTGATGATTTTTCTCAATTTTTGGTCAAAATTTTCTGGCTATTGAAAATCTCAAAAGCATTTGACTTTATCATTTTAAAATTGTAGTATAGCATTTTGGCTATATATAGCCAAAAAAAGAAGCTTTTTCCCCATTCAGGTAGAAAATCCCAAAAAAAAGTATTAGATATGGTTTCACCCAAGCTTCATCCTAGTTATGCGTCCAAATATGATTCCTTTTTCCTCATAATGACTTTTTTATTTGAACCACTTGAGCTTATCCTTCTAAAGTAACTTCTACAAATAGAAGTATAGATGAAACTGCCTATTATCATACTTATTTCATATCACACCACAGATTTTTTGCCAAATAATTTGATTCCATTATTGATTATTCATATCATCATTCTTCGACCCTATGTAAACAAATTGGGAAATCTTTTAGGAGAGTTGCATATTCAAGCCTAAATTTCAGGCACTAGAATTTGAGCCTAGAAATCCCATTTATTGTTTTCCATTTCCTTTCAGGATTCACAACAGCCTGGAATTTACACAAGCAAGGTGCCACCCTATAGTCGGTCTAAACAATTACATTCGAAGGTTATTAATTCAGAGCCAGTCCAGTTTAATACAAGATTCAATTCCATCTCCATCAGCCACAACAAAACACCCTAACAACACCCCGCCCCCC
>Ga0116231_10009168_pt1 | contig 16874 bp, 11 predicted proteins | sample S1TSphgellanicum_2_FD_89695 | JGI IMG/M metagenome (GOLD analysis project Ga0116231, IMG submission 89695) | Host-associated microbial communities from peat moss isolated from Minnesota, USA - S1T2_Fd - Sphagnum magellanicum MG | ecosystem: Host-associated > Plants > Peat moss > Unclassified...
TATTTTTTTTTTTTAAAAAAAAAAATTTTTTAAAAATGTAAATGGAAAATAGGAAAAACATTGATTTTATTTTTTTAAGGTTTTAATTGGGAGGGAGGGGGTTTTGTTTTTTTTTTTTTTTTTTTTCAATTTTTTAATTTTTTATTATTTGAAAAAAAATTGTTACCTTTTTTTACTCTTGAAGGGGGAAAGGGGGCATGGGTTTTTTTCAATTTTTGGTACTTTTTCATACTCTCTTGAAAAGGGAAAGGGGGCATGAATTTTGTTACTTTTTTGCACTCTTGAAGGGGGAGGGGGGACATGGATTTTTTTTTTGTTTTTAAGAAAAACTCTTGAAGGGGTGGGGAAGGGGGATGTGAGGGTTTTTTTTTTTTAATTTTTAATTTTTTAATATTACTTTTGTTCACCCTTGAATGGGGAGGGGGGCACAGATTTATTTATTTATTTTTCATTTCAATTTTTTTTTACTGTTTGTAATTTGTTTCTTTAAAATCTTGATGGGGTGAAGGAGGATTGGGGCGGGGGGAAGGGAGGGGGGATTTTTTTTCATTTTTTTTGTTTTTATAAAAAACATTGTTAGCTTCTTAACCCTAGAAAGGGAGAAGGGGTATGTGTGTTTTTTCTTTTTTCTTTTTTTCACTTTTATATCATTTATTTTTTGGTTGTCACTTGCTTTTCTGTATCACGAGGTTTCATATCACTATGAAATGTGAACAACAATTCATATGATTAATTTTTTAAATGAAATTTGTTTGATAAACATACAAATAGTTAGTTTCAATTCATTTAAAAAGTAAATAAATGAATTTTTTAATAAATTTATTTGAAAGATAATGCAAGAATTGATTAAAATAAAACACATCAATTTTTAAATAAATTAAAATTTTAACATAAAACTTTGTTTTCGAGATATAAATCTTTTTAATTAATTTGATGTTATTTAAAAAACTTCTATAAGGTTTTGATGAAGATTTAATAAAAAAATCATAATGAAGTTAATTTTTAATTCATTAATTTTTTTGTATTATTGTTGCCTTTTATGTTACAAAAATTTATTATTTTCCTAAGATAGTAAATATGCATGTATGATTTTAGCTTTTACCAAGCATGTATGGGGGCAAACATAATTAGTTTACTCTTGAAGGGGAAGTGGGGTGTGGGATTTTTTAATAAAATTTACTTTTTATTAAGTTTTTTTATTTTTTGTAAGTTTATTTATTTATTTTTTATTCTTGAAGGAGAAAGGAGGCTGCGAGTTTTTTCTTTCACTTTTTTTCATTTTTCTATTTTTGTAAATTATTATTTTATTGTTTGACAATTATACCTAACCCGAAATTCAAAATAGCTGATTGCAGAACTGACGCCTTGATGCTCTTCCTCTGGATGTTTATCCTCAACATGAGTCACGATCCATTGTCTATTTGATAAGGTTCTCAATCTAACGGTCTGACCCGAATGCCAAGTCAAACTCAGGAAGATGGGATATCATGTTCATTATTGACAGTCAAATCTTAGTGTTGAGATCTCAACTACCCTACTACCTTGCCAGCTTCAACAATAATTATATTATTTTCAGAAATGTTGAATTTTTGACACAATTTTTTTTTTGTGAAGGAAAATATTGAATTTTCAAGAATATTTTATTTGTTGAAATGAAAATTTCAAAAGTAATTACTGTAGTACCTTGGCAACTTCAAGACACATTAATCAAATAATTAATTAAAATTTGAAAATTTCATTTCAACAAATAAAATATTCCTGAAGATTCAATATTTTCCTTCCCAAATTTTCGTTCTTTCAAAAGAAAAATTCTGAAATTTCAACATTTCTGAAAATAGTATAATTAGTGTGGAAGCTACAGAAGTACCATGCAATCTGTAAATTAAATTATTTGATTTTTTAATTAAAATTTGTATTAAAAAAAACCTGACCTTTGGAATCTCCCCAAATAGAAGTTTCTGTGTTAGAATAGAATGCCTTCTCTTTGGCCCCCTATATAGGGGAGAAGGGGAGAAGGGAGAACTTTGGCGCAAAGAATGTGGGATAAATGTGTGGTGCTCTGGGGGACACATTGGGAAATTGAGAAACATAATTGGGAACATGCTGAGAACACAGAACTTACAAAATTCCATCCATACACCCGCCCCCCCTCCCCTCCTCTGTCCCCAAGGAAAAAAGATGACCCCTCTTGACTGCATGTACAGCCATCTCATTGGCTCCATGCAATTTCTATTCCTAAAACTGGTTGTCACCATACATGGCCTGAACTAATACCCCTTTTTAAGAGGGTGGGTAGTAGGTATGTATATATATTCACTCTTATTAATTGGTAGTGGGGATCCAAAGTTCAATATTTTTCTTTTGTGATGGGCCCATCACCAAAAAAATCAAGCTTTGGACATCCCAAAATAGATATGTTGTAATCTTCTGCTTTTGAGCTAGGTCACAATGAGTAGAACTTAGGGCAAAGGATATGGGATAAAGTTGGGAACCCATTGAGATCTTGATTAGAACAAAGTGAGAACACACTGGAACACACTGGGAACAACAAAAATCCAACATCCCCACCCTCCCCAAGAAGAAAAGAACCTGGCCCTTTGGATGTATGCTGCCTCACCTCATTGTGTACAAGAATTGCTTTTCTACTACCTGTGTTCTTTGCCATTTTTGCCTTAGATAGGGGCATGAATTATGCGTGCATATCTCCCTTTTGTCTGCCTCCTTTCTGTGAGATTGTGGATGCCTTGCATAGGTGGTAATGAAATATCTTCCCTATCTGCCACCTGCTTGTGATGTTCTTGCTTATCACGATCACGGTGGGTACGGCCCAAGGTACGGCCCAAGGACATTGACGTTGCCAAAGCAAGGAGTAGTCAGGATAAACCATGAATCCAAAGGTGGGCCAAAGATGGGAATGGGCCATTCCAAGGGAACATCTCGTGTAAAATGTGGTGTCCTTGCGTGGTGTGTAAGGAAATATCTTCCCTTTATCCATGCACAGGGGAAAGTTTGGAGGGCTTGGCCATTCCAAAAGGTAGATTCCTTGTGTTCACAGAGTGTATAATTTTGTACTGGAGAAGTCATATTACAAAACTTAGGGCTATGTGTTTGTTACATGGTATCAATGACAATGAAATGATAAAAAAAAAAAACTTGATTTTTGAAAATTAAATTTATTTGAATGGAAATATTGAATGACATCGCATGCAACTTGAATTGAATTCAAATTCTTAAATTGAACTCAAATATTTTTAATTGAATTCAAATTTCATTGAATCCAATTTAAATTTGATCAAATCCAAATTCAATTGAGTCCTAAACCCAAACAGTTACCATATCTCCCTCATGGTGTACATTAAAAAAATTACAATTGGAGATAATTGAACAAAAATTGATACTCATGTTATGTGGCAATATGGCATGAATTCAAGTTGCATTGGTTTTCTGAAAATTTGCCATAGCTCATGACACATACGCAAGGTAAATTTTGTGGATTCATCTATTACAACATGTGAAATATGTGATATTTATTCACTCCAATTTTGAACTAATATTACGACTTGAAGTTAGTTCTATTACATCACATATTACCATATGGAAAATCATATTCTCTTGTACAAGAGCGTCTCCAGCAGTGCCCCCTCATTTGGGCAGGTAGTAGTATCCAATGTAAAGATAAGTGTTCCCCAACCCCACCCACAAATATGAATTTTAGATGTTACTTTATTGTGACACCATTTCAATATCTGCTGGTGCCAATCACTGTGATCAACAAATTAAAGATAGTCATTTGTTGATATTGCCCCTATGGTAGAGTTCAATATTCAACACAATCGATGCCATAGTAAATTTTTGCACAGTTGTCATTCAATTCCTCCTCCAATTTAATGTATAGTCCTTGCTAGAGATGCTCTAATGCAAGTTCCACTTGAGCCATCAATTGATTTCATGTATGGGTATTGAATCATTTACCCAACTAGTGGGAACTTGTGGCCAATGTGTTTAAGGTCGTCCCTTTGCAAGTGCTTGTATCCATAGGTAGGCCATGCAAGATGTTTGCTCCAATAGCCATTATCCCAATTATAATGGGGTCTCCAGTACCGGATTCACCAAAAGAATCCATGGTTGCCTTGGGATTGAAGCTTGGGGGAAGATCAAACAACCATGTTAACACCATTTACAGCAAACAGAATTAGAAAGTCTTCAGCAAAAATTGTGCCATTCTACTCCATCTTTTCAAGATTCAATTTGTTTGTGAAAAAGGATTTGAAAGCTATGGCAGTTTTGGGTCTAATCAGCAGTCTCAACTTCCTCTTAACAAGCCAACACCTTGGTACCAATACATTGATACCCAACTACCTTAACCCAGCCTAATTGGAAACCATCCAATTTGCATTCTTAGGTGTGGCTATGTTCTTGCACATTATCCATGTACCATTGTACTGTCTCATTATCATTGGAAAAACACAATAGGTTCATTCTAGATCAAATGATCCACAGTATGAGTGTGCATCCCATTAGCCTATAGTCTTCACACAAACTATTAGGAGATTTCAAATGGTTTTTCCACCAATGCCCAAACAGCTTGGCCATTAATGACTTTTTAATTTATTTTGTGCTCAATTTGAGTTATGTGGTTGTTATTGCAAGTAGATTTCCCCCTTGTGTTTGCTACTTTATTGCTGAACTTTAATTAATGTTAAATTCATTACACTAAAGCTCAATCTTTGTAGTTAACCACATTTGGATTAACAAAATGTTGATGGTGTTGATACAGAGCATAACTTGGCAACTTAACATTTTTTTTAAAAAATATTTAAAAAGAAGAAAATTAGAAGCAAATGTTGATTTCACACCATGTTAGTAAGCAAATGGTAATAGAGCACGTTAGATTTTGGTAGGGATATTATACACATCCAAGTACGAAAATTTTAAATATTAAACCAAAAATTTACATATGGACATAGATATGTAATGTGTGAATATGTAGGGATCAGGATTGCTTTTGGAATTCAAACCAAACCGAAATTGGCAACATAGTTCTTTGATATTCTTAGAACTGAAGCTAAGAACAGAATTGGGGCATTAACTTTCTCTTATTTGTACCTTTCTCTAACTTTCTCATGGTGGTTAGCGTGGTTTCTATTTTTATTACTTACCTACTAACAACCCACTAACCTTTACGTATATTTTCAACCATCTACAGGCATCTACTAATCTAGTAGTTGCCTATTGTCCAACATACTTACCTACTTACCTGCAGGAACTATTCTTTACACCATAGGTTACAAATGTGAAATCCAATGTAAAGCCAGTTTGGGTCTATATATAATTGAGTTATAGTGGGCTTCCAAGTTCCAATGGATGGTGCTCTAGTTACTGTTCGTTCATTCCAGTCGTACTCTTGAACTAGTGTTCATTGAACTTCCTATATTTGTAGGAAGCATCTGCAAATAGTGTGGAAGCAATGGGTTGTTCTGTCTTGTATTGTTCATAGTTGCCAACAGTCTACTTGTCTGTAAGTCAAAGTTCATACCAAAATATTTTCTCATAACTTTGGTATGAACTTTCAACTAAACAAATTTTAGGCTTTTTCAGTTATTAGAGATATCCACAAAGTCACCCTGTGTTCATCTTGTCTTTGGGCCTCCTTTCACCCCCTAACGCCTCTTTTAGTGGTATCCGTAAAGTAAGAAATTTTTATTACATCTCTGTATGAAATGCTGAAACTCAGTATGAAATGCTGAATCTCAACATTTAATGCACAAGGTTCGAGAGGAATTACAGTAGCTGTATAGGTAGGAACAGTGAAAATCTATGTAGCAACAGTGGAGGCGCTCAGGAAAAAAGAAAGACAGGGTGAAACTCAGGAACCATCAAAATTGATGATTTTCTGAGTTCCCTCCCCCCCGGCCCCCCGCCCCAGCGTTGAATGCTAATGTACTTTTTTGCAGGTTTTTTTTAATCTCACCCTGTGAATGACCAAACTCAGGGTACTGGTGCGGATATCTCTATTAGCTCCAAAAAATGTCCAATTGTTGCTGACCAAACTAGTTGCAGCAGCAGCTCATTCTTGTCCACACCATCAGATCTTCTCAATCCATTGCCACCCATGACAATACCGTGCCTGTGTTTTACCTTCTCACACAAAACTGATCAGGTGGGAAATGGTCCAGGATGAAGTAATGCAAACAGTTGGAATGTTTTGAGGTGATCAATTCACTGTGTTCTCAGCGATGAAAAATCCCATACATGTGCAGTCAATGTTTCAAACTGCCACATATGAATGTTCTCAATCAACAAGGTAGAGCTCTAGTCCTATGCTAGGAAAGGACATCTTGCCATGATCGGACCTGCTTTTCTGCAACTGCTGACAATGAGAATAGCAGCAAACAGTTGCATCATGCTCCTGTACACCTGAATAGCCTGAGTCTAGATGTTGACTGTAACAAGTTGAAGAATTTTTTTTGTGTACCTTTCTGACATGAGCCCATAGGTTTGCTTTGTGTTTTCAATTGCAAGAAAAAGATCAGAAAGCAAGATCCACATGGTGTCAGATTTTTCTATGTATGTCCTACTTGTGGGAGAGTAAATATCTGGTTTCTGTCTTGCCATTTCACTACATACCCCAAAAACTAAATGGTCATCTTGGGATATCTAAAATCTATGAACGACTTGTGAACCCCCCAAGGTCCCAAAACAATGCTTTCAAGGTTGTGCTCTCTGAAGTATTGCACAGCAGGGAAAACCAGATGCTCCTATTATTGGTCCATTTGAGCTTATTAATGCTTAACATACTGTTATGCTCCTTTTCAAACTCAGGTACGCAGTCATCGGCATTGATGTGATTTAAAGGTCGACGACCTTTTCTGTGCTAAGATGCCAGCCAAAGTTACCTCAATAGAATGCCCAAGTACACTTGATGAGAATTGAGCTTCCTAATGGCAACAAAGATGCTGGACCACTATATACTCCTCTCCTATGTAGTGAGAAAACAATCCCTGCTTAATTCAGGTTGACCTGTACCTCTCTGAAATAAATATCAATGTTTCTAGAACTGAACACAGAATCTAAGGATTATATTTATCCCCATGAGGGTAGCAAGTAGAAATGCATAGATAATCCGTAACAGGTCTTCCAGCAGCAGGGTCACTCACCATCGGCCAGCATGAACCAGCACCCACCAGCGCACCAGTTGGGCGTTTCCATCCACTGGATAGGGAGGGATTTCTGATCTAGTGCCTAGATCTGCGTTGACCACAGTTCATTTGTTTTTGGTGATGACCATTAACTGGGTTTTCTTTTTTGTTCTAGTTGTTTTTTCTAACTTTGACCTCACCTATCTAAGTCCAGCACTTCGGAACTGCACAACAGCACATGTTACCGACCTTTTTGGCACTACCTACCAACTAAGGCCCCTCATTATCACCTACCTACTAGATCCCCACCCCCTTTTCCCACCCATCCACCTACTAGATTCAACCCCCCCCACCACCTATATGCCTACCACCCAACTACACACCCACCCCTACATGCATGTCATTCATATTCTTACCTACCTACCCACTCTCCCTCCTACCTATTATAAATAATAATTCTTGATGGGTAATAATATATATATGGTATTTTCAATTAAATAATGCTTATAATTAAAATTAAAAAGAAGTGTATATTAAATTATCATTAATCAAAGATAAAAATAACTATTATTTTACTAAATTTACAATTAGAGTTTTTTGTAGTATTTTTTTGGTAACATTGGGGAGTGTGTAACCTTTTTTTAAATAATTTAATTGTCATTGGTAATGCGAAGTAGTGTGGAGCCCAAGCAATAATGATATTATTATTATTTCAATATTTTAAACTCTTATTAATTCTATAATTAGTATTTTTAAATAATAATAATTTCATTAGGTTTAAAAAAAGTTGATAAGAATTGAAATACCCACACATGGGCATTGTCAAAAATGTCGTCTATTGGTATAAGCCCCCTAAAATGAATTTATGTTCCAAAAATGCAATACTTGCACATGGGCATTACCAAAAATGTTGTCTATTGGGCCAAGCTCTCTTTAAATGAATTTTTATTGCAAAACTGAAATACTTGCATCAATCATATTTGTTCAATTGAATGCAAATAGTACAAAAGGTTTTTCTGACCCTTATGTAGGTATTACATTTGAAGATGAAAACCCAATGTGTGATTTGTCAACACCATGTGGGTATTGCACTTTGAGTACCTTCAATTCAATTTGATTTGTGACCCCAAAGCACATATTTAATTAATTGAAGACTAAATTGTTAATTTAAGACTTTTCCCCTACTTCATGGATGCTATAAACTCTATTTAGTGGCCACCAATTTTTTTAAATGTAACTATATATTCAAGTAAAAACAACAATCAATCACAAAAATAACATCCACAAAGGCATTTTGTTTCAAAAAAATTCATACCAATTTTGTTGTGCAACATTTACAATCATTGTTTTTAATACATTGAGGGACACAAAGCCAATCTGACAACAGTAACATTGTCAATGAACCCATTCACCTTGCTCATATTATAACAAATATAATATTATGTTAGTTTCAAAATTAATATATTATGATAAAAAGAGTATCTTGCCCGGTACCAACCAAGTGAAAATTATAAGACTAAATTTTTTATTTAGGATTTTATACAACTTGGTGGATGGAATGAACTCTACTTATTGGCCACTAGACATAACAAATTAATGATCATTTTTTATGTGAATGTCATATTATAATTTTTTTCAATTACATTATTTCTAAATTAAAAAAATTTTGTTACCAATAATTCCAAATAAATCCATGTACACATTATCTTAAAAACATTCATATCAAATCTAAGAAAAGACTACGAATTTTCATGAGTGATTGAAAGCCAAATGCTAGTGTTCCCATTTGACATCAAGAAACTTAACCCTTTGAATTTGAAACAAGGAGAAAAGCCAAATTGGTAAAACTACAACATCATACTATCACACAAATTGTACTAATACTTTCCAAATATATATACACCATAAAACTTTTAAAAATATGATACCTAGTGGCCATCAGGTGAAACAAAGAAAATTGTAAGCTATGAGAACCAAATGACATAACTCCCATTTAAAGTGAAAAAAATGAATTCAATGTTTAGAATCTAATATATTGACAACATGCTAAATTTCTAACAATGGCAACTTGATCCATCCATGTTCATACAATAACAAATCTATTATGTTTCAAATTCCACATATAATTAAATAATATTTGTCATGGTGCCTAGCAAGGGATAATACATAATAGATTATTAAATAAGAAAGTCACAAGTAAATGCTCCCAATGAACAAAAATAAAAATAAAAATTTCTAAAATACAAAGAAAGCATAGCATACCAATAACAACAATGTGTATGCATGCAATTTTATTATGAACATGTTATAACAAATCCATTATTTTTGGGGCTTTACATACCATGTAGGAAAGTTAACACCTAATGGCCACCAAAGATTAAGGATGAAGTGGGGCAAAATAGATTACTAATTATTACTCTTCAAGAATCATGTACATGGTATTTTTTTGCAAAATAATATTTTTATTAAACCATACAACAAAAAAATTACAAAAAAGATTTAAAACGTTAATCCAATACATATAATGATATAAAAGACATCAAAAAATTTCAAATATAATCAATGTCACCAACATCCTTCACAAATTGGTTGAGGCATTAGCAGCATTGAAATTAATTTTAGCTCTAGGAGCATAAATAGTAGGAATATTAATTTGACTTTTGTTTGTTGTATTCTTTCGAATAGGAAAAGAGAAAAGAATAGCTAAAATGTCAAGCCATTGTTCTAGATCTACTAAATTACATTTCCATTTCCCATTCCAATAATCTTCATATAGATGTCATTCATCCAAATTTCATCTTTTCTTCACATGAACCCACCATTGAACTCTCACCATTTTAGAATATTCATTTTCTTCATCCTTGATAACATCACCTTCTGCTCTTCCCATCTAAAGAGGAACAAGATCAAGATCAAGTGGTTTCACGAACACAAAATCTCCAACATTAAAATCTCTAAATGGTGTGTATGTAGTTAAAGGTTTCATGTTTTTGGGCCCACAATAAGGAACTTGAATTGGATCTTCTAGATCAACAATGTCCATCATGGTTGACAATGAAACCCTAACATAATTACACTCCAATTGTTTGAAGGCCAGAAACCCTCCAAAAGAATTATACTTTGAGGTGGTAACAATCTTGAAAAATGCAACAAAACATCTTCCTAGTACTCCACATACGGCTTCATCTTCATTTCATATGTGGAACTTTGTGCAATGCCCACCTTCCAAAAATCCACGTATTTGGATAATCCAAAACTTATAAACTTTTCTCTTTCCATTGACCTTGATGCATCATTGCCCCAAATTAGGTGGTATAGAATAGGGCTTGGAATTTTAATAAGTAACTTTGGTGAACCATTTGGATTAGCTTTCCATAATCTAATCAGAAGCCCATCTATTGGACTTTAAACAGGATCTGTGGGGGAAACTTTGTATTGCATCACCAGCCAACTTAATAAATCAACAAAACATCTAAATAGATGCATATCAGTATGCCCTACCAATAGATGGGCCTAAACCCTAAACCCATCTAGAAATCATTCTGCACTTAAAAAATGCATTTTGCCCACAGACATCCAATAATAGTACTAATTACAACCATTAACTCCATCCTGTCATCAACACAGATTGTCATTGGCCATGCATCATGACAATCGGGCTTGGCTCACATGATATCCCTATATTTTCTATGACAATGCATCCATTATTTTTTGTGGATGGCACTACAAATCGTTCCCCACAGTCAACAATGTAGGGTAGGAGCCATGGGTCCCAGCCACAAATTGCTATTGCATGTTACACCTGCCATGTCAAAGAAAGTGAAAAAAAAAAGTTGTTGAAAAATCACTTTATTCCCCTTTCCAAAAGATGAAACTCCATACCATAAATTTCATTACTAAGTAGAATGCATTGTGGTTCCTGTTAAGGAACACCTCTTCACTCTTACTGGAACTAGGGTTATGTTGAATACAAAGTGTGGGCATCGATCAGTTGGTTGGGACAGCAGTTGATCAACCGAAGAACCATGATTGAACATCCGATTGATGGTAGACTCGATAGTAGATAGTTCCAACAGTGCTTCACATTAGTCAGTGTAGGCACCTAGCATAGCACAGCGATGCATTTGGACATGAGTCGTTCTTCCATGCACACAACCCCTTTGACGCGTTCCCAAGCTCCTTAATGGATTCAAATGTGAGTCCAAACTGAAGACGGTGGAAAAGCAAGGAATCAGGGCACATTCTTTAACTCACAGCATTTTGAGGGGTAGAGGGGCGTGCTGGAGCTCCGAGATGGAACTAGGAAGAGTGATAAGCATCAACTACTCACATGGACCTACACAAAACCAACACAAGGTGGTTAGTGCATAGTTTGAACACTTTTGGTGCTAGGACAAGCCACGGGCAACTTAGACTCACCATGGCCCGAACTTGGGGGAAGCCACCACCTTCCCCCCTTATAGTATACTATGTGCCTTTCCACGAGGCCCACATCCAAATGGTATTTTGTGCTGGGACTCCCAAGTGAGAGTCCCGAAATTGCCAAAATTAAGACTCTCACGACTTTGGGGCCCCCTAACTTTGTGTGCAGACCTCCGATTGAGACAAGGTCTAAAACAAAATTGTAGCCCTTGTTGCACACCACCTACACGCAAGGAAATTGGGATAATTCCCGACTTTTAGTGGGCGGGAGTTAAACTGCCAATTTGACTCCCAACCCTTCTTTTGGCCATAATTTGTGTTTTAAATGTTCAAATGGATGATGCAAGCTCATTTTAGACATCTATGTTTCAATAGCTTTCCAATGATATAAAGAAATCCTCAAGCCATTGGGTTTTGACCCTTGCAATTGCTCTCTGAACATTCGGGAGTCCACCAGGACTCCAACTGTCGCAACCCCACTTTGAGGGAAATGTGAGGTCGCCACTCATTCCTGAAAATGGGACTTGGGAGTCCTCTAAAACTCCCAAAAACTCAGAACATAATTGTAGGGGTCAAAACACCTAGCATCGAAATGTTCTTTATATCGTTGGAAAGTTCTTGAAGTGTAGATGTCCAAAATGGCCTCGCATGAACGATTTGGACATCTGTAGCACAAGTTATGGTCAAAAGAAGGGCCGGGAGTCAAATTGGCAATTTGACTCCCGACCATTAAAAGTCCGGAATCGACCCGATCCTGGTATGTGTAGGGGGAATACAACACACCGTTGGAAAGCTCTCAAGGAGAGCTACAAGTTTGCTTCAAACCTCATCCCAATCGGAGTTTGGGGCGAGAAGTTATGAACGCCCAAAGTCCCGGGAGTCTAAACTGGGACAATTTCGGGACTGCAGTTTGGGAGTCCCGGGAAAAAGTGTCATTCGGATGTAAGTGTGGCGGTGAAACGCAGAGAATACTATATGGGGGAAGGTGGTGGCTTCCCCCAAGTCCGGGCCGTGGTGAGTCAAGTGAGTCCAAGATTGCCCGTGGCTTGTCCCAACACCAAGAGTGTCCCGAATGAATACTAACCAACTTGTTGGTTGGTTTTGGATATAGGACCGAATAACTAAGTAGCTTGTCCCTCTTCCTAATCTAATCCTGGAGCTTTCAGCACGCCCCTCTCACCCCTTTAAGTGCTCGAAGCTGGGAGCATTTCCACAATTTGAGTGACTTAGCCCCAACTTGGGGCTAACTAGGGACTTGGGAGCGCGTCACCAACTCCCAAAGTGGAAGCTCGTTTGGGAGTGTGAGGGTTCATTCCCTCACACTTTCCTTCACTCCCAGGCTTCCTTCTTGGCCCGCAACTTTGCAAGCCCTTACTTTGGTCGCGAACTTAAGGCTAGGGTTACGATAATTATTTAAAGTCTATTAAATAAATCCATGTACACACCTAAAAACTTACTTTAGGTAAATTTATTTATAAACACTAAAAACTTGCATGGGAGGGGGGGGGTGGGGGTTTACTAGCACCCACTAGGACGCCCTTCGAGTTAACGCACAGTTAAAAAATAAATTACATACAACCCACGTGAGTGTTCCCTATGGTCGATCAATAGTCATGCCATGTATTCCATATATAATGCTTAAATCACCCCCCTATGTAACTTCATGGATAACCCTCCTATGCAATATCCGAAATAATCCCTTGGGGAACCCTTGCATAATTCTAGAGGTAATACCCAAGGAACCCCCTAGTGTAACCTTACAGGCATGCATTGGGTATTTCCCAATTGGCCCCCTACGTCAATGAATGTATGTATCCTGCAAGGTTCCATAATCTACCTTAAGGAGTCTTTAAATAGTCTCCCAAAATAGCTCGTCGGTGGTTTCAAAATAATTCCCAAAACCACCACAAAAAAAGCCTCCCCAACACAACTACACATCCATAAGGCAAATCCCATGCCAAATATCGATGAAAGTTATGAACTTGATTTACGTATGTTTTTTCATGACATTACGAAGTTACGTGAATACTTCTAAATCGTGTTAAATAATTGATTGAAGTCTTGAGGAATTCAAATTAAATTTCCAATAGAGTTAATATTGACTTTTAATTATCGCAAAACACAAATTTGAACTCAAATAATAGTTGAGTCAAATGTGTTAATTCAACAAAGGAATAAACAAAGGATTCTTTCTATAAAAAAAACGATGGTACGAAGAAAAGTTTAGTAGTAGCCAATTACTCACATTAAAAAATCACTCACAACTAAAAAGTATGGAATATGAAATTTTAAGAAATTCAAAACATTTTTCAAAGTTTTAAAATTTCAAGCATCCTTTACCACATGTAAACGAGGTGTAATGTGCACACCATACAACAAAAATTGTGTTTTGTAATACAAGAAATTTAAAAAACATAAATGTGATTTAAAATTATGATAATTTGTTTGGACAAACTCTATCAAATTCTACACATTGTGACTCATTCATATCTACTCAACAATTATCAATGCAAAACAGGTTATTTCCTAGGCCAACTACATGTATTTTCAATAACAAGGGACGCATGATTTCATGATTTCAAACGAAAGATTTGAACAAAAAGGATTTAAAGTCCTCTCGTAAAGTGACATTCTTGGCTACCACATGTGTGGTCGCATTTGTATTCTACGTATAGATATTGTTGATGTGTTGTTTATAATCATTAAGTTTTGAAAGATTTTTATGTAATTTACAATTTATTTTCAGACATTAAATGAAACGGTGGTTCATATTTAAACAACAAATTATAGGATGGATTTAGTTTTGCGCAAAGAAAATTCACTTGGCATGCAAATTGCTCAAGGTACCCAGGTTATCAATGCAAGGTGATGGCAATCGATTTGTGCATATGATCAAAATCAAACTTTTTTTATAGGGAATAAACTATTTTACTATAGCCATTAGTGTAATAGATTTGATATGCATTTTTTTAACAAGGTTGAAATCTATGACATGGTGGCAACCAATAAAACATGTCACAACAAGATTGGTGCAAGACGATGCTAAGATTGCATTGATGGTCGAACTTTCATAGGATTCTTAGTGTTTAGTTATTTCCTTTTACATGAAATCCTACTACTCGGAATGACACGTAACAAAATCTCTTACACATTTTCTTGTAACCTGCGCCCTAATTGGGAAAAACTGGTTTTGTGTCCGATCATCCACATTGATTACATATGGATCTTGACCACATAGTAAATCTTGTATGCAATGTTTTTGCTCATTGGATTCATTTCAAGAAATATCAACCTAAGGAGGCCATGATTTTATCATAAACACAACATGCTTCATGTTAATTAAAAGCAATAGGACATTGGAATTGCACACAAAATCTTATAGTTTTGGTGGTCTTTGAACGTGGTTTGTGTCCCAACCCTAGGCATTATTCCATCGACATTTAAAGTCTCTTATCATTGATGTTTAGTTGCTCACAACTTTTCATGCACGCCTTCCTCCCATTGTGAAACATTTGGAAGATAATAGTCTTCCCCCGTTTCATTGTATTATGATTGACGCACTCCCAACTCCTTAAAGGACTCAAATGTGAGTCCAAGTAGAAGATAGTGGAAGAGGGAGGAGTCGGGGCACACTCCCAAGCTCACAACACTTTGAGGGGTAGAGGGGCGTGTTGAAGCTCCGGGATGGGACTAGGAAGAGTTGACAAGCTTCACTCACTCACACGGGCCTACACACAACCCACACAAAGTGGTTAGTGCATAGTTGGAGCACCTTTGGTGCTAGGACAAGCCACGGGCAACATGGACACAATAGACTCACCAAAGCCCGGACTTGGGGGAAGCCACCACCTTCCCCCTTATAGTATATTTTGTGCTTGGCCACGGAGGCTACATCTAAATGACTTTTCTCTCCCGGGACTCTCGAATGGGAGTCTCGAAATCGCGCTAGTTAGGACTCCCGCGACTTTGGAGCCCCATAACTTTGCAAGTCGACATCGGATCGCAATGCGATCTGAAGCAAAGTTGTAGCTCTCGTCGAGAGCTTTTCAATAGTATGTTGCAAGCCCATTGCAACCAAGTAAATTGGGTTGATTCCCGACTTTTTCTGGTCTAGAGTCAAATTGACAATTTGACTCCCGGCCCTTCTTTTGGCCATAACTTGTGTTTTAGATGTCAAAATGAGCAATGCAAGCCCATTTTAGACATCTATGTTCCAAGAGCTTTGCAATGATATAAAGAATGCCATAATCCATTGAGTTTTGAACCCTAAAATTGCTCTCTGAAGTTTTGGAAGTCCACCGGGACTCCATCTCCCAAAGTGGGAGTTGCCTTGAGAGTGTGAGGGTTCACTCCCTCATACTCCCTCACACTTCTTACACTTTCGGGAGCATGTGATGTGACTCATGGGCTTCTTCTTGCCTTGACTCCCAAGCTTTTTCTTGGCCCGTAACCTTACAACCCTTTTGCCTTGGTCGCGAGCCCAAAGCTACGGTTGCGATAATGATCGTCATAATACAATCGATTTGGGGGGGGGGGGGTTTGTGCTAAACGGTTTGTAAACAATTAATCATCGAATAACGTTCCAAAGCTTCTAAATTTGAAATGGGCCAACTAGGTTCATAAAACTTTTTGTTATTTTTATATTATTTTGACTTGTCACAACCTGTGAGTCAATATCAAAATTGGTCGATGGACAATTCTCCAACAAAAAAATTCACAACGTGCTTTTATGTTCGTATCTTGTCGACCTGCATAATTGTTTAATTAAAAACCTTATTTTTGAAAATACAAGGGTCATAATAAATGTAAAAAACATGAATGAGTCAATATTTAAATCGAATCCTTCGTGTGAAACACAAATTGATGGTTCGATTTGTCTTTTAATTATGGACAAAGTAAAAACATGAAATTCCATTCCAATGGACTCAATTTCATGATCTTTCTTACATTATGGTCCATACAAACATAACATGATAAACTTTTATCTAAACATACTCACAATCATTCAAATATGAATCCTAGCTACTCACCTTTAACATCGTTCATTATAGATCAATTGGGTCATATATTGAAAAAATCCAAAGAAAACAAAAAAAAAACCCCCACAATAAAAAGAAAGAAAAATAAGAGTTTCAAAAATTACAAAAAACAAACGTTGAAAATAAAACAGAGGTCCACACAATAGAAAATTAAAAAAAAAAAAAAAAAAAGGAAAAAAAAAAAAAAAAAAAAAAAAAAAAAAAAAAAGAAAAAAAAAAAAAAAAAAAAAAAAAAAAAGAAAAGAAAAAGGGGGAGGGAAAGAGAAAGAAAAAA
>Ga0116231_10009169_pt1 | contig 16874 bp, 8 predicted proteins | sample S1TSphgellanicum_2_FD_89695 | JGI IMG/M metagenome (GOLD analysis project Ga0116231, IMG submission 89695) | Host-associated microbial communities from peat moss isolated from Minnesota, USA - S1T2_Fd - Sphagnum magellanicum MG | ecosystem: Host-associated > Plants > Peat moss > Unclassified...
AAATTTATAGATCAACCAGTGTAATTTGGTAAACATTCGCGGGTAAAGAATGTTATGACAAGGTGCTAAATGAAGAATTTTAAAGAATTTTAATGTGCAAAATGAAGAATGTCATAACTATGCGAAGCAAGCATGTTCAAGCTACTCCTACTATTGATGTTATTGCACTAAAGCCTAACTTTCCAATAATTCAAAATGAAGCTCCACGATTTAGAATTTTTTGAAAAATCTGAAAACAGGGATGCAACAAAGTGCAATACAAATTCTTGGCACATTGCAAAGCTTGATAGGGTAAGGAAAAGCACAGTTAGGAAAACATGTTAAGATAAAGAGAGAAAAAACAAAAGGGCAATATTGTAACATGTAGATATCTGATGATGGGCCCACCTTTTTGCTTTTTCTTTCTTGTGTTACGAGCGTTCTATGCTTTCGTCATTTTTTCTTGTTGTCGTTGCAAAGAGTGGTGATGGGATACGACCACAACAACCATGAGCAAGCAAAGGACAAAAGTGTTGTTACAAAAGCTTGGGCATGGAGCATGTATATGGATCTCTAAGAAACCAGCAAACCTTCCCCCCACATAACCCAATGAGTATTTTATTATTGTGTTTTTTCTCCACCCAAATAGAAGGAAGCACAAAAGAAAACAAAGACTCATGAAACAAATTTTTTAGACTATCCTTTTGTGGAAAAGTTTGTTCTTCTTTAATTTAAGCACAATATTGTCTCGGTTGATAGGTTCTCAGAACTGTTTGTGACCCGAACAACATTCATCACATGTAGGTATAGAGTTCCAAGTTTTTATTCCCTGAAGCAGCCGCTCCTCAACATGGTGTGATTCCCGGTTGCTTGTTTTTACTTTACATCACATGTGTGTTGCAAAGTTTTGGTCTAAAGCGATTACTAAATCTTGTTTTGTTTTTCTGTTTATTTGTGTTAACATTTTATTTTTCTTTTGACAGATGCAATCTAATTTGTAATATCCTAATGGTGATTCTGATGTAATCATCATCAAGAAACATGATTATGAAACACTGGAACCCAACAGTTCCTTAATGACACCATCTTCAACTTTTATTTGAAAGAAGTAAATATCCAAAAACTCTACTATGCTTTATTTAAATCTTAAAAAACATTTAATCTCTACTCTTCTTTATTCAAATGTCAAAAAACAATGAATCATGTTATTTGAGGTACTTGCAAAGATAATGTTTTGATTCATGATTTCACATCTTCAACTGTTTTTTATATTCCAAACTTGTTCAATGTAAAGAATAGAATGCAAATTTTGCAACTCTGTAAAAATGGAATCATGGTGTGGATTTGTTTTTCATAGATTACATTGTGATTCTGATCAATCACATCAAACATTGGAACGTGGTCATCATCCCACATCTCGAAAGTTTAGGGTAGGATGACAAGAATCAGACATCATGCATTCTACACCTAGATTCCTTGGAGGGTGGTCACAAACAAGTAGAATGCCATATTCAAACATGTCTGCAAAAGGTTTGGATTCAGAAAGCTTCTACAAGCTTGCATGATTCACATGAGATGAAATCATCAATTCAATAGATGCGATACATTGTTGCAAAGGTATGATTTTCTTTTGCTACAAGGTTTCTTAAATAAAAATAATCAACATTTTTTCCTGACTAGTTTTTTTGCTTTGTGATTTTGTAAATCCCTTAACATCATAATCATTATGATTGTGGTGTGTACTTACTCCATTATGTGGAGCTGTTCATCAAGGATGCCCCAATCCACTTTAGCCTCACCACAAGCCAAGGCTTCCTTTATTGTGTATGTCTTCCCTTTTTTGTTTTGTTAGTTTTTTACATTGTTCAAAATTGTTTAGCTTAAAATTGTTTATAACTTTTGTTTTGTTGTGTGAAGTTGATTCGATCTTGGTTCACCATGCTTTTTGGAAAAAGGAAAGCAATCCAAAAATTATTATTAAGCCTTCAACATGCTATTGAATTGGTAGGTTTCTAAGTTTTTATAAAAGAATGTATTATCAAATTTAATATTTGTTTATTTTTCTCTTGTGTTTGGGGGCTACTAAGTTTTTGCATTCTTCAAAAAACCTTCAAATTTGGTTTTGGTTTTGTTTCTAGAAGGGTAACACGTACAACATTCCTTTCTACAGTCTCTTAAGGAAAGAGAAAAGTAGGCACACACATTTAAGTACTTTATGCCCACCACGAAGCATTTTATCATAATCATGAGGATGGGAGACACTGAACTTCTCCAATCAGGTTGAGGTTGCTATAAGACCATGAACAAAGGCATTGGCTACTTATTTTTAGTCTTATAGTGGGTTTGCTTCCATTATGTAAAAATGTTTGTTCAATTATTTTATGTGAGTTGCCTTGAATTTTTTGGAGTTTATTAAGATCTTAAAAATTGTGTGTTTTGGTTGTTCCAATATTGTTCATAGGAAACCCCAAACAAGGAAAAAGTGCAAGTGGCGATGAAGGGTGCACAAGTAATAGTAATAACAATACCTACAGTGAAGGTGAAGGTGGTAACAACAATAGTACCTGCAGTGAAGGTGGAGGTAGCAACATCTGTAGTGAAGGTGGAAGAGGTAGCAATAGCAACACTAGCCACAAAGGTTGAGGTTGCAGAAAAGAAACGAAAGGTGAAGCTACCAAAGTTGAAAATGAATGTTGACTGCCATGGATTGCCCAGTGGTGACCTTTAGAAATCTTTTGATGTAAGGGTACGTTTGTTATGCCGAGTTTACCTAGATGATTATCATGTCAAATCATAAGTGCAGAAGAAGTTGAAAGCAACAACGACCATCATCAAAAAGCTACTACATGATTTCGGAGGGAATTGGAATGTTGATGTTGTCCTTCAGTGCATTAGGAATGCGCAGTGCAACGATGTAAAAGTTTCCTGAAAGTTGCAAAGGAAAATGGAAAGCACCTGAACTTGTGTTCCAAGGCAAGCTGGGCATTCTTCAAAGGTAATTTCAATCGATAGTTTTACCATTTAAAAAATATTTCCAATTTAGAATTAAGATTAGGATTGGGTTCAAGACTTTTGTTCAAAAAATTGATATTTTGAGCTAACTTTTATAGGATAATATTACCGTGGGGTCAATTTGGCCCTTGATGTAATTATTGTGTTTTGTTCTTCTTGTAGCGGAGGTCACAAAGAACAAAGGTAACCTTCTATGTCATGACCAAAATTGATGTGCTATCAAAGCACACCCGATTGTCACCAACCACCTTGGCAGTGCTGGTACATAATCCTTTGAAAAGAAATATGTAAGGTTTTTTTTTTTCTCTTTAACATTTTTTAAACTTTAGAGTTACATTATGCTTTCATTGTAACTATGTACTTGCACTATTATAGATAGATCTTTATGGTTAGGAGCCATCTGCTACGGAATTGAAAAAGGTCCGTGACATTGGCACAAAGGCCTTCTTTGTGACTTTCGATGGACCCACATTGAATGCTCGTGTAGAGGACAACAATGCTATAGAATCAATAATAGAGTCGGATGGCTAATTTAGTCCTACCTACTAAGTTGCTACATATTTTATCGATTTAGTCTTTTCTAAAAACATTACAATAGGTGCTAACACCATGTATTTGTTTTGTAGAGTATACACGGATTTGAACATCCCTCACACTTAAGAAACTATAATAAAAAAGAAAGTCATGTCACAATGACTTTATATTACATTTTGTTGATACTTGTGGGGACAAGACATTCTTTGTAATCAAATAACTTGATGGATAGATTTATAATTTTTGATGATATGGTCCAAAGGATCAAGCACTAGTGAATGTGGGAGCTGAATTAGTGAGATCAGTGCCAGAAACCTTCGTCAAGTAAAAACAAATACATAATACATAAGGGCATTCCAAACTTGGAAGTTGTAGCATCACTTAATGGTTACTGAAGATGCAATTGAAGTTTGGACTAATTTCTGAATTCTTGGGTGATTTTAATTTTAGGACTTTTGATTGATCAATTCTTGCATTGAATGTGCAAGAGTTTTTAGACAAAATCAATTTCAAACTCATTAAACAGTACCAAGCTGGTCTTGAAAGGGTAAATCAGACCCATCCTCCACCCATTCTTTCCGATTAATCCTTAAATGTCATAAATTATGTTGCATCTAGAGTTTTTTTGGGGTTGTAAGAATTTGGATGCTTTGTGATTAAGGTTTTTGCGTGGTAATGGTTGCACAATTTTTTTTGCAACTGAGGCATCTCACCAGGAACCAGATGCTGATGTTTTTGTAGTGAGACAATGATGGACCAACTAGTGCAATGTTGAAATACCCGTTTGTGAAAAAGATGGGAAATGGGACCTTTGCAACCCATTACAAAAAAGGTTTCCATTGGGGAATTAGAGGGTACAAGTAAGAATAATTCCAACACTCCATCCTTAAACTACTGATCCTCATTCAATGCTAATATCCATGGTCACATAATTGCATGTTGCAAGTTGCATATTGATGTTGTGCAAAGATCAATGAGTACTATCATGACTAAATTTTAGCTTGATCTCCATTTTGTTTTTGTAGTCTTTACATTCAGTACACTAGCATGTATGCCACATAAGAAGGAATAGCCAAGTAAAATAATCTAAGATCCCATCAATCATTTTCCTCCTCATGAAATTCTTTGAGAACCTTTGTTGTGAATTCACATGCATTTTTTGTGGAATCTAAATCTTTCAAATTCAAACCCTAGTAGTATTGAACCAGATGCTGCAGCTTCTTGATGCTTCAATTTCTAAATTTATTGATTTGTGCAATGTAGTTTACCACGAGGTTATGGCTGAAAACATGATACATCTAGCTCAAGATATCCTTGACACTTGTGTTGTGTGAATGCTGCCCACTACTGCATGGCAAGCTACCATTGATAACTACATTTCTTCCTTCAAACCCCAGTGGTGTATTATATGTATAAACTACAGCTCCTAGTGTCGGAGGCTTCTGTAGACAATCATCTCTTTAGCTTGTGGGTGGTTCCATGATGAGCTTCTCTATGTAAAACACCAACAATTAAACATGTCAGATTCAAGTTGTGTAACTAAGTGTAGATGATCAACAACTTCTTTCGCTCACATATTTTACATGTTTTGGTGTGGATAGATGTGAAAACTCTAGGCATTGTAGAAGGAATAGATGGTGTTGTTGTTGAAACCAAAATTGCAAATGCAATATTGCAGGTGTGAATGCTCATGTTTTAATTCATGATTTTCCACTTCATGTCTTTTAGGTTTTCAGGATCATGAGCTGATGATTTGTATTTGTGGTCTATGTATTCAGCTACAAGATTAAGAGTGAGCCAACCATTGTGAATCGGATGTAGACAAAATTTTTGTTGGGACCACACTTTTAGGGTGCACTAATGGTAAACTAAGTACATACAATAATGTGTAGCTCTGTTGATGTACAATACATTAAAACATAGTCTTGATTAAGGTGGATTTGTATGTGAGCATTTGACCTTGTTGGTTGCTTGGTGAGTAGAGGACACTAGTCAATGCTAGTGATCACCAAGGCATTGATGTGATATTTTTTATTAAATAAGGTGAAAAAAGTTTGGAAATAAAGTGTAATGTTTTTTGTTAAATAATGTGGAAAACTTGAAGGAAAATAGTGGGATACTTGTTGTTAGCAATGAAAAAAATGGGTTACTTTCTGTTAAATAACATGAGAAACATTTGAAAAAAGTGATATACCTTTTGTTAATAACTTTGAAAATTTGGGGAAAAAAAGTGCAATGCTTTTTGTTAAATAATGTGGAAAATTTGAGGGAAAATAGTGGGATACTCTTTGTTAATAATGAAAACAATGTGGGGATACTTTAAGTTAAATAATTTGAAAAACTTGAGGGAAAATGTTGGAGTTTTTTTGTTGATAATTCAGAGAACTTGAGGGAAAAACTATAATATTTTTTGTTACTAATGTGGAAAACTTGAGGGAAAAAAGTGGGATACGTTGAACCAATAGTGGTTTAGCCTACTTGTCATTTGCATGGAAAAGTTGAGAAAAAAGTTGAGAAAATGAATGGAATAGGTTGGGTTTAACATCTATGCCATAATTGTGAAAAAAGTGAGGGTAAAAGGGGAATAATATGAACATAATGTGGTTTAACCTCCATGTTATAAATGTGGAAATTTCATAAAAACATGTGGGATGGCATTGAAGCAAAAATGTGGATATGAGTCAATATTTCCACGCAGTTTATCATGCTTCTATAATCCACACTTTTGCCACACCTCTAACCCATAATTTTCCCATGTCTTGTTATAGATTTGTCACATACAGTCCATGATATGAATCATCAAAAGCGTGGCAACAGTGAGGAAAATCTATGGGAAAAATGTGGAAAACTACTCCAAATGTTGTAGTGGTACCAAGCTAGTAAATTACCTCGGTTATATCCAACATTTTTTTTTCAGATCTTCATAATCTCATAATTTTTTCTTGAGAAATTGGACAAATCTCTAATTGAGTGCAATTGTGATTAAATTTTCAGTTTCTTTGGCCACATTCACCAAGTTTTGGACTTCGCAAAATTGAAACATAATCCTTGTACATATCAAGGACAATATGGGTAACTATGAGGTTCAATGAGTTGCCTCCGATCATACCAATCTGCTGAGTTCCTTGATATCAAATGCATATACCATGCCACAATTCCCTATTGACCTATTTGCAGACCAACACCAGAATGAACTTCATAAGCCCTCAAGGAAGGTGCGTTGCCTACCCTTGAAAATGCATTTTTTCAGCTTTTGCTGCACCTCAACACAGTTTCCAGTTTTTGCCTTACTTTTTAAACTTTAGTGTGCGTTAATACTAGACACAAACTTACTAGTTTTAAGAATTTTGTTCTCTAAAGCACTTCATGAGGCAAAGTGTAACCCCGACCAATAGCCTCAAAAAAAATACTAGAAACATGACATCATGTAGTTGAATTGTTGTTCAACGCAAGTCTTCGTGAAGCGGAATTGTAATAGACCCTCATTAGTTTAATAGTATTGAGTATTACGATATGATAATCATGGTTTTCTTAAAATTCAAAATATTTGATTTTGATATATAATCATGGTTATCAAAAAATCAAATACCCTATTTCAATATATAGTTCCATAGTTTTCATTTTTTTGGAAAAATCAAATAATTTCATAGAAAATGATCAATTTTTTGCCAATTCTTTCATGTTACCCAATAGTTTTTGAAAGTTTCAAAGTAATTGGAACTAATGGTTCTTTGATTCTGATTTTTTTTAAATGCTTAGAACTGGCTTTTTTTCATTTTGAATTTTTTCAAATACTTGAAACTAGCAAATCTTTTATTTTGAATTTTCAAATGCATGGAATTAACAGTTATCAAAAATCAAATAACCACCCAACATTTGTCCACATTAATGTTGGGTAGGTGTGCACTAGTGTTGGCCAGTTATCTGGATGGGCATGTTAGAACTGTCGGTTTCAGTTCTGAGTATTAAACCCAAAACGTAAACCTAAGCTTAGTATAAGATCCGGATGTAGAACTAGACTAGAGAATTGTTTTATGTTAAGAACTGCGTTTGAACCAAGATCCTTCTTTCCGAACACATTTTCAAATTGTCATAAAACCAACACTGACTTAAGTAGCTCTCTTTTGCCTAGTTTTGGTTCCTTCATATGATCGTTTAAGGTTTTCATTGTGTATCACCTCCTTACACTCACCCTTCAGCTTTTTTCAAGTTTTTTTCACATTTCTTTTTTACCATTTTCTTTCTTTGTTCCGTGGAGCTATCGGCTCCTCTTCATTAACCTATTTTGTTTGTTGCATGGAGTTATCCATTTCTCTTCGTCAACTTCTTTGTCACCTTTGAGCTATCGACCAAGGTATTCTTTCCTATCCATGATACTATTGGCTGGTAGGTTAGTGTGTTTATTTATTTTGTGAAAATGTTTCTATATGGTTCAAATAAGTCTTCCAATTTATTTGTCTTCCAACTTTTCAAAATATTTTCAATTTTTCTTCTCTTACAACTTTATTTCAAATGCAAAGAATCATTGTATTTTTTCTTTCTTCTTCTACTCTTCCAACTCTTGCACACTACATTGATTCATTTTTTATATTCTTCACCAAAAATCTTTTACAATTTTTTCCCAGGTACACATTACACATCTTGAAGGATCTTGTTAATGAAAAGTTTATTAGATATTTTTCAAACCCACAAATGAAATTATTTTTTCTTTAATCTTTCAAGTTTCTTCTTTGCCATTTCTTTATTTACTATGTGCAGCTGTCCATAAATCTTTTCATCAACTTGCTTTGTTCGCTATGTGGAGCTAACCACTTCTCTTCATCAACATGCTTGTCAACCTTTGAGCTTTCCAAGTGTTATTTCTTATCCATGATATTATTGGTTGAAAGGTCAATGTGTCTTTTGATCCATTTTTCTTGCACCTTTTCAAACTTCCATAGTACCCATTTATAAACCGATAGGGTTGTTTCTTTATAGGTGGAGGACCTTTCCCGGATGTACCATTTGTTCTACAATATTTCAAAAGGATTAGAATCTGTAACTACCATTTTCCATTAGGTAATTAATAATCTAAATTCTGGAGGATGACACCATTTTAGATTTTGCTATTTGGGAAACTAGGAACTCACTAATCATGAGGGAATTTTAAATAAAAGAAATATGTGTTCATTGAATATAAACTCTTGAGGGATTTTTGTGACATGTTTAGCAACATCCTCTACCTGCTTGACTAAAATTGTTTCTTCGTCTTTCATAACTTTTTCTTAAAACTTTTCAAGTGCAAAGATTCATTGTGTCTTTTCTCTCTTATGCTCTTCTAACTTTTGCACATTTATTCATTTTGGATATTCTTCACCAAAAATCTCATCATATAATCATTTTTGGGAAAAATATGGGAAATTTTTTGTTGTTGTATTGAATTAGATACATTGGTCAACAATGGGCAATGCTTCCAGCATAGGGTAGTTTTTTTTTTGTTTATTTACCAATTGGGATACATTTTAATCCCAAGATTTTTGCTATTAGATTTGGTTGTTATAGGTTGCGCCTTTAGAAAACTTACATGAATTTATGGGTGATCCTTACAACCTTGGGATGCATAGCATGATGCCCCATTATGTAGTGTCTACATTGCATTGCAACTATTTTAAAGGCAAATACATCCTATCATCCTTATGTGAGTTCAATTCCTTTGGAGATAAATGATTTATTCATGTACATTGTCATGTAGTTAGATTCTACTTTGGTTGTAATTACATTTTGTTTTGAAATGTAAATTATTTGGTAGGAATGCTACTAGCAATGTTGGAAATGTTAGGTTTTGTATGATGAATAAGTTACTTAGAAACTAACACAACTTATGGTTTGATGTATTTTGCACAGGTGAACAAATAAGGAGCTAAACTTGCTTTCTCTCATCATTGTTATCAAGGTAATTTCCTTGTAGTAATTGAAAAAATTATGTAATGATTACAAATCTTTTTAAGTAAGGTCTTTTGTTGTGATTACTAGGAACCTTGAAATTATTATCTCCATGTACTTGCACATAAATTTGTATTAAAGAACTTTGAAAAAGTATAAAAACTAGGTTACATCTTCTTGTTTTTACTTGCATGTAAATAGATGTCATATTTGTGTCTATGTGTTTGTGTGATTGGTGTTTAAAAGATCTAGGTTTTTGGTTTTGATGCTCAAATGTGATTGTATGTCGAATATGGATGCAATTAGGGATGACATCAACAAATGCCACTTAGCCTTTAACAAACGAGGTTGAAGATGAACATGACATTGAATTTGTATCCGAGATTGAAGCAATTGGATCACAAGTGGCATCCAATCTTGATCTAGATGCAACTTGGGCCCTTTTCATTCCACAATTCCTAATAAACTGGTCAATTTGGTGCCCTTTTTGTTTTGTGTCAAATTATCGGGCCTTTGTTTTTGTCAATGATGGTGCAAAGATCAATTCCATTAATCTTCAAGTTATGAGGTGTATTCTTTGTCACCCTACTCCTGTGAATGTGGATTCCAACAGGAAGAATAAGGGGCTTGTAAGTTACAACACAATATGGAACAAGTGTTTTGAAAAAACATGTTATTGATAGTCATGTAGAAGATTATAGGAGGTGGGAATTGTTTGTGGTGTGAAAGTCAAAAAATGGTGAAAATCAAAGACAAGCTATAAAAAAATGAAAGAAAATCCTTTCTTTTCAAATCATAGACTTTTTCGACAGCCATTGACCTTACAACAAATCTAATCCTACACAATAAGCATTTTTAGAAGATTTGGTATTGTACATCGCAAAACGTTATCGACCATTGTCTTCTATTGAAAACCCATGGTTGAAACGTTAAATTTTGCACCATTGTGGTCGTGTTAGGTTTCCAATTCGTCATTAACTTGTTAATGAAGTGTTGCCAAGTGTTGTGGAAACAACCAGGAAGAAGTATGTTTTACCTAGTCTTGTTTCATGTATTACATGCATAGCATCATTTGATCTTTGGATGTCACGTGTTGGACATGATATTTTTGTTATGGTTGTGAGTTTCCTTAATGATTCTTGGGAGCCCAGTCATGTCACTATGGGGATATTTGAGGTTCAAAATACTACATGTGCAACAATGGCAAATCAAGTCAAAGTATTGCTAGATTATTTTGAATTGCTTGACAAAGTCATTACTTATGTGAAAGATAAGGGGTCTAACTTAAATACCTTAACAAATGCATTGACAAATGTGGTTTATTATTCTCCCCTTCAATTGGCATGCCCATTTGTTGGTTCATGTTTTGGGCATGCCATGTCTAAAGTAGCCCAATATGCTACTAACAATATTAAAATATGTGTTGGATTTCCTAAAGTGAATTTGAAAGGTGCTCAAGCATCATTACAAAAAACTACAATTTAAACAAAAAAGTCTGAAAAAGGGAGGCAGGAGTGGAAGGATTCATGCATCATTACTGACCCACCATTTAGGATGCTGAAAACTCCTATGAAAACTAGATCCTGAATCATCTTGTTTCAAGAGACTCTTGCTTATCAAGATGCCATCTTTATTTGCTATGGGTGGCAACAAGCGTTGCATTTGCAATCTAGAGTCCTAGATTGCCAAACATGGTCTATTGCTCAAGCCATCACAGACACATTAATGCCTATTGTCAAACAATGTGTTCTAAACCAAAGCAAAGGCTATTGGTTGTTGTCAGATGCTCTTGTTTCAACTTTTTCATTTGTGCACTATGATTAAGGCTAATGTGTGCAAGATTCAAGCCTTAAATCAGCCATTCATTCAAAGGGATTTTGATTTAGAATTATAAGAATTCAAGTTGAGAATGATGGGACAAGCTCTCAAGAACCTTTTGCAATGGTTGGCAAACCATGCAATGCAATTTCCACATGTCTTTTTTGGCTCATCAAGTGCTAGGGATTGTGGGGTATCAAATAGGGACAAAGCAAATTTTCAACGTTGTTGGCATTATAACAAATCTTCGACGATGAAGGCTTGGAATTAATAATTTAGATTGTTTTGCCTTGGTTATCAAAAATTGGCCTAGCGATGTTCATGATGGATGTGATGGGGGAAGGCTAAAAGTCTGCTTGATTACCTACAAGTTGAACAAATCATGATCAAAGAGCACACAAGATCATTGAAGAAAAAAGTTTTTTTGAAAAAGATTACGAATTTAATTGATTTCGAGTAAGTAAGAATTTTCACAAATGTTTTCAATTCATTTTGTGTTGGTTTATATAGAGTTGTGTGTTGTTTACATGTTGATATTGTATGGGTGGAATTTTAGAAATTTTTATTGATTATTGGTTGGTTTGGAATTATAGCAAAACAACATGGAGGTGTTCACTATTGGTAATTGGGCAACAATTCTTTTAACTCAACATGGAGGTTAGAGAGATTCTTCAACATTTGATTTGTTTTTTATCCTTCATTTTTTATATTGTTTTTCAGAAGTGATGGGCATGTTTCCTTTTCCTCAAGAAGTGATTTCCAGTGACTTTATTTGCCTATTTTTTGCACCAATGGACACCAAGTAGAATTAGTTATTTTAGATGTGACATTAATATCTGATTTTTATTTTCAGAAATGATAGCCCTATATGTGCCTAAGTTCTTTCTAACACCAATCAAGTAGAAGTTGTTTCAACTTGATATTGATTTTTTATTGAATGAATGACTTAATCCAAGAACATTTCATGTTTCAATGTATTTCAATTTCTGAATTTCTGATTGGAAATGTTATTATGATCAACAGTTTAGAATGAAGTCCTTATCTTTTATCAACTCATCAAGATAAAAGAAAAAACATTTTTCATGTCACTTTATTCAATAACCCTAAAATCAAAGCACAACCCGAGTCGCCTCCTTTTCACACATTAAAAAACTGACTACCCAATAACTGGTACATTTGGAAAGACATTTCATCAAGACATAAGTTTTTAAAATTACTAAACTCTATTTGCAGGTTTGTTTGAAAATCAAAGAACCGGCCAACACTGGTGTGCATTTTGACTAGTATTGATTCCTGCCAATGAAAATAAAAATGGAAAAATGTTTGATCTTCAGAACTGGAAATCAATTTTTTTTTCAACTAAACCTAGAACTAGGTTCTCAATTCTATTTATGTGTAAGTGAAATCACAACTAGAACTGGAATCAAGATCAACTTTTTTTGCATTGGTGAAATATTTCCAGAAAAACACTTTCATTTCAACCATTTCTTTTTTGTTAAAGGAAATCTCAACATTTTACTTTTACTTTAGTTACTTCTTTTTTGTTAAAGGAAATCTCAATGTCATGTAAATTTCAACTTGTGATTTAAAGTAGGAGCCAGAAAGTGGCTGCACTGGCTCCCTTTGTCACCTCGCTGTTCCTCTTCTCATTTGCTAATTACTTTCCCTGGTACTTCAGTATTTTTTGGTGGTCAAGCTTACTTTATCACTAATTAACCTAAGGATTGATTTCATTTTTGAGTAAGTTTTGACATGTGTTACCATTGTAGTTTTAGTTTGAAAAATGAAGGGGTGCCATTTATTCTTTGGTCTTAAACTCTTGGGAAACACCTTGGGTTTTTATTCAAAATCCTAAAAAGACATTGATCAAGATACATGTTTTTGAAGAAAAGTGATTAGAACCGGAGGTTAATCAAAAACTTGATTGGCAACTAACTACTGAATCTCAGTCCAAGTTAGTAAGACTTGGATTAAAACTAGGCCTAATTTTGAGAATTGGAATTGATTTTTGTTGAAGAACTGACCTCAAACTGGATTTTAGGTTTTAGTCATGTGTGAAATTTGAACTAAAACCAAGACAATTTCAGTTTTTATTTTTTAGAATCAGAACCTCCAGTTCTTCATGTATGTCAAGAACTTCCCAACATCAATTGGTCCATAACCAATTGTAGGGAGTGTCTCACTAATGTGGCAACACAGCATTGGACAAGAGCTCCCCAGTTTCATTACATATTTTGTTGCCTTTTGATATTTTCATACCTCCCTAATGCATTTTCACATTCCTGGGAGCTGGTTGGCTGAACCTCATAACTCACCCTCTTCTGTGTGCCATAACCTGTAAGTTCAGTTCTCTACAATCCATTATGTCCAGTAACCAGCTCAAATGCACACATTACCAAGAATAGTCTCATGTGTCTCAAATATTCATGGTAACCTGCACACTTGAACTGGTTACTAAGTCCATACTTACCCAGCAAGGGTCTAGACTCCAGATTCAGCACGATCCACATCTCCATGATCATCAATACATCTTTCAAGCTTTAACAAATGGGACAAGAGAACATGAGAAACAACGAAAGCAACAACAATGAGATTGATCTCTAATGTATTGACTTTTAGATAAAGGAAGCTAGTCGAGCTGATAATTGGGGAGGTGTCCAAAAACCCTCCCAAAGCTTCCAAATCTAGTGCAATCTCTCTCTCTCACTTTGGATGCTTCCTACTTGAAAAGCTGGTTTTCCCCCCAAAGTCGTATTGCCTCACTCCCTTCTTCCAATAACATTTTAACCACGTTTTGCATTTGTGGGTCATTACATTGGAGCATATACTGAATCCAGATGAGAATTCAGTGCAAACTAGGCAGCAAGCACATGACAAAAAATCCAGCAACCCCTACTTTTGGTAATGATCTTAAATGAATGCCTTGAAGCTGCAGGGTTGCAGTCTGACAACTTGAATGTACTATGTACCTGGGTGCATTCAACTCTTTCGTGTGGCATTCTATGCATGAGTATAATAAGTTACCAGCATGCCGGCCCCCACGTTTTTCTTGTTTGTTGGCCTTGGCTATCAGGGCAAGAAGGATATTGTGTTTAGATTCATTATAGAGTATAGTAGCTTAAGGGATTTTGGCCCCTAGGTAATAAATAATAGGTCTATTTTTATATGAGGATTTTTGAAAGATGATATTTTGGCTTGTGTTGAAACTTGAGATTAGTTATAATACAATATAACTAGTTTGAACCCAGTGCCTAATGCACAGGTGTGTGCGTATTTGACGGTACATTACATATGTGTCAAAAAAATATATTACGCAGTGATGGCCAATTGTCGCAGGCGACATGGAGCAGCTTATCGGACAACACAAAATGCTTTCCCATATTTTTCGTTGAACAAATCACAAAATTTGTTTTTAAAAAATCACTAAATGCGAGTATGCCAAAAAAGTCACATAGCACTAATTTTTCTAATGTTAAGAAAAAATTATCCAAACTATAAAAAATTGGCAAAAACAAAAAAAAACTATCCTAAACACGAAAACGTGTGTCCAAATGTGACAAAGTATTTTTTCCTACCAAAAAAAAAGATGCATTTCTCAAAAAAATTACAATTTTTTCCTTTGAGAAAAGGGAATTTGTGCAGAAAAATCCTCTTTATTTTTTTGAGATTTCTAACTCATAATTTTGAGAGAATTCACCACGAAACAAATTGGTCAAATTCTGGGTTGGGTGGATTATTTTATTTTATTTTATTTCTAATTTGATGAAATCCGCTAAAAATATTATTAATTTTCAATTCACTATATATATGTGTACTCCACTCTTTCTCCGCCTCGTTGGAGTAAACTGACCATGATGGGACAGATGGATGACTAGATGGATGTGAAGCATCATTTCATCCATTTGTCCCATCATTGCAGGGCTTTGGCATGTGTGCCATCTATTCATATTGCTTTCTCCGTCGCACCACGTCTGTATTCCACTTTTTCTTCGCCCCATCGAAGTAAACAAACCATGACGAGATGGATAGATGACCGAATGGATGAACGGATGGATGACGAAACAAATGGATGAAATGATGCTTCACGATGTCCTTTACTATATGTAATATCTTGAAGGATTTGGGTTTCTTTTGGAGGATTTTTTGAAGATTATATTTTTGCATGGTGAAATATTTGAGTTTATGTAATTCTTTCATTACCTTAAGATACTTTTTTAATGCAAATGGCAAGGCCACAGTGTGATACAGAGCCCTTGTTCAAGTAAATTTCAACTTCAGAAATGAGGACCTCAGCTCCCGTCGTTGGTACCATTGTAGAAAAACCCAAAATCCATTTAAACTATTTTTTAAATATCATAAAAATATCCCATGTTTAGACTAAATCAGGGTCTGTCTCTGAGTTCAAATTGAACATTTTTGGGGCTTAATACTTCCATTAATAGCCCTCACTAAAAAAAGTGAAGGTACCAAGCACCAAGGTGGACGCTGGTTCACCCTGGGTAACCTCACCAGGGTTTCTTATGAAAAAATTGCGGTATGGCAAAACTGGCCATCATCCATAAGAAGATTGGGCCAAATTTGGCTACAGACCAGTAATTTCTTAAGAATCCTAAGATATTTTGACTAGCTGGTGGAACCAGTTATAGAATCCGCCTATTGGAAAAAAATCAAAATCTGGCGAATAAGGATCATTTTTTCCACAAAAATCCTTTGACAGTGTTGAAATCATATTTTTAGGTCAGAAAAATGAAAAAAATCACCACAAAGAAAACACTAGAGTAAGTACCTCTGGTGCAGAAATTTCAAGAAATTGTTGTGAGCACCATCATCCATGATCCTTGATCTTTTCAAAGTTGGTCTCTTAATATTTGTGTTGCTCTGGTTGTTGGATGCAAGTTATTTACTTACAAGGAATCAAATTATCAATCATGTTAGAGTTGTCCATAAAGTAGTTTGAACCCTGAGTTTGGACCAGATTTTGCTATAAGAAAATCACAAGATCAAACTCGAATTTGGTCCAAAACCCAAGGTCATGGGAGTTTGGTCATGGGGTTATGTGTGGTTATTTGTGCTTTGCCTTCGCCCTTGCCACTCCAAGTAGTTTTTTTGTCAAATTGTATGAGAGGAGAGAGTGCAAGGCATTTGTTTTGTCCCAGGAAAGTGAGAGGCCCACATTTGGTGGCATGTGGTCCTGAGATTGTTGGTTCTAAACCAGACCTCGACCAAGACCTGGGCTCCATACCAGATAAGGATATATATTCAAGCTAGAACCTCCAGAAAATACTGGTTACAACTTTAAAACAATGTTTTTTTTCCTTCTATATTGTGATGTAGCATAAGGGGGGGCCAACTATACAATGATTTAGCCAAATTTGGGCCATAAATTGAATATGAAAGAAAGGACATTTAAGCATCCCTTTGTATTGTTCGCTACCTACTGGAACCTAATGTAAAATCTAGCAATTTTTGTTAAATAAAATTTGGCAATCAAAAAGTACTCAATTTTTCTTCATTTTTGGTGGAAAAAAAAAAAAAAAAAAAAACTCCAAATAAAATCCAAATATTCGTAAGAAAATTTATTTTTTTTTTTTTTTTAAGAAAAAAAAAAA
>Ga0116231_10009170_pt1 | contig 16874 bp, 10 predicted proteins | sample S1TSphgellanicum_2_FD_89695 | JGI IMG/M metagenome (GOLD analysis project Ga0116231, IMG submission 89695) | Host-associated microbial communities from peat moss isolated from Minnesota, USA - S1T2_Fd - Sphagnum magellanicum MG | ecosystem: Host-associated > Plants > Peat moss > Unclassified...
ACTTGCCTAGATGATAATCAAGTCATCCAAGTAGGTTATTAGATTTTGAAATTTCAATACCATGTAATTATCAATTTAATCAATTATAAAAAATTCAACAACCAATTGATAGGTTATTAATAAGCAGTTGGAGAACAAAGTTGATAATCGGATCTAAACTAAATAAGCAATGAACATGGGTATCAACATGAAATGGACCAAAGGTAGACCATAAAAACCTTATAGATGGAATGGTAGTAATTTTGTGAGCAAAGGGGGCCACAAGGCACCCACAAAAGTTCCTTCCAACTTGGCCTTCCAAAAATATTCAATACAAAATACAAGAAAAGATTGACTCCGAAGTTTTTTGGTGCATGGGTGCTACCTAATACCAACAGGCCCACCTCTTTGATGTATGCCTGAAAAATTCCATTACAATCCCAACACACATTATCCATTTCAGCTAAGTAAGATTCCATGTGAATTTTTTGTTGACTCTCGTTTGCTTGCTTCGGTGTTGGTCTCAAATTACCCTAATGTAAACCCAAAGTGTGAGCTCCAGGCATGATGGACCAAAGAGTGATTTTTATTTCAACACAACACTGCCAAATTGCTCAAGTGTGAACTGTTGCTAATGCTTGTAGCTAAGCTTCAGCAAAGGAAGCCCAAAATACTCCCATTGATTTCTACCCTTTTGTCTGTGCATCTGTCCTCTCTGTCTCTCTCCCTCTCACATTGCACAGGCCTTTCATCACAAACCCTGTGATCAGGTAGCAATTTTCCAAGTGTCATATTTTATTAAAGAATCCATGCAAATCCATGCACTTCCTTGATTGGTTTCTTCGCAAAAAGAGTGGAAATAAAGAAGGATAGTAGGCAATGTGCAGGAGGGGGAGGGGGGGACAAAGAAAAAAGAGGTTATTAGGGTTTTAAATCCTCAGATTTCAAAAAATACTGAATAGAATTTGTCATATTTCAATAGTAGGTATCCAAGAAAATGGAAGGATGCTTAACTTTTTTCATTTTCATATCTTGAACAAAGATTAACTCCCTTGGAGTGGTAGTATCCTACTCTGACTCCGAGGGAGTTGCCTTACATAAGGCCCAATGGATGACGCACACACAAATTACTCAATGAAGCAGCAATGAATTCATGGAATGCTCTACAAACAACAAAAACTCCCTGGAAATTTGGCTTTATAAATCCTGCACCTCCTAGTGTTAGAAAAGCAGCCACAGGCTTTTCGTGTAGCCAAATTTGACTATATATTCTTATGGTCCATCACCTCTTTTGGCTACATCCAAAAACGCCAAAAAGAATCCTTGAATGTCCTACATGGATCATGAATGATGAAAAATCATTTGGTGGAATAATCAGTCCTCAACTTAGAGAAATGACTAAGGATTGTTGAGATTGCTATTAAAGATGCAAAGCATATTTTTAGGGTACCTGCAAGCAAATCTAAGTCAATCTCTCAAGTTGCCAGGCACCCAGTTCATGAGGTTTAAACCCTTGCCGAAGTTTGTGTGTTTCAGAGCATTGGGTATACAGCACACATGCTCTACAACAGGGAGAATCTCCAGGAATATTACACTGTGGCTCCAAAGCAAAACACAGGAATAAATAGTAAGGGTTGCAAGTCCTCAGATGGTGACATGGTGATCCCATGGAGAAGGTCCTTTGAAAAAGTCCATGAGAGTTTTGCAAAAACTATTGGGAGACACATTTGAGTTCCACTACAATTGAGGTCTGCATTTTTGCTACATGAGGAAAACACACCCAAACATGTAATCGGGAATGAAAATTTTATAAAGCGAAATAACTGGGACCCAAACTAGTTTTTCCACCAATTTTGGTGGTAAACTGAGTTTCATCCTGTCTTTCCTTTTTCATGAGCACCTCCACTGCTGCTACACATATTTTCACTACTCCTACTTACTATAATTCCTCTCAAACCTTGTTGCATTTAATGTTGAATTTCATCATTTCATACTGAGATTTAATAAAATTCCCTTCTTTGGACCTAATGTGTCTATGTGACACTATGGTATTATTGTAAGCCTTTTTTTGGTTCAGCCCTTAAGGGTATAGAGACTAGAGACATTGGGATGCAATCTAAGGGTCATACAAAGTCCACGACTATCTAGGACAAAAGTAAGGGATCCACTTCAGCTTCACCATGCTAACTAGTAACCCCTAACCACAATGTGTTTTTAATATGTTGAATATTTTCATCCTTATGGATGATGTCATTTAAAGGGCAGAGCCATTATGGGCTTGCTCATATTTAGTGAGATTTAGTCAATTCAACTTAAGGACTCTGGGGAAGCTGAAAATTGTCAGAACCAATTGATTGATTTAATGCATAATAATCTATCTCATCTGACTCATAACTTTTGGTCAGACCCCATAACTGATTGCATGCAGTTTTGGGGAATAGTTAGGATATTGATTATTGTAGGCTAGGTCCTAAATTCTAATGTTGAAATGATTTTGAATTAAACCCTAAACCGCACTTCCCTAACCCATGACTAGTATCAGTGATTGTATTTAGATGCTTATGACCAACCCCAGGTGCATTATAGGTGGAGGGAGTGCATGAGAACAATAGACTCTACCAAAAAACATTATGTAGACCTAATCAGCAAAACCCATGAAGCTAAACCTATCTAAGGCCAAGCACAAAAATCTCTAGCCCAACTTAACCCAGGCTGACTTCTTGGGCCAACTTGAGCAAAGTCTTTTCTTGGCCCAAGGACTTGCAAGCTAAGGATATGCTCCAAGAAGAGGACCCCTAATTGTATGAAAAACAAGGCATCACAAACACACTGGCCCTGCCAATAGATAAGATGTTGTACATCTATCTACTGTGTTCATACTCTGAACACCAAAAAAATTCATTCCAATCTAAACAGTCTAAACACTTTCACCAAAGAAACCAGTTCACCTAATGTGAAATCGGTTCTAATGAGGTAAAACTTCCAAAAATTGGATTCCATGCAATAGTCCACAGGGACAGGGCCCAATAGCATCAACAATAAAAATACGCAAAAATTAATAATGCAACTCTTGGGCCAAGCCAAAGAAATTGGTTCCTCATCGTATGAGCATTTATTTTTCATGAACATCAAAATAATGTCGTCATGACAACCACATCGTTTTTGGGATTGTGCCAAAGTTTAAAACCAATGGGCAATTTAACAAATTGGAATTCTCCAGAGTTTGTCCAGTTCTTGGGCCATGGTGTGAAGTGGGTCTAAATTAGTGCTAGCTTGTCAATCCTAAGCCTATATTACACCTTGCGGTGGAGGTGAACGCCAAACTCAAATTAAGCTATCTTATTGACAAAACTCTTTAAAATAGTTGTGAGACCTTTCCACTACAAATCAAGGTGAAAATTAATTAACATCGCCTTCTCTAGTTCCCATCTTATGTTTTTATTCTTGGTGAATTTTAGCCAAATGCCTAACTTACAAGTGCTAGGGCAAATGTAAAACTAAGACAAAAAAAAAAGGATTTTAAAAATGGGTTCATTTCAATGTTGGGTAGTTTTTTTAATTTTTAAATTTAAAATTTTCATAACCAAAGAATTGTTAGTTTTGGTTTTGGGGGGGGGGGTGCGGAAATCAGAATCAAAGAACCATATGTTCTAGTTATTTCAGTAACATCAACCAAGCTATAGTTTTCATGACTGGTTATCAAGAATATTCTCAAAACCACAAGGGGAAGTGTTACAGTTTTACAAGAAGGGCATCAGTTTAACATAAGCTATTTGTTTATTACTTTGGAGGTAAAAAATTATAAACATTTAGAAGAAAAAAATTAGGTGCCTACAAAAAACCTTGATAATATTTATAAAAGAATCAAGGCATTTGAAAATCATTTGATTTTCATTAACTCATGAATTATCAAACACATAATGAAAATAGTTGCCTCCGAACTTTAATCATGATAAACATATTATTAATGTATAAATGGTATATTTCAAACTGTACATCTAGGCAAAGCAACACTAAACCATTTGACATGCAAATGTAATTTCCAACTAATTACATAATTTAAGAAGAATTATTGTTTTATTGGAGCAATTTTATTTTTTTTCCTAACATGTCAATTAGGCATCACCTTTTTTTTTTGAGTGTTATATGTCACTATGTATGTACGGAGTTTTCGGTAAGTTTCTTCCTCTTTTAGTGTGTGATCTAGTTTAGGTCATTTTAGAACTCTAGTGGCTTTGCTGCTAAGATTATGCAGAATTCATGAATTAAATCCCAATTTTTGAATGTGAATGATTCAAAATGTACATAGACTTTCTAGGCCTACATTGTGATGAGATTTTTATTTTAGCAATTGTTGGAATCAATATATCATTTGCATTGTGGAATTTTGCACCATTTGCTTCTTATAACCATCATTGTTGGGCTACCTATGTCCATTAAACTCTACAAATGTTTCTTGAATGTAGTTAATGAACCTTCACAAATCACAAAAGAGATAATAATCTTTGATGGGGAGCTTGTGTGTTGTGTTCATGCACATATGATTTGGAGTTGGAAATAATAATCTCAAATTTTGAAAGAAGCATTTGCCTTGTATTGTGTCAACCACAAATGTGCAATGTTCAATATGAAGAAAAATACCTTAATCACCAATTTTCAACATGAACATTGCATTTACATAACTTTATGGCATTTATTCCAAGAATGTCATTGAAGAAGTTGTTCCTTATTCAAGATCAACTTCCATTAGAAAAACATTTTACATGAGAGCTAATTGATCGATCATGTCCTCAAATTTCTTTGTTCACAATTTCATAGAATTTTTTCTTTTCAAACAACTTGTTAACTATAATCTTTTTGCAAATATACAAGGCATTCATTGGTCACACAAAACAAAATTGTAAGATCTATTATGCATGGTTGAACATTTTGGAATGCAATGTTTTTTTTTACATTCGTAGCTAATGAAACAAGTTCATTTCGTTGTGAAGAAATCATTGACATTCAAAATTTCACAAAACATTTACATACATTATTAGATTAGAGAAATTGCCTTATGGAATGCAACATACTTTTCCACTCAAGGCTAGACAAGTTCATGAACAGTTATTTTTGTCATCACATCACTTACTTGGAAACATAAAACAATAGGTAATAGGATATGAAACTCAACAACATAAACATAGAACGGTGTTTGTTTAGGGTTTAGGGGTTTAAAGTTTCAAGCAAAATGAAGAACAATGAAGCTTTACATTTTGTTCCAAATCCATGGATTTGTTTTCTCATGTATGTGAAGAAAATATATTTCATTCCTAACATTGCCACCATTAAAATTTGATTCATTGACAAAGCTAAGAAAATGAGTTGAGGTGGAAACTAGTAAACCATTTTATATTTTCCCATTAAAATATTGTAATCAAAGAGTTATTGCTTCAAGCATCCACAAATGGGCTTGAGGTTGTGGTTTTTCATGACAAGTGAAGCAAGAAACCAACATAGCCAACATTGGAGCTCTTCTTGGAAGGCTAGCAATCCTTGCCATCAAATTCAAAATATTTATGTAGTGTAATTGAAGCAACTTGTGCTTTCATAGGTGGAGCATTAGTGGATGAGGCATTAATCTAAAAAGGTGCACATTTGGAGGTGCATTAATGGTTAGTTGTGTTTGGTTTGATGACATCTTTTGTGCCTTTAACAATTTCAAATTCAAGTCAAAAGGTTTCAATTTTCTTCCATTTCCCATTAGGTCATTTGAAGTAAAATTGAATTATAGTATTAGGTCCAATTGAAGAGCATTTACTAGAACATCTAAAGACTAATCATCTCTCAAGTCCTCTTCTCGGGTAACATTTCTTTGATCAATATACATGGAAACAAGACATGTTGAGATGTCTTGGGAAAAAATATCTTCGAAATCTATTTGTTTGGCAACCATTTTTCTTGAAATCATAATGGACAACAATAGGAGATCTGTTGTTGGGTTATTGTTTTCAAACTCATAGTGCAATGTGTAATCTAAAGGGGTACAAATTTCAAAACTAAACATTGTAAATATAGCACTACCTCTTTTGCAAGCAAGAGGGGACCCACTAATTCTAGATGTCTCAAATTTGTGAGGAAATGGTGTGGATGACAACCTTTCATGTGTTGTTGTTCCAAAAGGGCTATTTTTTTCACTCATGCATTTTACAATTGCATCATCATTGAAACAAATTTGCCTTGGGTTAAATACTAAAACAAACATGTCTACTTTCAACCATCAATTGCTAAGACATCGCCAAGACAATATCATACATATCTGCAATTTTCCATTAACCTCAATCTCAAAGATAGTCCCTATTGAAGTAGGTTGGTAAAACTCATTTGTTGCATCAATATTCTTGAGTTTTCGTACTAATCATTTGGGGAGTTGCAGACTACAATGTCCTTAAATGCACATCATAGGGTTGTTCTTTTAATTCTACAATGGATTAAAATGGTTGACAACATTATTTAATTGGTATTATTTTAAAAGATTACTTATTTTTATGAAATAAATTATTATTCCAATAGCCCCTTGTTGAATCACAATCAAATTGTTCGACTAATCCAAATGAAAGACTTTTAAAGTTTCAAAAATCAAATGTCACAATCCATACAAAACTCATAAATGGACTCTTAATTTTCATTGTTATCACATGATCATATGGATTTCTTTCTCAAAATTCATGTGGATGATTACTTAATTAAAATTGTGATTTAAAGTGTTACTGGAAAAAATTAAAAAACATGATGGACTTTCAAGGGTCGCAAAATTCTTTGATTTTAAAAAGTCCTTTCAAAAAATAAATTTTAATCATCTTTGCAACCTTGTCATTTCATTGTAATCTATATAATGTAAATGAATTTTAACTATCTTGTATTAGTTGAAAAAAATATAATTTGGTTCTTCAAATGTGATGGTGAGAGGGTGATATTTGTGGGATAATTTTCTTAGTGTTAAAATTTGGTCAAATGGATTCCTACTATGCCAAAAATGAGCCACCCCAGCTTGCAATTACCCATTTACTATCTTTGCATGTTTTCTTTTATCAAACAAAATATAATCCACAAAAGGAATTCAACACAAGGTAGGTTCATTAACCAATTGGCAATCACATCAAGCTCAATGTGGTCCAAGATGTCAAGTTCATTCCTACTTATGGCAAATAGAAATCTTACATGGGTAAATTGTCAAAAAAAATTGGCAATGTACCCTAAGGTTTTATCATACCACAAGAAATAATAGCAAATATGGTATATTTTAATATATTCTATCAAAAGAGGTCCAAACATAAACATGCATGTCAATAATTTTGCTCCATCCTATGGAATGCAATGAAAATTTTCTACATTGACCAAAAAAAATCACATCCATACATAAAAGAAGATTCGTTAGCATTTAGTGCAACAAGTAATATCACAACTCATCTACCATTACATATCACAAAACCCTCCCCATCAACATTATAAAACTTGTCAATGTCAATTAAGAATTCAACCAAATCATGTACCCATCTTGAGGGACTTATAGGCTACCACTCTAAAAATCCAACACCACATGTTGTTTAAAAAACATTATACATGCAAACCTTTGACACCATCATGGATTTTAGGGTCTCTAACCCATCATGCAAATAATTGTTTACATAACTCAAGTTGTAGAAACTTATGTGAACATTAGAAGCAGGCAATGTGATCATAAACTTCACAATCCAAATGCAAGGAATCAATAAACAAAAGTGCAAACCTAGTATGATGGCAACACCATTGAGGACACCCCAATTGAATGGTTCCCATGTGATGTAGGTTTCATTAGTTGCAACTAGGTTTTCCTTTTATTTTACAAACCAACTTTTCAACCTCATGATTGAATGCACATGAAACATCATTTATGCATGGACATACTAACGTTTGCTAGGGCTTTTTTTAATAAAAGAAAGAAAGGTACAAGTGTGCAAACATGACCCACACCCACACCCTTTTGTCGTGAGCTTATTAAAAAAACATTGGAAGGTATTGTTCACTATTCATATTTCTATTATAACTACTTCCTTACAAATTAATCAAATTCCAACTAAATTTATTCAATAGATTACAAGTACAAGTCGAAACATTAGAATAAATCCTATATTATGCAACCATCCAATTTGTGATTATATGCGATTAATTGTCATTTACAACTATGTTTTGTCATTTTTACAATTAATCACCATCATTTTCAATCTATTACAATTATTGTGAGTATGGTGCAATTAATTTTTGATTACTAAGTTTTCCATCCTTCTTGAATGAAAAGCCCAAAAAGTTAGTAATTCATAATTCATCTCAAAGGCCAATAACCCCATAATAGGTGCAAGAAATGTTTAATTTTTTGTTTCATAATTTTCTTGATATATGCATTTGGTAGAACCTAAGGCACATGGTATTTATTGTCAAGGGGAATTTTTTGTATATTTATGAAACGCCTAAGGGAAAAAGGTATACAATCAAATAACAAAATATTATAAAAACAAATTAACTGAAATTATTTTAGTTATATTATCATAGTGTATTATAAGCACCCTATCTACAATTAAATAAATTATAGATTCTACTTTTTAATGAATTACTTGCACTTTATATTTTTTTGCACATCATTTGGAAAAGGATGGAACTAACCTAACCATGGATATTTACCTTTCAAAAAGTGAAAATAGAACTTATACATAGTAGGAAATTTCATGTCATACATACATGAAGTCATGTCATACGAAATATGTGTCATGGTGGGCACTTCACAAAATGGAATGCCTACCCCTAAATGCCTTTATGAATTTAAAAGCCTTTTTTTTCTTGCGCACTTCGTTTCCTTTCATAAATATTCTAAAGTCAAATATTTTATTTTATTCTTCATAGATATGGCCCATTGTATTCCCCTAATGACCTTTTTTATGCATGTAAGGATTGAGGACCATGTTAAATGCACCTCATGTTTTATATTTGATAAAACATTTTGAAGGAGACCATTCTTAGCATTAAGACTTTTAAGTTCATTCACTTGGACCCTATGACTTTCAAGTATGATGAACCGGCCTCTTCTTTGTGCTTTACACTATATTTTCCAATGTGATTCGACAATTTCTAATTCAAAATAAACATTTATTTTAAGCACCACCTTGGGTCAAAACACATAAAATAACTTGCCTTTTTATAACCATGTTGTATGTTATAGATATTCAAGTTACCATCCAAGATTAAACACTTATGTTGACTCTTTCGATCTAAAAGATTGAGTTTGTTTTTACAATCTACACAAGGTAATTAAGGTAGGGGCTAATATTTATTATCTAACATACAACCTATTGATATAAAGAGATGAAGGGTAAGATAAAATTAAAGTGCTTATGTATAACATTTGTACAAATATGGTACATTGCCAAGTGGAGAAAAAAATTCAATTGCTCAATTACCATTGCAAACATGAAAACACATTGTTAAGACAAAATTAAAGAGGTTAAGAAAATCCCTTCAATCATTTATTTTCCATATTGAAGCCATTCCTATAATAACAAATGGTAACATAATAAATATATTCAAGAGTCTGAAACAACAACTTCAAGGTAATTAAAATATTTAATATTTAGTCATGAGCCATAATCCAAACAAATCCATCATAACCAAGTAAGAATGCATATAAATTATATTATATTTGTATGTATGTCTTGATTTTCCCTGCCTCAAAACAATTAAGTAAGGGTAAACCATGTAAGCCAATTAGGGTGAAGTTGGGTAGAATGAAATATATACCGACGGGTAGAATAATTTAAAAGGTATCATAAACATTACCAATCAACTTGCACATTTATCACAATACTTACCTATAAGTATAATATTTAGGTAAGGGACTTACTTAATTTACTTGCCTAAAATAGGTCCAAATGAATGTTGTGCATGCATTTGATTTTGTTATTAATTGTACATTTTGGATTTTTGAAAACATCTAAATCAAAGAACCTTGCTTCCAATTATTTCAAAGATTCAAAGAACCTTGGGAGTTCATGAACAAACCAAAAAATAACCATAGTTTTGTAGGCAATTATTTCATTTTATTTTATTTTTTGACAATGACAACTATAAATTAAAATTAGGTTCTTAATGTCTTGAAAATAATAATTATAAGACTAAAAAACCTTTACCAATGCCAATTTGGTACCATTTTAATACTTGCACACAAGATTAGTTCAAAATTCAACCAACCACGTGGTTGTGCAACATTTTACCCTTGACAATCAATCCCAACTATAATGGCATGTTTACAATGTCAATTTTTTAGATTTTAGCCTTAAAGTAAGAAAAGGAAGATTTCCTCCATTGCAGTGTTTAGCAATTTTTTTTTATTAAATGCAAAGTTGCCTACATCATGATTCACAATGCATAAAAACCTCACCCTTTTTTTTAACACTAAAAGGGGTGGGCTTTACAAGACATCACAAACTACTCAAGCCACAATTTGGCAATAATATATAGTCGAGTGAAATCTATTTTTCATAGGTTCATGTATTGTTTAAACACAAATGTTGTGCATTTAACCCATGTATGGAGCACATATGAATAGGAATATGAAAGATCTTATTGTGAATGAAAATATTTCATCTTACTTATACATGTTTCATATGTGTTTTAGACAAATAATATCTATGTTTAGACAATACAAACCCATGAAAAAATACAACCACTATTGCCAAATCATGGCCCAAGAAGTTTGTGATGGACATAATTTCTCTCCCATTATAAACAAATTAAATTGTTGATTAGATTTTTAATTTTTGACCAAAAAAACAAAACTCCCTTCATTTTAGTTGCCTCGTTTCTTATACAAAAACCCCTAGTAACATTAGTCACAAGTAGTAATCTACCAATCATTTCTTACACCTACCTCTTTGCCACTAATATAAATTTTTGTGCTTGTTTGTTTTTACCACCAATGGGAAGTTATGCACCTTCTTTGTCATCAATTTCATGTGCTTCTAGATTTGTCTAATAAGCATTAAATAAACCAATTAAATACTTAAAAAATACAAGTACAATGATGGATCTTTATGTGAGGTAATACCTTTAGATTGAGGCATTCTCAAAATCAGGTCCCCCTTGGCTTTGCTTTGAATAGTCTTTTATTTCAAAAACACCTCAATCCTCAACCATTACCTTACACACAAGCTTGGACCACTTCTATACATTATTTTTGTCTTCTTTATTCACATTATAAATCAATTCTATAAATATTGTCCCAACTTCCAATCTAGATCATAATTTGCCATTTGAAGGACATGTTAGTTGAAAGAATGTGAATGAATTGGAAAATCTAATTTATGCATGAGGCATGCCTATACTCCTTTTCACATGTTGCTTTAAAGTTTGTACATAATAGATTTGCACATGTTATTGAAACAAGATGACAAAATTAAAGGCATCTTCACAGTAGAGAGTCTAAACCAAGTGTTTTTCATTGTTGAAATTTAGAATTCTTGATTGGAGGAAGGGTGAAAATAAAATAATAGGAACCAATCTAGGACAAGGACTACGTCCTTAATAGTCCTTAATAAAGGAATATTTTATAAAATATGTATAAAATCATGATTTTCAAATTGACTTTTTATTTTATTTTTAAAATTATTATAACCCCAAAAGATGTTGCATTGTATTATAAGGTAAGGGTGTACATAAAAACATTCCCATAGAATTGTCATTTTCAAATGAATTTAGGTCTTTTTAAAAGTTCTTTAAATAACAAAAAAAACATAGGTTACATTGTTTTTAAAATGATTTTGGGCTCCATATTCATTAGATTCATTTCAAATTTTGTCAAATGTTCATTTAATGCATCACAAATATTATTCTAAAAGTTAATCTAGAAATCTCAACAATAATTTAAATAATCACTTATTGCAATGGAAATTAAATAGTGATTACATACCATAATGGCTCCTTTTATCCTATTTTCACCCATATAATAACTACGGTGCTAATTCATTTTAAACTAAAGGTGCACACATCAAAAACCAAGGAAATGTGAATGAATGAAGAATTAACATGTGACAATGTGGTTGTAATTTGATAATATGTTTCATGGTTTAATGAATTGAATGCCAAATTGACCTCTTTGAGGGGAAGATATTAATACTCCCTATTGGGCAATATTGAACAATATCTGAATACTTTTGGAACACGATATGGTTTTGTGCAATGCCTAGTTAATGTCCTCTACCATCAAAACTTAAACCTTTTCTTAACAAAATCTTTATTTATTTTCATTTAGGATTTGAACCCAAGACACCAAGAAGGTAGGAAATAATGTTCACCATGAACCTATGTTTCGAGATTTGCCACAATAGGAACTTCTTTTGTACTTGATTACTATGTCGAAAAACATTAGTCAAACCTTGCATAGAACCACGTGACTTTTAATTAATGTTTTAAAACCATTCTAATACTTTTGTCTTTTAGGCACAAATGAAGGACCACTTCATTACAAATAGAAAACCCAAACCAAGATGATGGGGAACAAGCCCCATTTCAACATTTAAAGAGAAGGAAGCTTACCATCTATTATGACTAACTTTAGGTATGTGATAATGCCGTCTAATGCACAATTGATCCCTTGCATAAAATGCAAAGCAGGCTCCCCATTACCTAAGAACAAAAATATATTGTTGAACAATAGGAGGTCAACAAACACACTTGAACATAGCTTGCTAATTTAGTCTAACCATACTTTAAAATGCTTGTCCAAATTAGATGTTTAATTCAATACTCATTCATGTTGGTACCTCAAGAGATTATGATTCCTATTTATCCATATGATCCATAGCATAACCCCTCTTAGTGCTACCCATATTTGCTTAACTTGTTCTTATAGTTCTTTGGAAGCCAGTTAAACACCTAATATGAATATTCACATTCCCCTTCATCTTGGTTTCATTCTAATCAAAATAATGTTTGAACATGCAAACTTACTAAGGATATCCTAATGTGCACACGGAATTTGATCCTATTGTACTCATGATAGAACTTTAAAACATGACTCAAATCAATGTTCCATACAAACCTAGGCACTCATTGTTACCAAAGGCCCCAATCCATTCACCTTCTTTACATGTTTGAAAATTTTCAACTATGATCCATTATTTTCACTTGGCATTACCTATTCATATTAACCTCTAATAACTAACAATTTTCACCTTTTCAAACTAGAACTTTTCTTGCACTTTTGACCATGTTAGAAAATCCTTGAACACCCCTAGGTCCCAAATATCCTCTGCCCTCCTCATATCTTTCTTGTGGAATTGTTGATTTTGATCAATTGACCAACCATAATTCCTTCCAATGAATTCTTTACACCATCAAATATTCTACATAGCAATAGATTGATTTTTTTGGGGACAATGGTAATTAACCTTGCTACTAATGTGCTACCATGCTTTGAAAATACATTCCTATGCTCTAGAGCTAGCTAGCTATAGGGAAATGAACATGCATGCTAATGAAACACCAATTATTTAAATCAAGGGCCCATTTTCTATGCTTGGATGGTTTGGCATTAGACTACCCCTATTTGGGAAAAACCTATAGGTTTGAGTCTCTTGATTGCAACACATATAATATCCACTTTGCAAGAAAATCATCAAAAGCCTCATTAGTATTCTTTATGACTTAAAAAAAGGTGACCATAACAATGTAAAATTTTACTAGCTAATTAGGATGAAAGGTGTGAATTGACCTTACTTAACATGATTGCTTTAAATCATAACTATTGTTCACAAAGTTCACAAAGCTTTTTTCATCATCATGAAATGTTTAAACAATGATGTATTAATGGTTGCAATGATACATGAGCTATTAACAATTGATTTTGATTTAGAGTGAATGAAATTTGTGGGAATACTATTGGGTCTTTAATTTTTGGTGTGTGAAGTTTGGCAATGGCTATTGGTTTTGCACTTGGAACTATGGAAGCTTACAAGGATGAATTATTTAATGATGTTGCATGGAGTTGGTGTGTGAATGAATAAATGGGGGATCTATTTCATTAGTTGAATGAAGAATTTCCATGGTAGGAAGCATTTGGACTTCTACGTTTTTGTGTTGAGTAGAATGCATTGCAAAATAGATATTTGCACTTTGAGTTTTAGATTAAGCATAAAAATGAACTTTGTAATTTTTTATGTAGTTATACCTTTTGAAAGCTTAATAGAGAGAGGAACTTAAGTAGACGATAATGTGTTAAGAAATGTGCCTTGATTCTATGAAAACATACAAAGACATGTGCAATCTTATGATGTTGTGAAAGCAAAACCATACATGTAGGAAAACCTAAAGTGAAATCTTGTACTCTCCAATCCTAGAGTGCCTTATTCATCCATGTAAAACATGTTGCCGTAGCAAGTTATCTATTGTAGGAGCAAAGATTGAATCATTTCTGACATCTAAATCCTCATTTATGAAAACAAAAACCTTTAAACTAGATTCAAACCAAGGGTTACTACAAATATTTTTATTCCATTTAACTCCCTCTTGATTTGGGGGTTAAAATGACCAATTATAGAACTTGGAGTAAATCAACCCTTGTGTGAATAACACAAGGGGATAGATGATATAATTTGATGGGCTTAATTTAGCTCTATGTTGAACCATTTAAATTGAGGGGATGTCCAAACTACGTAAAATGTTTGGGCAACTTAGTGAAACTTACAAATTTCTTTTTTCCTCGTGTTGCCAAAAACAATTGGGCACTTTGCAAAAATTTCCTGAGAATTTTTTTCTTGGATGCTTGAATTTGTTTTGGCAATAATGGGAATTTTATGCAGCCTGATCATTTCGGGCAGATTATATGGATTGAAAGAATTTCACTTCTGCCCAAAATTTGGGCACTCTCGAAAAATCTTGATGCTCGAAAAAATTTCTAATAAAAAATTTCCAACGTGCTCAAAACATTTCGGGCAGTTTTGGAAAATTTCTGCCCAATAATGTTGGACATATTAGAAAGCTTGAAAATTTTCAATTCTACTCCCAAAAATGTTGGGCACTCTAGAAAAATCCTAATGATCCCAAAAGAAAAAAAGCAATTAGGCAGTTTGAAAATTTTAAAAATTCCAATCGATAATTTTGGGCAGATTATTAAAAAGAGGTTTCATTGCTGCCCAAAATCTCAAGCAACATGGAAAAACTGTTCAAAATTTTTCTAAGCTAGCCAAAAATTTAAGGCAATTTGCAGAAAACCTGAGGAAATGTTTCCAAGGTGGTTGAAATTTTTGGGCAGGTTGGGAAATTTTATTCAGGTTGCCCAACAAATTCCGTCGAGTCTCCCACAAGTCCATGTGCTCTCTCACATGAAAGAGAGTATGTTGACCATAACAACATTAAAAACTCTTCCTGCTGCCCTTTTAGTTGGCCAGAAAATGGAATATTTCCTTCATTGCAAATTGCCTTCAAACAAGTAAAAAGGGCACATAAAATCCTTTATGTGGAAAGAAAGTGAAAAATACTTTTGCATTGTAAATTACATCTATGTGTAGATGGAAAAAAGGCAAATGACCAAATCTTTTATTTGGAAAAGAAAATTCAAACAAAGAAATTTTTCAATTTTTCAATACACATGTATTTAATCCTTTTGTAATGGGAAAAAAAGGAAAGAAAAAGTGTGGGTTCTCCCCCACCATCTCCTCAAAAAAACAAAGTTAAATAGAAGATGATTTTTTTTTAAAAGGAAATAATTAGAGTAATACTATTTCCCAAAGCTCCTTTAAGTTTATTCTAGCTTTAAATAAAGTGTTATTTCCAAAAAAATCTAAAAGGTTGAGTGTATAAACTATAAATCTAAAAATAATAATTGACCCACTTTTGCTTTCAAAGAATAATGCCATACAATGTGAAATTATTTTTACACCCTTGCACATGATATCTTTTTATCTTCTTTTCCCCTTTGTTTTTTCTTGTGTTGTTGGCAAAGCAATTTCCACCTTCCCCAAGAAAACCAATCCAAATATATTTGTTTGTTTGACTCTCACTTGGTCTTCAAATCTAATGGTGGTTTTTGGTAGGGAGTTCTTTGTACTTGGTATGAAGGCCTTGAAACCAACCTAAGGTGATTCACTAAAAGATGAAACATGACAACTCTTATTTCTCTTAGCCTTCTTCCCTACATCCATTTACCTTTTGAGGTCTAGCATATATTTTGTTTTGCAAAATCCACTTTAGCAACAATATAAAATAATTATAAAATTTTGGTGATAATTCATAATTATAGGCAACTTTTGATAGGTAGCTTTTTTGGCAAGTTCTTTTGATTGTAAACTTTAAAGAATGATTTTTAGAAAATAGTCCATGAAATTTTGACAATAAATATAGATGCCAACTTTTAGTGGGTTCTTTCAACTCTAAACTTCTAAAGCATGAGACTTTTACAACATTTTCTACTATCTTTTATTGCAAAAATAAATAAAGATAATATTCCACCAAATATAGGATACTTGTTTTACAATGGTGAACTGGCCTAAAGCAAGAAGCTCTTAGATTTCCAATTTCCACCAATTATTTCTATTTGCCCTCTTTTCATATTGCTTTTGCCCACATATTGGTCTTGTTATTTATCCTTTAGTTCAACTCTCAACGCTATCAATTCTAACTAAAAGTTACCAATAGTCTTCACCTTTGCTTGTATAATGGATTTAGTTTCAAGATTTAAAATAATGATCTAGATAAAACCTATGTTGGGAAGGAGTTTGAGAAACAAAAAAAGAATGATCTAACATGACGCCCAAAAAGGGAGGAAAAAAAATGTAAGTCAAAACCCACACAACACCCCCAAAAAGAAAATCAATCCCCCCCCCCCTACACTC
>Ga0116231_10009171_pt1 | contig 16873 bp, 8 predicted proteins | sample S1TSphgellanicum_2_FD_89695 | JGI IMG/M metagenome (GOLD analysis project Ga0116231, IMG submission 89695) | Host-associated microbial communities from peat moss isolated from Minnesota, USA - S1T2_Fd - Sphagnum magellanicum MG | ecosystem: Host-associated > Plants > Peat moss > Unclassified...
AAAAAAAAAAAAAAAAAAAAAAACCAAAATTTCAAACTTCAAAATGAAAATGAGATTAAACTTTAAAATCTTTCCATGTAAATTATGTCCATTCAATATTGATGTTTGTTTCAAACATTGAAATACCTCATGCACATTGCTAAAAATTGATTACATTATCCAAGTTTGAAAAACTTGGATTTTCTTAAATAATATAATTATTTACAACTTTATATTCATTTGTATGGTTAAAGAAAAGACAATGAAACTGTGGTTTCAATTTTTAAATATGCACAACAAATTCTAAGATGGTTAGAAAACTTTATTTTTTAGTACAAATGTGAAAAGAAAAATTTATGATCTTTCATAAAACCAACAAACTTTCATCCAATATAACTTGAGTTCATAGGAGAACCTTAAATGTAATACTTTATTTTCAGGACAAAACCTCTCGTGGCAGAGCTGCTTTTTATACTTAAAGGGCATGATTTTCATGGGACTTTGCCTCTTCTTGGGATGTATGAAGTGACTCTTATTATGGGAATGCACCCACCATGGGGCTATAACTTAAGTTATAACTCCATTCATAGTCCAATGGAAGGGCAAATGCATGGTCTGAATTAAAATCATCATATTTTGGATATTTTGGGAGTTTTATGGAGTTAAACATGTTCATATATTCCTAATGGCCTTACTTGAAGTTTCATTTAGTTGTTCCCAATGGTGTTTCCAATGAATATATAGATACAGAAGTGTCCCAAAAGCTTGGTCACATCAGCAAGAAATTGTAAATATTGAACACTGGGGATTTTAATTGACAATGTGGCATTCAATTGTTTGTATGTGATTAGGTTTATGGCATTTGAAGCAACATTTGAAACATAATGCATAAAGAAAAATTCATACTAGACCATCTATCATCCTAAGCTAACTTTTTTCCATGGTGCATAATATTGACTTTCTCCTTCACTTCCATATCACCTCATCCCTTCCTCCAAATTAAACAAATTAGTTGTGTTACTAAAGCTACTTATACATTCCCATATTTTTCCAAAATGTTAATCTTCACATAACTATGGAACACTATATTCTCAAATCCATTGTTCTTGCTTGTATGTTCAATTGTAAATTTCTTCAAATTAGTGCCCGTTATGGCTTTCGATCATGTTTGTAAGAAAATTTCAAAGCTTCTTCTTGCTTGTATGTTCAATTGTAAATTTCTTCAGATTAGTACACATTATCACTTGCAATCATGTTTGTAAGAAAATTTCAAAGCTTACATATCCAGGTGAATGAAGTACAAAGATGGGATGGATGAAGTGCAAAACAAGCTGACTAAAGCCAAGTTAACTATTACACCTACTACTACACTTCATCTAGTAAAAACACATGGGATACTCAAGACAAGCTCGGCCATGAAGTATGTATCCCATCTTACTATTTCATTTTCATTTTCCTTATGTCGTTTTTCCCATTTTTTTTTTTTTGCATTCACTTTTCTTCTTTATTCTTTACACCATTTTAGGACGCACTTTTCTTCTCATGATTTATCTCCATTCTTTTGAGAATGGCCTCTAGCAAAACACTCATGGGGATATTCAAGACATGCCCAGCCACAAAGTATATATCCCATCTTACTATTCATTTTTCATTTTCCTTCTATTTTGTATTTTGTTTTGCATGTATTTTTCTTCTGTCTCCTTTACACCATTTTAGGATGCACTTTTCTTCTCATGATTATCTCCATTGTTTTGAGAATGCCCTTTCCCTCTTTTGCTTTTGGGGAAAGGAAACAAGGTCAAAACCTTTTTAGTAGTTTAAAAAGTTACATACAAAATAGGCATCCCATTTGTTGCCCCCACAAACCATATTGTCATTCTACCTTTGCCCCATTCTAATCCTTACCAATCCAGAAGAGTGTAAGGTGTATAGAACCCCACAACATTTTTTTTTTGGGGTGTCTTATGTTTCAGCTCCTTGCCATAAGTTTAGCCCAAATTTATATACCTTATCTACGACTCACGGCCGACACTAATTAATTTTTAAGAGGGCCAGCTGAAAAAAATAAAAATAAAATGAAGAATTTTTTTCCAAAATTCTAGAAAATTGAAACCAGTTCAAAAACACAAGATAATTTTGAAACTTACTTAAATTATCTTGTGTTATCATACTTATCATACTTTAAAATTATTGTTGAATTTCTGAAATATTGAGATTGAGGCTGCCATTCCTTTCTTTTCAAAAAATTAATCATTTCAACAAGATTTGCCAAATGTCAATCGCAGGTATGGTATTAACATACCAAGTAAGGCATTTAAATTATTGTTGCTTAACATTTATTAAATAATGGAAAAGCATATTAGGCAAATGTATTTGGAATTTCAGTCAAATTAAGCATTTAGGATTTTATTTGTTTTGGAACTAGGCTAATCAATTGATGGTGGGTGGAATCAACCTACAGGACTTCGAGTTTTAGGGTTTTGCATATATACTGAATTTTGTCATCAGCATTCTGAGGGGTTAAGTATGGCATTCATTCCTGCTATTTTGTTGAAGTTTGAAGAGTTGTGCCGATATGGTAGTATTTTTTTTAAAAATTATTATGTTTTACAATTCATGCATAGGCTAAAGGTGCCAATGCACACTATTTATTCATTGTTCTTGCTTTGAAGTAACTCTAGTTTATTAGAGGATTTTGCAAAATTTTGAGGAAGTTAGACCATTTCCCTTTTGATTTATTTCCACCTAACTGATAGGTGTTTGTTTATTTTTGTGTAATTTGTTTCGTTTGGATGTGACCAGACTATAAATCCCCACCTCCTCCCCCAATGTCTTTTCATGATTTTTGAAAGAATGGAGCAAAAGCTATTGAATTTTAAATGATATTCATATTTGGAAGTTAATTTGTTTTTAAAATGATATTTTCACAGTTAAGCCTGCTTTGACTGGATCAGTATTGGGATGGGTGACCTTACAGGAGGTTTTTAATCCATGGGATTCTGAGTCCAAGTTTTAAAATTTCCTTAGGGTTGTACATAGGCCCTAAAGAATCCTACTCAAAGAAAGTGAAGGTACCAGAGTAGGTGCCACCCATGCCCCATGGCTAGGCTTCAAACCAGTTAAAAACCCGGACCAGGGAACCTCAGTTACCAGGGAGTCTTAGGCATAGAGCCTGAATGACTCTCCTTGGAGGATCACGTCCTTTGGTAGAGGCCTAAGCAAAGAAGCTAAGGTCCTTGGGTAGAGTCCTAAGTAGGTAGATTCGACTCCAGTCCCTCAAATTGAACTACTTAAAATTTTCCAAACACTGCTTTGCCAATAGATTCTAACTGGTTACTATTGGGCCCCTGTGCCATTGATCCAAGTATAGTAAACCTCCTGTAAGGTGGTCATCCCAATAATATATGCAAGTACAAAGTGGGCTTAATTTCAAAATTCTTATGGAACACCTTGCTAAATTAAATTTAAAACTGATTTCCAAAGACAAAAAAGCTAATTTCCAGAGATGAAAAATCACTCTAAAATCAACAACTCTAAACTCAATACCTTTTCCTCCCTTGGTTTGAAAATTTTGAAATGACAATCATGCAACACAGGCCACTCTGTGGCCACATTCAAAGGAAACAAAACAAACACCTATCTTGATATGTATATAGAATTTCTCTAAGTCATGCACTAGGTCAGCCAAAACAAATAAAACGGTAATCTGTGGATCTGTCCCTAAACCTACTTATGTAGTGGCGGTGCACCTAAGTACTTAGCCATAAACACAACTGCATCATTAGGTCAGAGGAAGATTACAAGGCCACCTGCTATGTCAAGAAAAAAAGAACGAAATAACCCAAAACACCCATTCCTCAAGAAATTGTAAATACTAATGATTTGTCTCAAAGGACAAATCTAAAAAACCCATAAGCACCCTTTCTCTCCCACACAACCAAATAACTGAAAAACCACTCCACAGAATTGAGATTCAAACCACTGCAGAGAGAGTGAGCTTTTCAAGCCTTGCCTTGCCCTTGCCCAAGCCTTCTTGACTTTCCCAAACCAAAAGAAGAGAAAGATTGACACAAGAACCCAAACACTAGTTTAATGTACACCATATTTTACAACAGCCTGCAAAGAAAATTTCGCTTCAGAGGAGTAGTAGTACTTAAGACTCTAGAGTAATTTTGATATCACTGCGGCAGCAGATTTTTAAAATGTAAGCCAGGGGAAGAAAACTAACTTGCTTAGTTTTGAAGAACTTCGCAAGCCCTTCTTGCTTGTGAAAGCGACTCAGAGAGCTTTGCTGCGGCTCTTGGTTGCTTCTCTCCCCACCAAGAAGACTGTCTTCTTCGATTCCACTAATAATAACTACCTCTATTCTGTATTTATACAACAGCGAAAACGATCGATCTGCGACGTAAGAAGAGCGTTTCTTCTTTCGTTCCTTTTGTAGTACTCTAACGACGCTCTTGCCACACCGCACAAATCAGGCTCGCGACTTCTACTTTGGTCGTGACTCGTGATCCCCTTCCCTCCTCCCCCGCGCGAAGTTCTTTTTTACAAAACAGCATCAAATTCTCGGCTGATTCATGTCCAGAAACGCGCTTTGCGTGATTACTACCTGGGTGGCTTGCTTCTCTTCCAAAAGGCACGAATTACTGAGGAAAGCAATCTCCCTGAACAAAAACAACTACTACTACTCCGTTCTGTGAAGAACTTGGCTGTGTAAACGGGAATATACATGGAGAAGATCGATGGCATCAAAGCTTGAAGAAAGTCGTACTCTCCTCGCTCGAATCGCCTTTCTCTGTTCGTCGTTCTTGCTGCTGCAATTCTCTCTCCCTAATGTTGCAAGATTGACGTTGCGGAGTTTTTCGGCAGATGAAAGGGAGGACTAGATGGCAGATTCAATGCCGGATTGAGTATCCGTCGTGTCTCCCACACCAGCGGAGGAGGAGGAGGAGGAGGAGAGTGACTGGCACTGCGTGTGCTGGTGCCGAGAGGAGAGGGAGAGACAGGCCTGGGCGTCGACGTCGCACTTGTGAATAGATCCTCCGCTTGAGAAGAAGAAGCAGCAGCGAGATGGCTTGTCACAAACCTATCCGTTGGAGGATCCAGCGACTCTCTCACATCCTCCGCAAGAAACCGATCTTCAACGCGCAGCCGTAGCACGCAGCTGTGGAGGACAGGGGATTCGCTTTCCGGAATTTTTAGTACAGAGACTCCCTTGTTGATCTTCCTTGACGCTACTCGACTGCTGCTGTTAGGACAAGCTGCTCCAGAGGCTGAAGACGTCGTAGGAAGAAGAAGAAAACTCGGGACTCCCGACCCCCCGTCGCCTTGCGTGACCGTCTGCTGAGGTTGTTGTTCTCCTGACGCCATGGCTTGTAGATGAAAGACAGAAGCGTGACTGGCCCCCAAAACAAAAACAGAAATACAGTGATCTCTCTGCCACTATGCTTTTGCAATTCCAAACTGACAGTAGAAATTCTGTGAGTGAGTGAGATCTCCTCTGGAAAACAAGAGACAAATGAACTCTACTTTCGCACTCCAAACTATAGCCTACAATTCATTAATTCTCAAACGATCTGTCGCTACGAACATGATGGCAATCTCCAATTCCCAAAAAAGAAACCGCCGTTCATCTCTAGTTCGTGCACAAACAGGGAAAAAATAAAATACAAACCACGCTGTAGGACAAAACGAAAAAAAAAGAAAAAAGAAAACTGCACAGAAGAGAAATCCAGATTCAAACGATACTTAATTACTCCCCGGTGAACGCAACCACTTCGTTTTTTGGCGTTTCCTGATAGATAGCAGCAACAATGAACAAACCCCGCATGCGAGAAGAGAAGGAAAAACAAAAACAAAACAAAAACTGCACGGAAGAGAAATCCGGATTCAAACGATACTTAATGACTCCCGAGCGACCGCAACGACTTCGTTTCTTGGCGCTTCTTGACAGGCTAGCAGCAACGACGAACAAATCCCGGTTGAGAGAAGAAACAACGCCTGAATGAAAGAAAAAGGCCACAGGTGTGCCGGCGGGAAGGAAGTTGGGGGAGAATTGGGCAGACACGGCAAGCAAGCAAGAGAAAGAAAGATAGACGATGGTGCAGCAGCAGCAGCAGCGGAAAGAAAAAGAAAGCTGCTGGTGTAAGGGATTCTTTTGAAGTTTCAACGGCATGAGGAAAAGACAGGAAATTAAGAACACAAACAAAAGCATAACCGACAACTACTTAGGACGAACGGTAATACCCTAGTTAGGGTTTTTTTTTCCTTTTTTTCCCCAAATTCCTCAAGCAAGTGAACTGGCGACAATCCCCAGCATTAATTAGCATTAACTGGCGGCTGTAGGAACTCACTGTCTAAATCTGGCGACTTCTAAAATTTCCTCAAATATGTCAAAATATGCAGACTTTTTGTGGAATTCGCACTGACCTTTCAAAAATTCGCCCAGAAAAAAACACTGGCCATGGCCGTAGAACCTTTTCAGGTTGAGCAGTAATTAAGTTATTTTTAGAATGTGAATTTTTAAGGAAATTACAATGGAGGGAAAAATACAAAATTTGGTGGAAACCTAGGTTCTTTCCCCTAAATTGCTGAAATTCCAGAAATTATTATTTGAACTTCTGAAGTGGATTTTTTAAAATAAAATAATTATTTGGCACCTGAGTGCTGAACCTGAAAAGTTACCGCGGTACCTACATAACGCAGTAATGAAGCTGTAACCTGCAGGTGGGGGAGCTCTCAAGTACATAGAGGAAATGATTTATTGGGTGGAATGTTTTTGCCATTTTGCCAAAAATATTTTCAATAAAAAATCTGTTACAAATTCGGTGCTATGGTGAAAAATCGCCAAAATTGCTTATCATGAAAGGGTGCTTTTTAAATTTCGAATATCAACATATTCGGCTAAATATTATTATGGACTATCACCACTTGAGCAACATCACCAAAAAACAAATTTAAGAAAAAGAAATTGCTTAGAGGAAGTGTTGTTTTTTGGTGACAAAATTTCACACTTGGCCATTTTCTTTTCAGAAAATGAAAAAAACGCATGAAAATTTTGTGATTTTGAGGGATTTGTTTTCACCATTTAGCCACATCTAGACCTAGGCACTTCCTGGTTCATAGTGGCCATTTTGCAAAAAAGCTATAGGCCATGCCACCAGGATAGTCGCCATTTAATGCTAATGCTGGGATCCTCACCAGTGGACCTACTTGAGGAATTTCAAAAACATTAACCTTGTTGAGAGGTACTTTCTTTTAGGGTTTTTTTTGTTTGTAGCTAAAGTGGCCATCATCCATAAAACTTGTAGTGTGTTTTTTGGGGTGCGAAATTTTGTCAAAATGTGAAAATTAAAAATAATAAAATAAAATATTTAAAAAAAGAATTGGGGTTCTTTGGGCCAAATGTCAGGAAAAATAACATTTGGGAAGGTTTTTTGCCACATTTGCAATATCGTCAAATTTGGTTAAATATGCTCATGGATTATGGCTATTTGAGCAACATCACAAAACTGGAAAAAAAAATTCACTGAGAGGAAGATGGAAAAAAAAGAAAAAAGTGGCAACCATCCATAAGAAGATGTAGCAAAAATCTGGCAATAAATCAGAACTAAAGTACAAATCTCTAATCATCTTTCTATATTTTTGGCTATGCACTGAAAACCAGAGATACAAATATGGTGATTTTTGCAATTTAAACAAAACCCTAACTTCTGGTGACTGAAAACCTCTAAAACCACTTCATTTTCAAATTTTTAATTTTAAATTTCTCTTTTTGGTGAATGTATTTTCTGTCAATAAAAAGAAGACTGGTGCTGCTTAGTATATTCTGACTGGGGGTAGGCTTGTGAGCTTTTTGGCAATCATCCCACACACGTCCCCTACAGAACAAGCAATGCTCCAATCACTTCTCCAGTCCTGTAGACATGATTACAAGTCATTGATGATTAGGTCATTGTGAGTTTCGATTCCGGTTTTTTTGGGGGCACTTGCAAAAAAACCTAAGTTTTGGGTGGTCTGGGTCTCTGGAGAGGGGGCCGTTCAAAACCTCTGAGATTGTCCTAAGTGTATGTTTCTACAAACAGAAATGTTCAAAGGAATTCTACAGAGGGGCAAGAACTCAACAACTATCTTTCAGGATCTCTTGAAATGAACGAGATCTTCCATGGTGGAAGAACACATCTTCTGAAAATAAGGCTGGGTTTTTAAACTGGAGAAGGGTAGGCCTGTTGGCTCTACCCTTCTTCTATACACAAAATGCATGTGAGCATTTAGTTTTCCAAAATACCCCCACATTGTTTTGTTCCTATGACACACCTAATGGGTACTTCACTTGCAGAACTCCCCACTCCGAGGGTTTTATTATCAAGAGTAAAAATCAACCCATGGCCAAAGTATGGCCAAAGTCACCAGCACACCATCCTTGCAAAGCCTGCTATAATTGGGTTTTGGGTTGAACCCTGACTGAATTGTGAGATGCTCTCATTGGCTCAATGATTCCGTAACTCTTCACTGATAACATTTTTCATAATTGCTCTTTGTTCAACCTTTTTCATCCACACAAAGAGCAACTATGAAATGTTATGAAATTGAGATATCAATTATGAGGGTGGATTGTTATGTCCGGTAATTGGTGAGAGGCTGCTGTTTATTGCAAATAGTGGACACATGTGTACCCTCGCTAGTTTTGGAGAAGGCCTTTTTTACTCAATAAAGCACTTGGCCACAAGAGTTACCAGACTGGAACCCATTCTTGACTCCACCTCATATGAGCCCTTATTCTGGTTTAAGTCAAGAATGGGTTCCAGTCTGATCACTCTTGTGGACTCACCCCCACACGTAAACCCCCATTATGTTTTTCTCCATGTGACATACAGACATTGGAGATATCCACAAGTAATGAAAACAAAGTACCACTACCCCCATTTGGTCATAAAGGGAGTGAGATTTCTGAAAAATAGTGAAAAAGTACGTTACGTTAGGCTTCTACAGGGAATAAAATTCAGATTAGCACCAAAGTTTGTGAAATTTGAATTTTATTTTTTTCATGATTGCCTTCAATCAATCATTGTTGTGTGTACTGCACCTCGAAATAAATATTTTCGAACCTCGTGCATTTAATGATGAGTTCCAGCATATATAATACCCATATTTAATAAAATTTCATTACTTTGCAAATGACTGCGTTTAAAGGTTGAAAGAAAGGTTGAGAGATGAAAGAAGGGCCCAAAAGGGGGGGTCAGTTTACAAATATCTCAATTCTTCCCAAATATTTTACACGGTCAAATAGACAATCTCTGCAAAGGTAACCAACAGTTGGAACAAAAAAGTGGTCTGCACTCACATGGGCGAGAGAAATTTCAAACGGTGATTTCTTTCTTTTGCTTTTTAAAAATATTTTTTACTCACCAATGTAGGGTGTAATTGCATGTTGGGCTCAAAATATAAGATAGCTAGAGGTGCCTCCGTTTTCAAATCCCTGCAAGTGTATCATAAAGTTTGAGGAGTAGGCCATTCCCAAAGGATTGGGCGGAGGACTTTGAGAATGTTCCTCACCCTTTGGCTTGACACACGGAAAAGCACAAGGCAAAGGTTATCATGAACTTAAAGAGATGTAAATCACAAGGCATAAGAGAGGGGACAGTTCTCGGACCTCCTTAAGATTGGGAGGTATGTTATGTTTACTCAAACATATCAGTGTAGGGTGACTCTTGAGAAGAGCGGTCACCTGAGTTGGAGTCAAGGGGTGCTTTACTTTGACAACTCCCTCACTTCAAGGATGTCATGGAGTGTAGAAACGACAAATTATTTACTATCATTATTATTTTTTGTGTTGCCCCTCACAAAAAAAATGAGAAAAATGATGGTGGGCATTTGGTTTTCTGAAGTGGTCGCACGCTCAACACATAATCTATGAGGGATATTCATAAATATAAGGTGCCATCCAAATATATTAGGAAATTTCTACAAGTGCTTCAACAAGGGTATTATGCTCTGAATTCAAATACTGTGTAGTCAATTGCAAGCATGGCCACAAACAAGTCAGATATTGCAGACATTCAACTAGGTAGCAATTGTGCTACATCACTTACTTACATTGCCTTTTAAAAGCTGTATAGTACACTTGACCTCCATCTTCAAATCAAAGGATAATTTACAGTCCTTGTTATTTCTTGTTATGCCACCAGTTAAATGTCAAAATTTGGACTCTGAGGAAGTGATTTAATTGGTGGGAAATTTTCATCATTGTGAAAAAAATTTAAAAGAGATATTCTGTCACAAGTTCCCTTGACCAGGAAAAAAATTTACCCAAAAAAAACCATTAAAAGAATTGCCACAATTGCCTACAATATGCAAGGGTGCTTAAAATTTTCTACTTTCATATTTTGAATATTTCCAAATTTGGCAACATATACTTATGCATGATTGTCATTTGAGCAACATCACAAAATCAAAGGAAAAAAAAAACATGCTGCTCAGAGGCAGCTTTTGTTGTTTTACCCTCATAGATGTCAAATTTGGAGTCAAGTCTTAGTTTTGTTATCAATTGGATAAATGTCAAATTTGGAGTCAAGTCTTAGTTTTGTTATCAATTGGATAAATGTCAAATCTAAACTTAGAGGCCTTGGTTTAGTCTTGGAGTAGCTCCATTCATACCTTTTATTTGGGCCTCCACTAATATGTATCTCATTTAACGTTGAGATGTTTATTTCACTATTTATATGGTCTAACATAGAGATGTTTATTAGGGAGAATTGAGCATTATACCCCATCTCTCCCTAATAAACATGAAAAATGAGATGACATATAATGTGAGAGACTATTCAAATACAATCACTTAAGGCAATCATTATAGACTCACTTGAGTCAATCATTCACCATGGCAGTCACCAGTAGGTTACTTTGGGGGCAGGTCTTCAGTTTTGGTCTCAACTCTAGGGTTTTTTTTTTCTTTCCTCACTTTTCATGAGTCCAAAGTTTGAAGACAAGACTCACTTTGCCAAGGAGGTCCATAAGTTAGTGGACTAGGGTTTAGGCGGGGGAGGGGGGGAGGGGAGAATTCAAACCAAAAAAAGAAAGGGAAAAAAGTAAGGAAAGGTGAACTGCGCTGGCGCATCCATTGCACTTGCTTTGCATGTTTTCTTTCTCATGGGAGAAAGGGAAAGGTGGGGTGGGGGTAGGTGGAAGAGGACGATTTCATAATAATAAATGGAAACTTTTTAAATTAAAAGAAAACAAGCATGGCATAAAATTTCTAACGTATCTAGAAGGCACATTATGAAGAGGATTTTTTTCCTTTGCAAAAATGCGAAAAAGGGTCAGCCATTTCTTTTTGTTTTTAAATGCCTTGCCCTCTTCTTTTTTTCTTGTGATACCTAACCTCCGCTTGAAGTATCAATGGGGAAAAAGTGAAAGAAAAAAAGAAAAATTTGGCCGGTGGTTTACCTCAGATAATGCCCCCACTCTTGGGATGTTACCATACTCTTTTTTCTAATTTACTCTTTTAAAAAAAAACAGAAACACGCTTTTGTCTCTTGGAAACACCTGAAGAAAGAGAAGTAGATAAATTCTGTTTCCACGTGCTGCTTCTTGATTGGGCATGCTGTGCACCCAAAAGGCCAATGCGATGGTCGGGAAAAGGATAGCAAATTGGCCCACACACCCACTCCCACAAAAAGTGTTGACTAGATGATGCCACCAGTCAATAACCACGAATCGAATTCCTCCACGTCGACTTTGAGATACTGCTGCCTTTACACGGATAGGATTGGCCCACACGACGAAAGGGCAAAAAAACATACACTGTCGTCATACATTAGCCAATGGCGAGCTTCCTGCTGGATTTCTTGCCAGATTTGGCAATTGCTTGTTATACTTTAAATGGATTAAATTGTTTTAATAGTATTATTATTTCAATTTTAAGTGGGGGTTCGATAACTGACCGCCCAATAATAATATTTTTTGAGGATTTAATTTCAACACATGGATCTTTTTTTTAATTTGAAGATTTTGAAAAATGTAAGGAATAATATAATTACATTAATAAGAGAGAACTTCGTGTTATATGTGTGTGTAAGTTGTCTATTTTGTCAGGCACATGTCACTATCAGGCTTAGGTTCAAATCGCTTTGGACTTGCATTGAAGCGTTTGATTTTACTAATTTTTGTAGATTTTTCATTCTATGTAATATGGGCTGAATTTGTTTTCAAATCTGAAAATCAATTTTAAATAGTTTATTTAATGCAGAAGTCATTCATGTACTAGCACCTATTATGACCAGTGTTTTTCTTGGCGGGGGCATAAATCTTGTCGATTTATTAACAAAATATTGGGGAACTTTTTTTTTCCTAGTGTAAATTTGTCTAATTTTTCTAAATTTGTAGGGGAAAAATTCGCCAATTTTTTTATAAAACGTTGGGGAGTAGAAAAAAAGAAAAGAAAAGAAAAACCTGATTAGGGTTAGTACTTCAACTTCGTACTAGTATTCAAGTTAGTAGTAGAATTTTTTTTTTTTTTTTTTTTTCCTATTAGGTTGCGAGAATTGTTATTAATTAGGGTTTAGGTTTCTGAATGGTTTCCTTGTTTGGAGGAGACGGCATTTTTTTGTGCACACGTTTCCGACCTCCCCTGTGGGAAAGCAGAGGGAAAGATTCAGAAACGGGCCGGCTATTTTGCTGACGTGTCTGCTTAGATTGGCTCCGCCGTCCGGGCATTTGTGAGCCTTTTTCATTGGGCCGTATTCGTCAGGTAGTTTTCGTTTTGGTTTGTCTGGCGGCACTTGAGTCATCACCCTTGACCCTGCACACCCACGAGGGACTAACTTTAACCACGGTGTGACCGTTAGTTTATCTGCGGTGACTGTTCGTTACTTGTAGGGGGCCGTGGTCCCGGACAAGGGAGAGAGTGTATGTGTCTGAAAAAGGAGGTAATTATCTGGCCGGAAAATCCAGGCTTGGGTCGGTGTATAAATATGGTTATCAACTAATCAAAAAAAAAATCCAAAATTGTCAATTCTTTATATCAATAATTTGAGGAATTTTCCCCCCAACACAAAAAAAAGAAAATCATTCGAATTTACACTAGAAACAACAAGAATTGGAATTGGTTTAGTTGCAAAAATTTTGAATTTTTTGGGTCACAAATTAAGTGATTTTGGGGGAAAAAAATTATGAATTACAACACCTTTCATATTTTTTTAATAGCCTAATTTGGCTCATGGATGATCATCACCTTAGGTACATCACCAAATTGAAAAAAAAAAGAAAAAACATTGGGACATTTTCATAAGTATGATAGGCTTTACATTTTTTTTAAAAGCTGACCATACTAACAGGATGCTTGTCAAATGATTTTTATATAGCAGAAGCCTTGATTGATACCACGGGCATTACACCTGCATTACTTTGGGCTTCACCCTTGAGTGGAGGTGTAATGCTTATTGCCAGGGCTTCCCCCTATACTTTTTTTTTTAGGGGCAGGTGGGGGTGTGGGGGAGGACACAACTGCAGACCCAACTGACAAGCTATCGGCATTACCGCCAACTCAAGCCCAGTGGCAAAGAAAACATGAAAGCGTTCACCTACTTACTCATCAACAAATTTGAACCCAAGACCTTTGTGATACCAAGGTTTGACAGTCTAAGTGCCCCTCTACCACTGGGTATAGGGTTTAAGGTTTAGGGCATTCATGCTACTCCATTGGGCATTATGCACTATGTTTTCCGTGATGCCGGCCATTCTAGCAGGAATGCCCACAGCGTATTCCCCATGCCTAATTGCATGCTGGCCAGGTTTTTGGGGCCCTTGAATTTGCAGTCTTCGTGGCCGGTTCATCTCCCATTGGCCCTGGCCTCAGAAGGAGGAACTGGAGCTTCCTGTTTGCTTGTTTGGCACGATTTCTTGGTCTGCTCTCAAGACCTAGGGTCACTGTTTGGTCAGCTCCCAACCTACGGTCGTACCTTAGGTGAAACTTCCATCTAGGACTTTGCTAAAGACTGATGTATCTTCTCAGCTTTTATAGAGTGGCTTACGCTTTGTGAACATCATTCCTTTTTCAAAATTATTTATGAAGGTTAAGGGACCCAAGTGAAGGGCCCCACAGGTCCTTGCTCGTGTTCATGGGTTAAACTTTGAGCCCCTCAAGTAGAACATAAAAAAACCTGTCACTGTTTGGCCTTTTATTATTTAGTGCAATTTTGGGGTAGAATTCTCCCTTCTTGATCACTGCCAAAAAGGGGTATTATGCTCATGACAACCCACTCACAGCCAGATTTTACGATTCCAAACAGGTTTTGAGTATAGGAGAAGGGCCTGAGTATAGGCCCTTTTGTGATTTGAGATCTGTGTCCAAGGCCATTCGTGCTACCGAATGTAAAGAGGAAATGAACATTGTGCCCAGTCCAATTGAATCGAATTCAATTCAGGTTGCAGTAGGCCAAGGGAACACATCAAAAATCACAGAAGGGCCTAAACTCGGTCCTTTTCCTAAGTAAAGCAGAGCTGGGATTTTTTCACTTTTTAGAAATAGTGACAAGCTGGCTGGTACCTTCTGGTGGTCAAAAGATCCCAGTACATCCTGGCTGGTTCCTTCCACTGCGGAAGATCCCACTTGCTGAAAAACAGGTTTCTTCAGGCAGGTAAGGGAGCTGAAAATACAAAGGAAAAATCCAGGTGGTGCTTTACGGAAGGGTAAGGGACTCCATTAAGGGCATTATGGTTGTAACCTCCCTACACCTTGGATGTGTGGGGCCAAGGTATCAAGAACTTACAACTGGTGTTGGCCGGTTCTTGACATTTATGAAGAACCTTCGATTCCATTTGCGCCCCAGTTCTTGGAAAAAAATGCAGGTAAAATTCAGGTTTTGGTTTCGATTCCAGTTATGATTCCCAGTAATGGTCAGTTAACCCTCACTTCTAGACTTTTTTTCTCAAAAATATTTTATTTTTAAAAATTCTGATTTCAGATCGAGTTCCGGTACCAGTTCCAAAGCCAGATTCTGGTTTTAGACCCATTCCAGTTCTGGTTCCAGATATCAGACTTGATTCCAGTTCAATATTTAGTGATCGGAACCAGAAATGGTGGTTTTAACTGGCCAAACCAAACCGGGTAACTGGGTAACTGCCAAACAGTGCTTACAACCATGAATCCCCACCAGCACACCATCGATTGGCAGCCCATTTTGACTTAGTTGTGGATGAACCTCAACTGACTTGATGTCAGGTTTCAAATGGTAACCTATCTTGTAAAGGACAGGTGCTATTGGAAGGTTGGTAAGTAGGAGAACAGGTGGTTACTAGGTAAGTATTTGGATCCATCCTTCATGGTGCGCTGGTGGGTGCTGGTTCACTATGGCCCTTAGATGCTACGTAGTAAAAAACTGAAACTAAGCTAACCACAGTAATAGTCATGGAACTGGAACCCAATGCGAAAATGCTTCCTGTTCACCCACCGTCCATCTCCGATGATGAGCTGCCAAGTCTCAGTCTGTTGGACGAAAAAGTTACATGGCCAACTTCAAAACTTTTGATATGGCTGCAATGTCCCTCTTCCACCACACCAAAATAATTGTAGGTCTGGCTGGTTTGGGTAGTGGTTTTTTTTTTTAATTCTATTTTGCGATGTAACGAAAGTTGCAATTGTCCAGAAGAAAGTTTAGTCAAATTTGGCTACAAACCAGATATGAAAGTAAGACATTGAAGAATCCTTTTGTATATGCATTGGCTACACAACTTCTCATAGGAGTATGGCAATTTGGAATTTCATTTCCTTGAGTTCTGATGAATTTGTGCCATTTCTTACATGAAAAACCCTTTTTTGTAAGTCAAAACCATATTTTTCATTTTGGCAATTTGGCAATTTTTTGCCAAAAAGAAAATTCACTATTGCATCTTTTAACCTGGGCATTAGTCCTGCAAACGCTTGTCTAGCTCAAGGATTCCATGTGCCAACGACATTTCCTCAGTCCCCCTTCTTTGAGCCCTCATTCCTATGTGTTTCGTGAGTGCTATCAAACTGGGAGATGGTAATTTCAAGCGATAAGGCCTCAACCATTTGGGAAGTTTGTAGTGGGTTCTGTCCCACCTGTCTAGAGGTCAAAGTTAGCCTTAAGTACAAGACAAGTCTGAGTGCCGAATTTCACCAATGCGTGATTTGCCATGTGCATATAGTTTAGATGTTTAGTGAAATGTGTGAATGAAAGCAAGAGCATGAGGAACATCAAGATGAATCCAAGTACGACAGAGCAAACTATATTCCATCATCTCACTGACAACATGCAACCACACCACAATCAAAAACAGGAGTTGACCACCCCCACAAGCTTCTTTCAGAAAGGAGTTCATATTCTTATGGTGATGTGATATCGTTTAACTTGAAAATAGGAGAACTTGAAAACAATTGTCAAGCAAGTGGGAAAGTTCCCCAAAGTTTAAAATTGCCCTTGAAGTACACACAACACCTGCAAATGGAGGGAAAGGAACAAGCAACACCCAAACATAGAATGATTTTGAACAAACCTCCTGAAACCATGGAGTAGAAGTATGACCAACCATTATGGAGAATTGATCCCAACCTCCAGCAATCATTTTGCATAATTCAGGGCAAATAAATTGAGGCCAAGAACATTGGACCCCATTATTGCACATTTGAAAATACAATTGAAAATATTCCCCTTGAATACAAAAAAAAAAATTTCTTGCTAAAATTTGGTTCACCTCTCCTATTTTGCTCAAAAAACTCAAATTTCGAAATGTGCAAATGTTATATATATATATATATATATATATATATATATATATATATATATATATAAATGTATATATATATCTAAAAAACATATAATATAAATTTTATTCACCATTTTTTATTTTTTCTATCTCAAAACATCTCATAGCA
>Ga0116231_10009172_pt1 | contig 16872 bp, 9 predicted proteins | sample S1TSphgellanicum_2_FD_89695 | JGI IMG/M metagenome (GOLD analysis project Ga0116231, IMG submission 89695) | Host-associated microbial communities from peat moss isolated from Minnesota, USA - S1T2_Fd - Sphagnum magellanicum MG | ecosystem: Host-associated > Plants > Peat moss > Unclassified...
GTAAAAATTGTCAAGCCTTTTTTTCTTTTTTGTTACACCCGATGGGTGCCCTAGAAACAAAGATGACAACAAGCATTACAAGAAATGAAATAGCCCATCTCTATTGCCATTTCATGTTTTGAAGAAACATTTGTCACAATCAAAGCACATATTACATCTTATAAGGCACCGGGCAACTACACTTAAGAAAAAAAAAAAGCACCCAGGTTTTTTCAGGAGAGTTGGAGGGACCTTTACTACACCTAGGAAATTTCTCTGACATGTTGAGGATTTTTTTTTTCCCTAGTGCACCCTTTTTTCCCAAGACTTGTTACAGAATTGAGAAGATTTTGTTTTCCTATTGAGTTCTTGGGCAATACTCTACTCATTTCAGAAGTTGAGGATCTTGAAAGTTTTTCCTCTCATCTCACAAATGCAAGTTATTTATAAAATCTTTTTTTTTTTTTTCTTCGGATGAGATGTAGGCAATGGAGTTCTTTCTCCTTCATGCTCAATGAATGATTAGGTACAATCTTCTTTTGTGGTTCAAAGTTTGTATGATTGTTTCCCCCTATCCCCACACCAAATGATGATACTTCAAATTCAATCAATCTTTCATCCAATGAGCATGTTCATCAACTTGACATTTCACCTTAAGATTAACACTAGCTCAATCGCCTCTTACAAGAAATAATCAAAATCAACCATCTTCCACACTAGCTTGCCTTGTTTACAAGGTGCAATCAAATCAACCACCTTTCAAACTTGAAAAACATTGAACATCGTATTCATGCTTCAATGAACACCATGGTCATTTATCTTTAAGCTTGGAACTTCTATTTTGAACTCAAATTGAAATAAGAAACCTTAATCAACTATTTTTATATAATAATTAGCTAAAAAATAAAAAGGTGATGACAAAAATAACTTTTGTTTCATATTACTATCATCATGTTTATGTTACTTCCTTATTTTGAGCAAGGTTCCTTTATTTTGTTCATCTATTCCAACAAAACATGTGTAATTTTATTTTTTATCAAATGTGTGCCAAAATCACTTTCTAAGATTTTTTAATCTTTGGGCTAATTGTCATACATATTTTTTTATTTAGTGTTTAAATATCTTTAAATGTAGATTTTTAAATGGGTGGTTTCACAAATGGAAATTTTTAAAATAAAACCTTTTTTTTGTTAGATGTTCACATCTTTATTAATGACATTCAATTCCCACATGTCTCAAAATGTTTAATAACAAATTCACCTCCAAGTCCTTATAAAATTTTGAATTAAGCTTTTCCTTTTGCTTGCAAACCCTAAATATTGGAAGGGTTGTGTTACATTATTATAAAACCACATTTGATCTCCTTTTCCCCTAAGATCCATTCGCCACACATTGCATAACATTACACTTGCAAATATAAAAAAGTAAATTTTAAGACTTTTAAATTTTTCATTATGAAAACATAACATGTTCACATGTTCATAGTAAATACAAAATTTATTTAGTTGAATACAACATTTGAAGAACTTTAATATAATAAAAGTAGGTAACAAGTAGTTTTTAAACTAATTGGTAAATAATTGCATTTTTTCTTATTTTTACTTTAAAAGTTGAATATATTTTGATTATAATATGATAATTTTGGAAGACCATAAGCATTTTACTCCACCATTGACTTGAAAAAAAATTTAATCATTGTTTCATCTATTTGCAAACTATTTTGTGAATTCTGACATTTACCTAGATTTCAATGAATCTACTTAAATTGATTTTAAGAGTATCATCACAAATTTAGCATGCAACGTATTAATAATGAAAATCATGTGAAGTTCATTCATTCATAGGTTTGTACATTTTACACACAAATATCATGCATTGAAAACATGTTTGACACACAAATAAATCTATTGACAAATAAACTACAAACCTATGAATGAACGAATGTAACACGAATTTCGAATTTTCCAATAAATTTGTATATCAAATGTGTTTTCAATGCACAATACTAGTGCATGAAACATATGAATTATGAATGAACAAATTTTGTACAATTTCCATTACTAAATGTGAAATGTTACATTTGTGATAATGATTTTGAAATATAATTACAAAAAAGTCAAAAACATGTGCATATTAATCATTGAACTACTTGCGTTGTTTGTTCTTGTTTATGTTACTTATTAGTATTGCTTATGTGTTGTTGCTCATTGTGTTCATTCCTATTCATTATAAATCTTTTGTTTTTTTGCCTTTTCCAAAACCATGTATGTATACATACAAGGGTTACAATATTAGTGTACTAATATATATAAAGGTGTACATGTGAATAGATTTGTGTGCAAGTGTGTAAAAAATTGTTATGGCCAATGAAATTGTTAGATTTGGTGGTTTGAATTTTTTTGTTAAGCATTTTTAATGAACTAATAGTTAAATATGTAATAATGTTTGTTAGGTTTGTGAACATTATAGAAGACCAACGAAAATGTTAAAAAGGATCATTATTTTCAATGTTCAATCAAATAAAGTTGCATGTAAGCTTGAAGATTTTTTTAGGCAAATGGGATTCTTAGATTTAGTGGTTTAAATTTGTTTTTTGACTTATTTTGGATGAACTAAGATTTCAATGTTAATTATAGTTATTGATAGACATGATTTTAACATATTATTTGTGCCCTTTGTTTTTATTTAATTAACATTGGTATTAATGTACTTTAGTAAAAAACTACATTTTTTTTCCATTAAAAATTTATCATTGTTAACTTTTACATGTGTTGTGTTGATGTGTTTCTTCCAAAACCTTAATATGTTGAATTTTCTTCTTACTTGTTTGATTTCATATTTTTTCTCATGCTTAAATTTCAATGTCATGATTGTGCAATCCACAACTTGTGTTTTTGAATGTGCAAAATTTTGCCAAAATGCAAAACAAAATTGGGGCTGCAAGCCCATCGAAGGTTTTTTTTGGGCAAGTTTTTGAAAAATATCACCCAGAAAAATAAAGGGGTTTAAGTTTGTTTTGCCAAATTTAAAAAACACATTCTTACAAGTTGTTAAACAACATTATGATTATAAAAAAAACTATTATTTTACATATCTTGTTGCAATTTAATGTTAAATCCTTCTTGGGATGCTAGCCAATGACACAACATCAAAAAATTGAAAAACAAAATTGTTTGTAATTTTTCAATTTACCTTATGATGAATTGTTATAGTTTAATGTTTCATTGTAATTTTATTCCCTTTACATCCATGTCTAAAACACAACCCTTGCATTTAGTTATGAAACTTTTGTTACAATTTTACAAAGCTCTTCCTACATGTAATTACATTTGCATCTAATTTAACTTAAACATTTTTTGTTAAAATGTTTTGTAATCAAATTGAAGTTTTTATAAGCCATTTTCAAATCTCGCTTAAATCACATTTAAACCTTTGTATTAAAATCACATTGAAATTTTAAATTTTAATTGAAATAAATTAAATCAAAATAGCTAAAACTATTAAGATCTTACACCAATTAAATTATTTCAAGTGAAAAAAATATAGCTTATAAATTGTTGATGGTTTATATGTGACTAATTTATCAATGAAAATATAAAGGTAACTTAGCCAACCTATGATTAAAAAAATATTTTCGAAAATATAAATAATGAGCTATAATATGATTCATTGGAATTATTGTTAGATTTAATTTTCAATTGATTTAATGTAATTTACACAAATGAATTTAAACTAATTATGGTTTTATTTTACATATAATTAATTTTTTATTTTTAAGAAATATAATCTTGTTTAAATAACAAAACATTTTGAAATTCGAATTTCTCAGCTAGAAGTACCAAGGGAAGAATATTCTTGAAAATAAAGTTGAAATTTGTTTAAATAATGAATCAAGAGATATTATTTTCATGGGTGAATGTAGTGATAATCGATGGTAAGACAAAGCAACAAGATCTAAGAGTGAAAAGTGTAAAAAAAATAGATGATGAATTATTTTCAAGTAAATTATATTTATGAATAATTTTTAGATCATTTTATGTTTGTTGAAAAAAAAATTAAACCTGTAATTATAGATCACCAACTTGGTCACTCTTTTATGTTAATCATAATTCTTTTGGTGATATTGTGAATCTTCAAGGATGTGATTGCTTTATTTATTACAACATTGTAATTATTATTCCAATATTACTCGATGTATTAGAAGTAGAAGAGGTTTAATAACCTACTACAAAGCAAATATTATAACAACAATGAAGAAACATGTTGAACATTATTTAACTGGAAAAAAACATGAAGATTGGGCAAAAAAAAATGAAGGATCCTTTTAATTACAAAGAAAAGCTTTGTTTTATTTCCAAGTATTGTCTAGTTGTTTTTTTTTGTAATGTATCCATTCAAGAAAATTAACAAACAACAAGGATTTTTGCAAGATTTAACATTTTTGTTGATAAAAATTGTTTGCAACTTTGTATTGAGGAAAGTATATGATTAAAATAACTAACTCCCATATTATGCCCTTGAAATGTTTTCCTTCCAAAAAGTTGTTTTGTTAAGAAATATTATGAAGATAAAATAGAAAATTTATTTATATTAGCAAAATGCACATCTATAACAATTAGTTTTGATTTATTGATGTTTAAGGAGACTTGTGATGTCTTTGCCCTTGGTATCAACTTTTTGAGTGCTAATTGAGGAGTCTTGAAACATGTAATTATTGATTAATTTGAAGCTCCTCAAAGATGAGGTTAAACCTCTAGGCAAAACCTTCAAGAAGCATTAAAATATGAATTATCAAATTATAAGATAATCCCTTATGTGAAAGATGAAAGAGTTAATCCAAATTGGGACATGAAAAGTTGGGATTAAAAGGAGTTTCATGAGTTTTTGTTTTGAGTGGGCTTATTTTAAAGCTTGCTAATATGTTTCTAAAGACAATAAAGTCTATGAAGGTATGCACTACGTTTCAATCACGGTAGTGTATAGGCTATTTTTCCAACAATGTTATGCGTAGGCCAAAATAGTCAAGAAAGAGTCATCAAGAATGGACAAAAAGCTTGTATGGATTGGGGTGGTGGGGGTGGGAGTTTGACCTAAGAAGTTGAATACTCTTGTTAAGACAAGGTAAATCGACTTTTCGAACTCTTTGAGCTTCTTCACATGTTCCTCGTTAGTGCTATAAGTGATTTTTATATATCTAGTATTAATAATTTTCTATTTTTTAAAATGGAGATTTGCTTGCATTTATCATGTTTCAGAAGATCTTCTCTTTCCTGTAAGTGTTATCTTCTCTTATAGTTCACAAATTTCAATCACAATGACTTGTTGTTTTCCTCATGCACCAACTTGACATGTTGAAAAAGGTGTTCTCAATAATCAATGCCCTATGATCCTCATTTGTTGAAGTTCATGCTTTGAGCTAGTGTGGTCATTGGATACTAAGTATTGTTTTGAATGCCACTATATTTCTATGAGCTTGAAACTAATATAAGATTTAAATAATATTTATATTCCTGAAACCTTCCAATGATGATAATAGATGATGAGCTAATCCAAATTATAATTTTGAGCTTTAGGGTACTTGCATAAAACATGAGAATGCAAATAATTACAATCCCTAATCCTTTCCTTTCATTTTTGTAACAACTAATGTTAGATCCTTGTTTCAAAAACAGCAGTTTTCTTGGCTGAATTTTCGCATCTTGACTTTTTTAAAAATGGGAATAAGAATATTTTGTTGATATTTTGAAAAAATAACATTTTCTCAAAACAAAAAGTGAAAATTTCTTTTGTCATATTGTGACTCATTCTTTAATCTTAGGGTAGTTAATTGCCCTCATTTAATTGTTTGTTGTTTTTAGCACTGATTTTAAAGAAGTTGTTGCCATCAATGTGTGAGAGCAAAACTCTTACTAAAAAAGAAAATCATGTCCAAAAAACCTTCTTGTAATTTCTTTATTCATTTGTCATGAATGAATTATATCAACTGTGGATGAATATGATAGGAAGTCAACAATTCTAATGTTCTAAACATATTATTATCATTTTACATCCTTCAATCAACCATGGATCTTCACACCTATACTTGTGAGTGAAAAAGATTCTAACTTCACATATTGTCACAAAAATATCTTTTCACCTCCTACCCCCCTCTTTCAGTGGTATCCGCAAAGTAGCTGAAACTCAGCATTTAATGCACAAGGTTCGAGAGTATTATTGCAGTCTTACATGTAGGAGCAGTGAAAATATATGTAGTAGCAGCAGTGGAGACCCTCATAAAAAAAGAAGGAAAGACAGGATGAAACTCAATTTACCACCAAAATTGGTCGAAAAAGTAGTTTGGGTCCCAGTTATTTTGCTTCGGAAAATTTTCATTCTCAGTTACACGTTTGATGCCTTATTTTGTTGTAACTTGCCGGTCTTGCCCCCTAATTGCTAGACTTTATCTAAAACTCTGCTGATACGTACAAGGTATATTGCAATACACTCAGAAATTTCTCTTCTCCGAGTGCAAAGAGGATATACTGTTCCTTACAAAATTCTTGTACGGCAACAATGGGTAAATTACAAAGTCAACAAACATGATAGGCATTGACTTAAGGCAAAACAACTATTTTGGGCAAAAGAAAAAATGGGTCCAGCTGCAGGCGCATGGTACAAAGTCATGTAAGAAAGAAAGAAAGAGGCTTTTTCCATTCTCCTTTATCATTTGTTATTTTTTAAATGGCCATGTTACATTTATCACCAATGGTTGTTGACAATTGTGCACTCTCAATTGCATTAACCTATTTTATTTTATTTTATTATAAAATAAACAACACTCTAGGATTCTTTCATAAGCAATTTGCCCAGTTGCTTTCTAGACCCAAAAGACAAGAACGAGGCAAAGTCCAACCCCCAAGGAAGCAAAAGGATGGCAATGTGGAAATGACCTTCCCTTCTTTTTGAAGATGGGACACTTTCTCAGGATTGAAATGGGGGTCAAGAATGCATGCTTTTTTCTTCCCTTAAGCAATTGCTAGCCTCGTGTTTCCACCTTATTTCAAGGACTTTTGAAGTGATCCATTGTGAGAGCATGACCTTGTCATGTATTGAAAAAAATAAAAAATTCAGTACTGGAAATGGGCAACCATAATTTTCACTTATGGAAATACCATAGTACCTTGGTGGCTTCCGCAATAAATTAAATTATTTTTTTAATGTACCAAAAAAAATTTAGAAATTTATATTTTAATCTGCTGAAATTTTGAAAAAGTTGCTTAAGGTGTCAAAGTTTAAACTACGGTCATCCCCTACGGAGAATATTAAGTAGAGGTCCACTTGACCACTAAGACAATTCAAACTACGATTATACCTTATAATAGATTTATTCTTTATTGTCAAAATTTTCAGAATTAAAAACCTAAGCGTCCAAACTGAAGGCTTAAATTAAATTAATTATTCAACATTCATGTGCCAAAGGAAGTCAGTCTACGCTCTAATTATATAAATTTGGTCATTGATTTAAGTGAGTTAGGTTTAAAAAATAGGTGAGTAAAAAATATGTAGGGTGCCATACAATGCTTTTCTTTTTTGGCAAAATTTAACCAAAAAAGAAAAGCCTTGTATAGGTTTCACCAATAATTGCATTATACAAAGGATTTTCATTAAACAAATGATACAAATTTGCCAAATTTGGAAGAAAAAAATTCAAATTGCTAGATTTTTATGATAAGTTAATAGGTAGCCATCAATATAGAAAGAATATGATTTTTTTCATTCTCATATTTAGTATGTGGCCAAATCTAGCTAAATTATCTTATTGATTATCAACATTTTAGTTACATCACAAAATTGAAAACAAAACCATGGTGCCATACATTGGAACTTAGGTAAAAATATAATTTTATTAGTTTATAACAGGTTACATGTATTATGAAAATCGTTATATAATTAATATAGAATATGTGTTAATCCTTTGTACTAGAAAAAAATATAAGGTATGTATTAAAAATGAAAGGTATTGGTTCAATTAGTAAGTTAGTAAATGAACTAATAATAAGTTTAATTAACAAATTAATACTAAATTCATTTCAATAAATGAAATAGCAATGGAATTAATTAAACTTTAGTTGTAAGAATGTCTTTCTAGGATTGTAGCTTCATTAAGGTTAAAGTTATAATGTTTTAAGAATGCAGCTACCATCATTCTTCCTCATCATGCACCATCATCTTTATTGTTTGGATCTTTTCATTTTCTTGATGTTGTCACTATTGCCATGATGTGCAAACTTGAAGCTTTTCATCATTTTGTTTTGCCCAGCGTAAGCAAGTTTCATAAGTAGGATTTAAGGTGGTAGCAAACTTTGTGTTGGTCCTATACTACTATTATGATCTTGACTTTGAGGTTAAATAATATTAGAAAAAATAGACCATGTGGTTGTGGTCTAAGATGTGCAAAGAACATGGAAAAAGTGAAAAAGACTTAAAATATGGGCCAACTTTATTAACAACACAAGGTGTTGCAATTGTTACATTAATGAAATAATGTATTCCAATAACTATCCAAAACACAAGTAAAAGTGGTTTAAAATAAAAATAACTCATTTCTAGGCATATATTATTTTATGTTTCTTGCACTAAAATCCTCCACAAATTCTCCCTCAAAGGAAAAAAAAACCATGTTTATTGTTTAACTAACAAGGGTTGGTAGTAGCATTGAACCATTGTAAAAGAAGAAAGCTTTTATCAATTTCTTCATTTAAGAAAACACGATGTAAAGGAGGGTTGTGGTAAGCAAGATTTATTAGCACAACTCATGTATCAAGATGCAATACAACAAAATGCAATAGTTATTAGATGATGATGACAAGTATAAAGCTTCATGAATTTGTCATTTATAATGAATGTGATCTTCAAATGTTATATGAATTGATCCTTCATTCTTAAAAAAATCAAACATGGTGCACAATGCACACGCACAAGAAGGAAGAATGTTCAGCATTTAAACATTACTAGTCTCTTTATAATTCAACAAGTCACCATTGCAAAGCTTTTAAAATTAATGGAGACCTGATCATTTTAACATTTCCAAATTTTCTTGAGCCGTGAAACCATTATAATCGTTGTTAGGCCTAAAGAATAATTTTTTTTGGCAAAAAATCATCAAAAGATGAACATGGATTTGACTCTACAACACTCCCATAGAAAAATTGGGGTCTGACCTATTTCCTAAAACTCTTAGTGCCAATTGGCAAGATGCCACAACCTAGAAACCATAAAACCCTAACTTGCCATTTCCACTTCCCACTATGGTTTCATGTTCACCACAATCATTGCCATTGTTGGCAAGCTTATCACCATCGTGCTTTCTCTTGGCCAAAATTACCAATTAGTGGGGATGTAATGGCATCTAAAATTGTTAGCATTTAATTATAAAAAACTTTAATGAACATAGCACAATGCAATGTTTAATTTGCATTATGCACATTGTAGTTCAAGCATATTGCATGATGGTGGTAGTATTATTACTTTGGAGTTGCCTAAGGTTGTAGATTAAATTTTCATTTGATGTATGCAAATTGATTTAACAATTTGATGAATTTTAAGAGTTGGTGGTTGATCTAAAATTGATTTGGTGTATGAGTTTACAAAGTGAAATAATGAAAACAAGATTTGGCAATGATTACAAGTTTTGAGAAGAACTTGAGTTTTGGACACTAAATTGGATTTGAATGTTGGAAGTTATAATGTGGGAACCACAATGGATTCCAAATCTCAATCTTTGAACACCTATGGAGCATTTTTTTGCACATTGCAAATTTGTAGTTATACTTTTCGAGCCTCAAGTTTCAATCTTCAAATTCAAGGTGTATTGAACTTCTATTCTTAACACTACTTCTCCTCTTTTTTATTTCATTGTTGTTTTTGCTTTGAGGCCAAAACATTTTTTTCTTATTTCATTTTTGTATCTTTATTTTGAAATTTTGGTTTACAACTTATGTTTTTGGACTTTGGGTTTTTATTTCAAATCTCATCAATGCTCCTACCTAACACTTTAAGCTCTCAAGAGAGAACACATTTTGTGATTTCAATTTGTAAATTCCAGAGCTTATGGCATTTGCAATTTCCTCTTTGGTTCTACCTAAACCCCACTTTTTGTTTTAACAGCTTTTGTTTCTAATCAATTGTATCTCTTCCTCTTCTTGTTTTCGAACTTTGGTTTGTCACACCAAAGTTCTTATTGTTGATTTCCTTTTTATAAATTACTTGTAAGTTTTCTACCAACTTTTTCATTCCCAATTTGCTACAAGTTCTTGCCAATTTGCTTAAGGTTTCAAGTGTATGAAATGTGTGGGCATGTGGGCCTTAAATCCTTAAAAACTAAACATTTTTAAAACCTATCTATACCCTAGCTCCTTGCCACCACAAGTTTCAAAGGTTGGTTCATCATCCTCCAATTCCCCACCACCTACTATTTTTCCCCTTGATGATACATTTCACATGGTTGTGTCTAATTCAACATCTAAGGATTTGTCCATGGAATCTCCTATGAAAAATATTAAAAGATAATATGATGTAACATACAAATTTTAGGATCCTTGGATTATTCAGTTGCCATGGGTAGTTGTAATTAATGATAGATGATAAAGGTTTGGTGCATTGGATTTGGTGTAAGATTTGCATTGTTGTGGAGGGGAAAGAAAGGATTATGGTTCCAAAGTTAGATAGTTTGTGGAAACATGCTAGATGTTGAAACTGTAAAGTTTCCAAGCACAAGCACAAATACATTCAATATGCTTTCATCTTTCAATTGTTTTTAATGAACATCGCATAATTGATTTTGAAAAATTCGTTGTTTTGTTTTAAGTTTTAAAAGTAAAAAACATTTCCTCGAAACACTAATCTAATACATATGGTTGGGCCATGGTTGACATCATGCATGAGGTGTTGTTGGAGATGAACAGTTTAACAACATTTGCATTAACCATCCTCATTGCAATCAACACAAATGAAGTTACAACAATTGAGATCATTTAGTGGTTGCCAATCCACTTATATGTGGTCTAAGGTTACAAGAGAATTATGAACCTCTTATGTGTAAAAATTCTTGGGATTTTTCCCACATTTTACAACATGTTTAGACTAATGGTGAAGATTTTGTTCAAATTTTGAAACTTGGTGTTGTAGGAGTTTTGGGAAATTAGTGAACATCGGCTATGATAACGTAAATGTCATTTAAGGCAATTGAAATGGGTGTCATCTTTCAATTCAAGGAAAAGGTTACATTTTTTTTATTAATATGCATTATTTTGCTCACAAGATGAACTTTGGTCATGAACATGGTCACTTTGTTGGAAATGGATTTAGTGCATTGGTTGGAGGTCCTTTTGTAAAGCTTATTTACTTTCTATAGGCATAGGCCAAAAAAGTTCCAAGAGTTTCAAAACTTTCAAATTTGTTCAAATATAAAAGACATGAAGATGCAATGGATTTCAATGATGTCTCCAACCAAAGGGGTATATGTAGAATGCCATCCTTTAATTGTCAAGATTTTGGAATTTTCAAAAACTTTAATTGTTTTGAAAAATTTGAATGTGTTATTTGATGTGGAACTCGTCATTGGGTCCTTTGTATCCTCCTTTACTTGATTATTTTCATATGTTAATCAAAATTGCACAAGGCAACAATGTATTTGTGTGTGCAATTTTGTGGATTAAATCAACCTATCCCAAACAAAGTTTTATAAGTTTTATAGTGATTCATATACCAAATTCAAGGATCTAACATTTGATGACTAGGTGCATTCACATCAACAAAAACTAGAGGAAATGTAACTAATGCTTAATTTTTCATCTTTTAATGTCAAAAATTATATTAATGTTGCAAATCTTTAATGTGGTTACATCACAAGGTTTTTAATAAAATATGAGGACATGTGGTATGCTTTGGATTAAATTTAATGACAATAGAATATTGAAAAAACACTCAATCAACATTACTATAAAAACTTTTTTTTTTGGGGAGGTTTTTTAACATGACATCTTTTGGGGGAGATCATTTAAACATATCTTTACATAATATTATGATGCAATATCTTTTTGGGTCATAATAAAATTTTAATGATTTAAAGAACTTACTAACTATAATATTCCATAAATATTCCAAGAAAAGTCATCCCTAAACATGCAAGGTTAACTTGTAGTGTGGATGCACTTGAATTAGACACAATTCATTTTCTAACTAATGAAAACCATCCCATGAGTTGGTTTTTTAATTTGAATGGTGGAAAGGATGTTGCTTACCTAGTTTTTTTATTTTGTTGGTCATAAGTACCTTGTTTATGCCATTAATGATGATGATGTTGGAGGCCTTCAACCTTATCACCAAGGTTGTTTTCAAGAGGGTCATCATGAAAGTCAAGGAGGAATGTGATAGGGCAACTTGGGACCTTTTGGCAAAACTTCCATGTCATTTAGAGAACATGAAATTATGATAACCCTAGATGTGGTGTATCCACAATTATGGGCTAGAAATCCAAAGGAAGTAGATGAGAACTTTCATGTTCAATTGGGCATGTTGAAGGCCACCTCTTGTTCGCCTCAAAAGGTGGGTGAATGTGGCAAATTGGTGCCTACTTTACTTTCAAACTATACCCTTGATTTGCAAACATCTTTTTTCAAGATGACCATGTCACACAATTTTCAATAGTCTTTGTATGACGCAACAAGTAATTAGCCAAGATGGTATTGTTTTCTGAGTCTTTGGCTTTCTTGAAGATGAATGCACTTTTAGCATAATCAATTTCATGAAGAACAAGTTTTAGAATTACCTAGATACACACTTGGAATTGTGCATTTGTCTCTATTCTTAATTTTTTTCATTTTTGAAACATTTCCATATGAACAAGCCATTGTCATATGGCAAGCCAACCATCAATATTGTGCAAATGTGTAAGGTGCAACAAGTTTACAAGGTTTGGTTAATTTGGTTGGCACACATCAAAAGTGGGTTGTGCCACAATTTTGATGTGATTAGTGTGATTTTAAACATTGTAAAAAAAATAACATGAAATGCACAATTTGTTTGTAAATGTTAAAATGTGTTTGTGTGCCATGTTTAGGTTTGCAAAATCCAACTGTCTTTGGCTTGAACTTCAATTCTTTAGGTGTAGTTCGTAAATTAATCTTCAATATTTTCATTCCTTGTCATCATGAGTAAAACAATAATAGTTTTGTCATTGCAACTCATGAGCACATTAGAATTGAGTAGTAGTTTTGAAAATTCACATCATTTGGAAGGCACTTACGATTTGGATTCAATAATTTTTTGTGCATGTTTCAACTTTTGAATCCAAAGTAATGCTTAGATTAATGCTAATCTTGTGCACTAACATTTCTAGTTAATTATACTAGATTCACATGTTGATTCTGATTTTGATTTTTTTGTTGCCCTTCACCCATGAAATTGATTTTATTTCCATACAATAATTTGTTGGAAGTGCTTTTAAAGGCTTTCTAGATCATTTGGTTACTAGTACATATAAAGTCTAAATTGTTTTCTCTAGAAAGTAATGTCTTTTGGTTTAATTATGTTGACATGTCTTTGTTTTTTGCATCGTGCCTAAAGCTTATTAAGTCTCATTCCTTTCTTATGGAAACTTGTTTGCAATTTTGTAGCCTTTACATTTAGGGAGGAAAGACCTTGGTGTGTTCATCTACTTTAAATGTCATCAATCAAGCTTGTTGCATCTTCAAACATGACATATCTTGGATGAATATTTTTTTCAAATTCTTTGAGTTTGTTCTTTAATTGGGTTTTAGGGGTAGGTAGGGCTTGAATTTACATTTAGGTTTTCAAAAAAATTTATTCCCCTTTTTTATCATTGTTGCCCGTCTTCAATGTTAACCCTTGGTGAATAAACTATTTTGATGGTTTATAGGTGTTTCAAGTGAAGAAGCTTGAATTAGTGTAGTCCAAGAAGGGACATTGCACAATATAAAAATTGAACTTTTAGATTCAAGTTTTCAATTTTTTGTATACTCCCTTTTTTTATCATTGTTGCCCTTGTTCACTTCATGTTTCTATTGAGATCAAGAACTTGAATAATGTTCAAGAAGATTGCAGAGAAGTAGATTTATATTATTGGATTGTATGAACTTGAATGGAGTTAGTTACAATGGTTAACATGTAAATATTAACATGATTTGAATTCCTCATGTGGATTGCAATTTGCAACTAATATTTAATAGTTAGTTTTATATATCTATCATTAATTCAATAGGAGATATTAGTCTTTTGTTGGTGTTTTATGTTAAATATGTCACCAAATGTACTCCCTTTGCAAGAACCTTATAGCCAAGTACACTAGTTACTTGGTAATGCACATATTGTTAATTCATTCGCACTTCTTGTCATTGTATCCACTTTACATAGTTTTGCAAATAACAACTTGGCACCATAATCAGTCTTCAACCTAAAAAAATTGCCAAGCTAGCTCCAACTCATATAGATATTTAACCACTATTTATGCTAATTGAAATTTTACCCATGTAGCCACATTTAGCAACTACCTAAATTTGGAAAAAAAATGATTGTTCCCAAATTTGAACATGTTTAGTAAAAAATTAGTGGGTTATTTTGGTTGAAGGATGATTTAAACTTGGTCAACAACAAAAACACACCCATACGATGCCAAGGATGATAAAAATGGTGAACAAAAATAAGACTAGAATGCCAACAAAGAATGATAAAATGACAACATTACGGTGGACCACTTGTGGCAATGAACAATCCATTGGAAGTTTATAAGCAATATGTCCATAAGAGAGTGGGGACCTTGGACATACTTGAATTGAAAAGTTCATCATTGATTAAATATTGATGGCTTTGGTTTGATTCTTTTGAAGTTGAAAGATTTATTTCATAATGTATTAATAAGGAAGCCCCTTTTAAGAAAATCTTTTCATGCTTAGTTTGGGGAATTATGTAATAATATGTGTCGAACCTAGAAAAATGGACATTGGGTCATCCAAAAAAACCCATCATATTGTGCTTTTATATAATAAGCAATGGCAAAGGTCTCGAAAAGGCATGCTAGAAACACCAAGAGCATTAGGTTGAACATGAAAATGTTCTTTTCAAACAATAAGGGGCATTTAGATGTTGAGAGTTGATGGCATTGGATATGTTGCGAAAAGACATCAAGGACACCAAGAGATACATATAAAATTTGTTGGCATTAGGGTTGAAAATATTTTATATTTTTTCAAACTAAAGTTTGTTGGGAAACATGGTAGGGGGATGTTGAAGGTTGTTGGAAAGGCCTTCAAAACTTGTTTTTGAAACAACAAGGACCACCAAAAAGGACGTCATGGACGCCATAAATGTTAATGTTTCAATACGTGAAAATTAAATCTCATATTCTAGAATTAATGAAAGTGGAAATGATTTCATGGACAATCTATATGATCATGGACTAGTGATTAATTATATTTAAAATGAATTATTTAATTAAAATTTAAATATAGTAAAATTTTAACCTTATGATAATTGATTGTCAATAGTATTATTAAACACTGGAAAACTCAAATGTTTAATAATTTAAACTGTGCATAGTCAAAATCAATGTTTAGAAAAATTAAAAATCAATCTTGTTATGCAACACAAGTTAATATAAGATAATTCAACCAAATTCTTGACATATATATAAATTAAAACAATTAAGCATCCTTTTATATTGTTTGTTACATGTTGGAAATAGTTGTAAAATCTAACAATTTTGTATAAAATGATGTCCATGTTTGGCAATTAAGGCCAAAATGAACCGACCCCCATGATTGCACTAGTTGGCCATTTTGTCCATAGGATGGGTTGTTTTTGTTCATTCGGCTTTTGACCTTTTATTAACCAACATAGTTCCATAGTCAACATTTTTTAGTTGTTGTGTTTTTGTTTTTTGACCCTGTTTGTTCAACCTTAATCTCCATACTACTTTCCCAACTAACTACCTTGAGACCTAACTATCCTACTAACCTATATATTGAGGTTGAATGTACATACATCCCATATCATCTTAGAATTTTTAAATGATGAATGAAGTCATGAAAATTCCCTGTTGAAGTGGAACATTTATAAGTGAATACCCCAATAAGCAAATGTTAAAATGCTAAGAATTCAAAACCACCTTGGTCATATTTGGCATGGTGTTTCATTGTTCATTCTTATTATATAATTATTTTTTGAATTTCATATCTTACTCAACCCTAAGTCTTGAATTGATTGCACATTTTATAAATATACATGTGTGTATGGACTGATAATGATGAGAACCCAAACCATCATTGATCCATTTAACTGGGTTGTTTACCTCAATTCTCGATTAGGTAATTATACACACAACCCAATAGCTCTATTGGGGAAGTAAATAGATGGGTGGGGTGTACGTAGGTAGCTTGGGTATAACATGTGAGCAAATAATTTTTTTTTTTATAAGAAGGTAGGTGAGAAAAAAGAATAAGGAAAGTGGACAAAACTCAGTGCTTGCCCAAGATCCAATAATTGGGATGAGCTGTTGTTCATCCAAAACCGGACTTGGATAGTCATGGAGGTTGGGTCCCTAAGGCCAACAATCACAAACTTTTAAAAACACTAATTTTTCACCAGTTGGAAAAAGAATTTATTAAGAAAAAACATGCTGAGAGTGTAAGAATCTTGAAATTTGGGTGCACTTTTGAGAACTCATAACCAGGTAGGGTGGAACTGCTCATCACCAATCATTACCTTATGATCGAACACTTCTCTAGATCTTTGTCATCTGTCCTTCATTTTGAGTGATTTAAAAATGTTATGAGAGCGTTACCTCAAGCTCTCGAAATCATCTTTGAAGTGCAAAGGAAAGGGAATAATGAAAAAATA
>Ga0116231_10009173_pt1 | contig 16870 bp, 10 predicted proteins | sample S1TSphgellanicum_2_FD_89695 | JGI IMG/M metagenome (GOLD analysis project Ga0116231, IMG submission 89695) | Host-associated microbial communities from peat moss isolated from Minnesota, USA - S1T2_Fd - Sphagnum magellanicum MG | ecosystem: Host-associated > Plants > Peat moss > Unclassified...
CAAAAAATCCTTCAATTATGCATTAACCAACTTGTTGTTTGGTTTTTACAAATTGATATGAATAATTGACACACTTGTCATTTGTCCTAATCCCCATCCTAGAGCTCCAACACACCCCTCTTACCCCAGAAGCGTTGCGAGTTACAGAGTGTGCCCTAACTCTTTCTTCTTCCATTGTTTTCACTTTGGGACTTGCATTTGAATTAAACAAGGAGTTTGGATGTCACAACCCTACTTTGAGGGAAATGTGAGGATGAAATTCACACTCCCAAAATTGGGACTTGGGAGTCCTCCGGGACTCCTGAAATTTTAGAGTTCGATTACATGGGTCAAAACACCTTGCATTGGGGTGTTCTTTATATCATTGAAAAGCTAGCAAAGTGTAGATGTCGAAAATAGGCTTGCATGGGCCATTTGCACATCTGCAGCACAAGTTATAGCAAAAAGAAGGGTCGAAAGTCAATTTGGCAATTTGACTCCCAACCATTAAAAGTCAGGAATTGACCCGACCCCAGTGTGTGCAAGTGGAGTGTGACACATCGTTGGAAATTTCTCAAGGAGAACTACAAGTTTGCTTCAGATCTCATCCCAATCTGAGGTTTAAACAAAGAATTATGACTTCGCAAAATCTCGAGAGTCCAAACCGAGACAGTTTTGGGACTCTTCTTTGGGAGTCCCAGGACAAAAAGCCATTCGGATGTGGGTGCCGCGGAGAGGCACAAAATATACTATATGGGGGAAGGTGGTGGCTTGCTTCAAGTCCGGGCCATGGTGAATAAAGTGAATCTATAGTTGCCCGTGGCTTGTCCTAGCACCAAGGGTGTTCCAAAAAGTGAACTAACCAACTTGTTGGTTGGTTTGATGCAGGTTCGAGGAAGTGAATAACTTGTCACTCTTCCTAGTCCCATCCCGGAGCTTCGGCACGCCCCTCTACCCCTTCTAGTGTTGAGAGCTGGGAGCGTGCCCCAAGTTCCTCCTAATTCCATTGTTTGAGTGACTTAGACCCGTCTTGGGTCTAACTAGGGACTTGGGAGCGTGTCATTGGAGGTGCATCACTTGGGTCTACATCCACCACAACCAAGTTCCAAACACCTTGTTACAACACCCAACATGGATTTTGAAACAATTGTGAAATTTAAAACTTAACACCCAATACAAATCTTGAAACAAATTGTGAAAATGATAAGAAAAATTAGCAAAGCATATATGTGTTAGTAAATGGAAAATTTTATAACCAAAAAGTGAATGCATATTTTTTTTGGTTCCTCAAAATTTTCGCCAATTTCAAATAGGAAGATGATTCATTATTACATGCAAGAAACAACAAAAATACCACATCGACTTACTTAATGTTATATCTTCCTCCATCAACTTATCAGCTTCCACTTTCCACCACTTTGCCACACAAAATGCATGGAGCCTTAATTTGTCCAATAGAGCCTAGCCCTCTTTAGTGCTAGCCATCAAGTTGCCCCATTTAGTTTTCAGAGAGGGAATAACAATAATTTTAACAAAATCAATCATTACCACTAGAGGTGCTACATTCATTTCAATCACAAAGAAAATCAAAAGAGAAGTCCAATGTATCAACATTGGACATAGTTTTTCAAAGCAAAATTCATTGGGCACTTGAAACCAACCATCACTACATTTTTCTTTCCAAAGATAGAGAACAAACTTTCTAGTTACCCAATAGTCAAAAAATCCAAAACCCTCCCCCATGAAATTGCATAGAGATTTTCTAGAAATTTTTTTCATCAACCATCCAGTTAGCTAAAGCTTGGAGCTCACCAAGTAAAAAACAACAGTCATCATGTGGATGATCTTATGAATCTTTCTTTGCAAATCTTGCATTATTTGTTTCTCAACACACATTGAAGCATTCCAATTTCTTCTTAATTTTGTAGATCAGACTCTCTTATGTATTATAGTAAGAAAAAGCTTTGAAAGTAAAGGAGTTGCTTGAATTGGTGATAAGAATTTTCTAAAAGAATGTCGAAGATTTGAATGGGATGAAAGGGGGATTGATTCTTATTCATACAGGTTGTAGCATGAATGTTTCAAAACCATCCACATCGAACAAAAGGTTGCGATAAAACAAAATGCCTTGAACAATGATATTAATCAATCAATTAGAACATCAAAAGGATTGATTGACATGAAATCCTCCAACTTTCCACAATTGATTATTGTTGTACAAATGGAAAATGTTTTGTAAGGTTTCTTAACCTCTATATCTCTCCCCCACATAATTTTGTTTATAATTGACACAAATCCCTACTTGAACATGCAATTTAAAAATTCTTCTCAACAATCTTTTGTGCTAGTAATAATAAAGCAAGATCATGGGAAAGAGAAATCTTAGAGATTCATATGTATGTATGTATGTGTTTGAGCATGCGTAAGGCATCATTCAACAAGTTCAATAGCGGGTGACAAAAAATGCCAAAGGGAATATCCACAAGCAGAAAAGTTCCTCTTATGATTGACCCATCTTTTTCAAATCTAATGTATACTAAATCATCTAAAGGGATCTCTTCATCACTCAAGGAAAAATAGACATGACCAAGGGGACTTTTGGGCCTATCCACTGCCTCTTTCAAAAATACCTTGTTTATTTATGCTTGTACTTATCTTTGTTGTCAAAGTTTGAAACTTTGCACCAATTTAAAATTTACCTCTCAAATTTTATTGTCAAAGAAAATGATGGGAAAACATTGTAAACACAACAACCAAAGACATTTTAGAAAAAGAATTCAAACAATGTGTCTTTTTATATGTAATAATAAAAGATGTGTCTTGTCATATTAAAAAAATTAAGGCGCACAAATATACATGGTTTGAAGCCATAAACTCTAGATAAATCTAGAAAACGTAGAATTTTACAATAACAATTAATAATTTTGCAAGAATAAAATTTAATTAATGTAATTAATGTCTAATTTTATTGGAGAGTAATTGTAATTTTTTTAATTTATACATTAATTATAGTAGTTTCATGATTTACAATTGAACTTAATTATTTAAGATTTATAACTCACAAGTTTTAATTTTTAATCATAGTATTTAACTATAATTAAAGTAATTAATATAATTTTAAATATCTTTAGGTATTATTGTAAATTAAATTAAATTATTCATTTATTACAGTCACTCATGTACTACAAATAATAATAATACTATCATAAATATTTTGAGTAATTTTATTATTCTAAAAATTAATTTAATTTTACTATAATTGAGATTTTTTTATAATTAATAATTATTCTAACTTTAGAAATGAGTTATCTAAATTATTGTAATAGTTAATAAGGAAATTAATCAATTATCATAGGTAATTTCATAAATTAATATCAGTTTTTATATATAATTATTCATACTAAATATTGAATATAATAGCTCAAAAATATCATAAAAATTGAAATAATAATGTGAATAATAATAAAAAACAAGAATGATCTACAATCATAATTCAATAAATTTTATTATTATTATTAGTATTAGTTATTCAATATTTTATTTTAGTATTCCCTATATCATTCGATAAAACAATTGAAATAATTATAATAAAATAGATAGATACATCATTAATATTATTACTATATAAAATTATTTGCTATTTGGTTTTTTTGTTATAATAGTTTGATAATTAAATTTTATATTATTATTTTAAATATTTCTGATTAATATTTAATACTTCTATATTGTTATGATTAGTATTTTTATACATTGAATTGTCATTTTTATTTATCTAATAATATTTTGATTGATTGGGAGATTGATGTGTTATTATTATTATATTGTTATTTTATTAGTTATTCAAATTATTCAATTATGTTATCTTTAATTAATTAATAGATTTTTCATTAGTTAATTAGTTAGTTGGTTAGTCAATTACATGCTTAAATATAATTTACAAAAGTAAAAATAATGATAAATGATATGAAATAAACTTTTTAGTTGTAAGTGGTTTGCAACTAAGGTTCAACTCCAAAATTTATCCCATAAGTTTTATCTTGCATTTCCATCTTGAATAGTATATAAAGAGGTTTTTTTATATTACATTTTCATATTCAAAAACATGCACCCTATGAGATGAGCCAATTAAATAAACTTAACCCAAAAATAAAAATAATGTACCTATCCCTTTGCTACATTCCTCCTTAACCAACTTAGTTAGTTACACATATACCTACCTAAATAAATATATAGCTTAGATAGGTAAGTGTTTAGTTTAAATAAATAGGTAGGTAGAGCTTTCCTACCTACCTCCCTAGTTCAACCCACTTACATACTATTTACTTAAATTGATTTTGTAGTATTTTGATTAATAAGCCATGCGGCACATTTTGATTGTGCCATGTGTCATAATATAAAACCATTGGACATCTTAAACTATTTTATAATTATATTTAAAATATTTAAAAGAAGGGACATTTGACAACACATCGTTTGTTCTCATTGTTCCACCAAAATAGTTGCATTATAATTGCAAGCAATAATATGTACATATGGCCATTCAAAGGATGAAAGTGTATTTTTTTGACTTTTTCCTTTCATCTAAAGTTCAATTTCAATTGCTATTAATGTCATGTGCAACTTGTCCAATGTAACTAATGAGATTTTAGTTGTAATTATCACTTGCAACTAAAAATTAATTGCAAAGACCAATTGCAATTGCCACTTTTCTTTGAGTGCAACCATATCTTTCCTATATGGAATTGGATGAAAATTTACAATTTTGGGAGTTTGGATAATACTTGTAAAGCATGCATAAAAGTATAGGGATTTATGGGAAATATAAAGAAGTTTACAATTTTGTTAGTTGAAATATGTATTCATTGAAAGTATAGTTTTATTCTATGACTACATATTTGTACAGTATTCAAGATAAAAATTAGTACTTACCATTATCTTGCTTTTATATCATATATATATATTGTACATCCATGTTGTTTATCACTTGAAATTGAAAAACTTTTGTTTAAGACACATCCTCAAAATTCATAATTTTTGGGCCAATGAAGATGTTTGAACCAAAAGCATGAAAATGGGTTGTAAATGCAAGTCTCATCAAGTAATACTCATGTTAGTATATTAATTGTCAATGTTAAAATCTTCTCAAAATCATTGGTGCACATTTGATACATAACAAGGACATTTGAAAAAATAAATCCACATGCATATTTTGAGTGTTTCAAATATGCATAAAAAATTGATCATTGAAACTTTGCAATTAATGGAGCCAATTTCTAAATCTTATGAAATGTCTCTCTTATGGAAATTTAAACATTGTTCACACCCTTTGATGGCTCCTTTTTATTGTGTTTACACCTAGTTAACTTTAAAATAATATCTACCATGTAACATAACATTTTGTTAATAATCAAAGCTTTCATAATTGTTACCTTTAAGTTCAACAAGCTCCACCATCATTGATTCAATAATGAACATATGTGTGCCCCTATTTCACTTTGGGTCCAAATTGGTTAATTCAATATCAATGTTGCAATTCCTTGACATAGGATATGCTAGTAGGTGGCTACTCTCATTGATTGATATAGTTGCATAAACTGGAATGTTTCTTTGATCTATAGATGATGAACTTCTAGGTAGATCCATTTTTCCTTCTAGCATAACTAACACATGGGTCATCAACGGACGTTTTGTTGGTTCTATTTGTTCACATAAAAGTGCCACATTAATCACACGTTGCACTTCATCTGCCATGACATTGATGTTGTTTAATTTTTGGTCAACTAGATCATTCAACCTATTATCTTTTTGCAAATTTTGTGTTTGCAATCATTTTGCAACATTTATAATTTTGAAAACATATTTTCTATGAGTCATCGTGATCAACATCATTTTGATTTATGGAGTTTGTAAAATTTCTTCTAAAAGGCGTATTAAGTGTAAAATTATGTTCTAGTTTTCTTTTTTGTGTGCAACAAATTATACCAAATATTTTAATTTCTTCCATATGAAAAATCTAGATTCTATCATGATTGCCATTCATTTGAACATGAAAACATTTATTTATAATTAAAATACCCAATATGTGGCTTTTTTATGGACAAAAAAAATCATATATTCATCCTTTACAAAACATAATTGAAATGAATTTTTTTAATAGAATAAATTATTCAAACACACTTACCCAATTAATGAGGCTGATTTTTTTTGTTGGTAAAGTGGGGTTTACATTCTTCCTTCCACTAATAATTTCAAGCAAAAGAACCCTGAAACTATACACATCAACCTTTGTACTTAATTCACCATGAATTGCATACTCTAGAGACATGTATCCCTATTAAAACAAGGAAACCATAAATAAAATATGTTAACTCAATGACGAATGTAAACATTTAAATTTGACAAAAACATATGATACCCAAGTTAATTAAACTTTGCAATAAAATATTCATCAATAAGTAAATTCACAAATTGTAAAACCTACTCAAAGGTGAAGGTAATCAATCAAGCTTTTCATACTTACAATGTTCCAATTTTCACATTTGTAAATAAATGACTTTGATCATTAGAAAATAGTCTTGCCAACCCAAAGTCTACAATTTTTGCATTTAAGTTCCTATCAAGGAGAATATTGGGAGCTTTGATGTTTTGATGTATAATACATGGGTCCAAATCTTCATGAAGGTAGGCTAACCCACGAGCAATTCCCACACATATTTTAATTTGTGTTGGCCAATCCAAGAATAACTTCTTTTCTAATCCACAACTTATAAATATAAACTTGTTTATATGATGGATCATGGATCAAAATTCATGTTATATACTAGATCATATCGCATCTTGATTACATATGTCCATGTTTAACATCTAGGGTTAAAATTTGGTGTTACCCCATAAAGCTTTAGCAAGACCTTCATTTTCCAAAAATTCATATGCAAGAAGGCGTTGTGTACGATGTACACAACACCCTTTCAAATTCACAAAGTTTTTATGTGTAACACCACTAATGGACACAACTTCATTAAAAAAATCATCAACAACTTGGTGCGAGTTGGTGGACAAAAGTTTCATTGCCAACTTTGTCCCATCCACCAAGGACCCCTACAATGCACAAGAAAGGTGCACCAAGTCAATTGTTAGTAAAATCAAAGGTAAAACTTGAAAAATTAATTACTTGCATTTTGAAAAAAAAAGAAAAAGATTGTTGGTAATAATGGGGTACTAGTATGTGTTGATAAATTAACCTTGTAAACAACACCAGACCCCCTTTTTCCTAGCTTGTTGTCATGATGAAAATTTCTTGTGGCTGATTTTAAAACATTATATGAATACAATGTAGGTTGCACTTGTTGTTTAACAAATTCTACACAAAGATTTAAAAAAATTAGAATTCACATTTATAACCATTTGTTAAATTCATATTACTCATAATCTACTAACATTGAAACTTGAAAATTATTCAATTTATTTTAAGGTTTGGATAAATTATTCTACGTTAAACATGCATTGAATTATCCTTCTAAGTTATAATTATCAAAACCTTGGTGGAAATAGACACATGCATACATGATTTTAAACAATGTATAATACAACAATTAATGTGAATTGAACCATACTAGTTTGCGTTTCATGTATAATTGACATACTTTTTTGATATTTTCGAAATATGATAACACAAATTATTCAACCAAAAATGAAAATAAAGGAAAATGTTGTGGAAAATATCCAAATTAGCTTGTCCTTTATCATTTGAAAATTGGGTTTAGCTATACATTGAAAATAATCCAAAACAACACATCGTGTTAAAATCATTAACATCAAACAAATGGCCTAATGATTCCAAGGTGTTAACACCGCTACAACATTTGAAGAGGCTATGTATGTGTACATCATGTTAATCCTCTTATTATCACATGATAACCTTTTTACAAAAGGGTCCTACTCCAAATAGATATTTAATGTTACCTCATCCCTAATTTACCAAGTCTTTGAATTTCATTTCAAAGCTCAAAATTAGTAGGACTTCAAGTTCTAAAAACTTGAAATTATATTATGGTAATTGGTTTTTTAATTGATCGGTTGTGCACTTATATACTACATTGTAAATTGAGTACTTGTGCCATTAAAAACCCTATTTGGTGATCCAAGGCTTTGACCTATAAAATTTTGTTTCACCATTTAGTAATTACTTGTTTGATCATTTTTGTTTGTCTTATATGAATGAAAATGTTCCTTTCATCAACTAATTTGTTAATAAATTCAAGACAAATGAAAAAAAATGTCATCTCAAGTTGCAATGGTGCCATTTTTAGAGTCTAGTGTGTACAATAAAATAAATAGTCGTAGGTATGATCCAAACCTATTATAATATTCGCCAAAGAATTATTGTAATGACAATTCCATTGTTGGTAATATGAATTTTGAAGGTTAAAGCCACAACTTTAAAGATTGTTGCAAATTGGGTTCCCCTCCAAGCTTGCAAAAATAGGTGCATCATCATCCAATACATAATAATGTCCAAATCACAATATAATGGAAACAACATTTATTGTCATGTTTTTAGGCAATAGGCTTTCCATTTCCTATCATCTTACACATTGATTTACAGTTAAATGCCCTTGAACTTGAAATTAAAACTTGGCACATGATTCATTTCTATGTCTAATATAATCACAATTCCACATTCAACAACATTTTAGTTGGAAACTCAAAAGATCGAGGAATTAATTCCACTCTTATCATCCTAGCTTGGCTCCAATCTACTTATACTATTATTCACCATGGAAATGAATATTCCTTGCAACATATAGACTTTTTTTATCCCAAGTAAGCATATTTGTAGTCCCACTAAAATTGTTACAATCAAAATTTCTACATGGTACATTTAAAACAATGCTAGTCTAAATTGCAATATATTTAGCATGAGGTTTGAAATTTCAAACCACATTGAATATTCGTGTTTGTCATTTTCTTAACATTAATTATTGCTGGAATTATTCTTTTGTACATGTTCATTAAATTGTTTGACTAAATTGTTTTATGATACTTATTATTGTTACATATTTCCAAAAGTTCTTATGTAATTCTTCTTTAGAAATTCAAAATTAGTGAACTTGAGATTTTGATTTGATATGTATGTGTTCACATTTCTTGCAAGGTTGTGTTTGAACAATATAGCAAATTCAATGGAAATGAACCATCAAAATTGTTTCCTTTCAAATTCCTACAATGAAAGTGCATAAATGCATTTAAAATATAACATTAATTTGAAAGTTTTAAGAAATCCAATGTTCCCAATTTCATTTACTTGAAATATTTTCACATGCATGTATTTTCTCAAATCTAGTTAAATGCATGTATTGAATATCATTGGATAAATAATATTTCACATTCAAAATTTAAGGCTTCTAATTTTTATGGGTATTAATGTGAGTTGAGTAATTTACCATGCATTCACCCAATGTTTTAGCATTAATTATGCACTTACAAATGTGAACTTGTGATAAATGTCTAAGTTACCATGATTATTTTGTCTAGTTTAAACTAAAATTTCTAACTAAAATTTGATCTATACTATAAATAATGTATGGTGAATGAGGATTAATAAGGAAATTGCAAATGATATGCTATAAATTCAATACATATGATTTAACAAGTTTGTAATTGTAAAAAGACATTTACAATATTTCCAAAGATGTTGGGTGTGGAGTCTTTGTATACGGTATGAGATTGCCAAATTAATCATTTTTAGATATATCTAAAACTCGCAGATTAGAAATGGCCCAAATTGAAGGTGGAATTGATCCAATGAGTTGATTGTGACTAATATTTCTTAACATCACCAAATAAAAGTACCCATATACACATATTTAATTTAAATTTGTATTTTCACTATTGAATCACACACACACACATGCAACGTCTTGAAACATATAATTTAAATTAATCATCTAAAGATCCATGCATAACAATAATCTTACATCCTATAATTGGTTGCACCTTACAACAATATTTCGAATCAAATGAAAATATCACATTAAATCGAATTCAAACACTTACAAATCTAAAACATTCTAATGCATTTTGTAAAATTTGAGAGAAAAATTATGTTTCAATGTACTTAAGGATTTTGAATTTTGCTAGTGAACTAGGAATCTATAAGAAAGTTAGTTTGCATGTTTTTTTTGTGAGCCTAACTTCAAGTTCATCCTCCTCAATTGTGCTTGAACTTTCGATCCTTAATGAAATATGTAAAGTTGCAAAGTTGTAAACCTAGACAACCTGTGGTGATTATATATGGGTGAAAGCACAATATGATGGACCAAAATGGGTAGTTGGGAGTCCATATGAAAATTGAGATCTAGTGTATTTTAAGTCTCATAAAAACATTTAGATGATGTTGAAATTAACGTTTTTTTCCGTGTCCAAGTTTATACCACCCTAATTAAAACCTTTTTAAACATATCTCCTAAATATTGATTAAAAAAATCAATTTAGATATTGAAATGAACTTTACAATATTTAGTGGTTATTGGGCTTTCATTTTAACTCTTGAAAGAAAGTAAAAAAAATTTCTAACTTGGTTTTTATGATACTTCAATGTCTATTGGTCCAAAGTTATAGACATGTTATTCAACTCCGCTAGAAGCAAAGAATCCATAATCATGGTTATTTGGATTATGACCCTAGATGTACCCTACATTGTAAAGTTCACCTTGGACTAAATATTGATATTTTATAAAGTTAAGAGGATTAAAATATAATTTTCAAATTCTCATATCATTTGTGTTACATTCCTTAAATGTATTTTAATTATATACAACAATATTTGACTAATTCAAAGAAATTGAAATTGTGACTTTCAAAAAAGTTCATTATAATACGCTTTCACCCACACAAACAAACACACACACATATATACTCATAATTAAACAAAATATTTTACATTCAAATAAATTCATGGCCTTCAAATAAAGATAGTGATGTCTTGAATATGATTGAATTTTTTTTACTAAATTTAACATGTTGGAATTGCATACATGGTGATGAGATTGGAAAGTTCAAGAAGTCTAGTAAAGGACCATTCAATTGATTACTATTCAAGACACTGCACATCACACCAAAAAATGACAAGGTCAAGAATTAACCAAAATGTAGTTATGGTTTGTGTTAGATCATAATAAATGAAAAATTGGAAATAATACCTACAATTATTACATCATGCAAAATAGGAAGAATAAATGCAATAAACTATGTAGATTGTTAAAGATTTCACTAGATGAAGCGGAATTGAACAATGTTTTTTAAAAATTAATCTATTTCATAATATAAAATGCAATAGGTTGATAATGTTGCATACATGCTAGTGAGATTTATTAGCTTGCCAAAACTAGGAGATATGGGCCTAGTTAGATTATACCTTGATAGGTTCATGTCAACCATTACAACACGAGTTCCCATTTTAAAATTTAATTACATGATAGAAAAACCTCGTATCCTTGAACAAATCATAAAAATTTAAAGATTAGGAAAAGTACAAAAATGGATAATTGGTTTATTTATAATAATCCTTCAAAGGAAAATCACTCGCATAACTATAATGAAAGGATTGTATACAATGGTGTTGTTGGTGTCACGTGTGATCCATGGATGGGGATATGGAAGACAAGGATCACCAATCCACTCAACTAGTTGTGAATAACTTGCGTTTAACCCCTTGATAGCAAGAGCTACACACCCCACACAAGTTGCAACAATCGGTACTAGTTTTCACAACTTTAGATGCCACGATAGAAGCAACAATTTGATTTTAATAACAAGTAAGTCAATCTAGATTTTGTATCTAGGATAATATTTGCCAATTATCCAAACACTAAATACCATCATTTTGATAAATAATGTAATTTATATTTTATTTCTTTATTTTGAATCGTGGTATCAATTTCATGAACTTTTCATATCAATGGCATTATGCCATTAAAACATAGATGACAATAAGTAACAAGGAAGTTATTTCAATTCATTATCTTTTTAACCCAAAAGCAATTGAAAATTAACTTTTTTACTAGCACCAAATTCACAACTCACCATCTTGTTCATTTGTCAATAAGTTTCATAGGTTCTAAAGGAATTTTATAAGCCTTGATAGCATTCACCAAAAGGACCGTTTTGGGTAGAAGTGGTGTTGTTTTGAAAGAGAGTCATAAAACATGGCACTTCACCTATGTACTCAAATACTTTATTATTATTCATAACATTCGCAAATGGGATCATCAAGTTTGCATTGGTGGCCTTGTAGTTCATACAAAAGTCGAATTCCATTGTTAGGCATACTAGTAATTGTCCTTGGGATCATTAAGGTATTTGTACATACCAACAATCACCCAAAACATGGTTACAAAGATAATGAATTTCAATCATTTTTTTTATGGAGTTTAAATTGTTAAACCTACTTGGCCTTGTGCATCTAGGTTGACCCGAAGTAGTGATCGTCCAAAAGATAATTAAAACAAATATGGCTAATAACAAATGATGAAAGTTTCTTTTTAATTAAACATATTTTTATATTGTTTGCCACCCTACTAGAACTTAATAAAAAAAATATAGCAACTAAAAAATGAGATTTTATTTTATTTTACTAATCTCAACAATTTTTTATTTTTTTTTGCCATTGTGGCAATGTATTGCCTAAAAGAAACCCCCTAATCTAGGGTTTCAAAAATATTTCAAAAAAAAATCATGTCACTTTTATTCACCTTAGTAATTTTCTAGGGCTTAGACCAAAAAAATCCCAATTTATTTAAGCCAGAATGAGCCAACACACCATGAATTTTTTGATATGTTTTTGTTATATTTACCCAAATTTCCATTTGTGTTGGAGGTGGCTAACTATAGATACACTCTAAATAATGGCCCTAATTTTTAAAAAATTTCCAAACCAAGGTTTTTTCCTTCAAATTCCTCAAGTAGGTTCGGTGGTGAGGATCCTTGGCATTAATTAACATTAAATGTTGATTATCCTAGGTGGGCTATAACATTTTTACAAATGTGCTATTAAATTAGCAACCTACAAAATGATTAGGTTTAAATGTGAATAATTTGAAGAATGGGAAAAAAAATTCTTCAACAATATTCACAAAAAATTCATGTTTTTTTCAGTTTTTGAAAAAACGTTTCATTGTGTGCAAGAATCCCCCCCCACCTCACCCCGCCAAATCTAGATTACTACCATAGGGTTCCAATACGGAATCAAAATATAAAAGGATTATTATTTAAAAATTTTGTGGATTGGGTTTATAACCAAATTTGGCTAGATCTTCTTTAAATGATCATCAATTTGGTTACATCACAAGATTGAAAATAAAAACATGCATGAAATTACATGGATGGTCGTGGACCAATGTTGGACAATTTTTTTTATTTAAGAAAAAAACCACTAGTCTAAATATTTCAAAACATCAAAATAAAACATCGATTAATTTTGAATATTTGAAAAAAATTAGAATCAAAGAACTAGTCAATTCTAGGCACTAGGGCATGATTACTAGCCCAAATTCCTTAGTGATTGAAATTTTTGGTCGCCATTTGATAGCCTAAACCAAACACTCTTTTGTGTTCTTGTCCCATTGTTTAATTATGCACTAAGTAACCACTTACAATATGCGTGCATCTACGTACCTACGAGCCACCAACTTGCCTACTTACATAAACATCACTTACATTCCCTATTCATTTACCTATAGTGCATATCCAAGTACATGGGTAAGATAACTAGGTAGTGTGAAATTGAAATACGAACTTGATTTACAAAATAGGTTACAAAATGGTGTCCAACCTTGGTAATTTATCATTTGAAGTTCATCCACAACTAACTTCCAATGGATTTCCAATGGATGGTGCATTGGTGAGTGTGGGATCACTTAATCCATCTTCTATTAACTATTAGAGTTTTCCTTAAAGTAACCTTGTATTGGAGCCTTATTTTGTTCATCCCCAAATGTGCTTTGTTTTATCCCCAAATGAATTAGGGTTTTGAGCTAGTTATATCTAATATCAAATGATTAGATTATAACTAATCCTACAATTCAAATGGTTTAAACTTATCCTACATGAATTATTGAATAATTTTGTTAGAAAGAATTCAACAAAATCAAAATTCTACTTCTTTTTAAAGAAATTAGTTTGCACTCTTGGGTATTGTTGGAAAAGTCATTGTTGGAAAAGCCCTTAATGAGTGAGATTTCTCCAAGGTGATTTTCTAAGTTTTAGACCTACGGTGCATGCAACGAGTATTGAATTTCGAGTAATTTTTTTATCATTCAAAATTCAACTAAATTACAAAATAACCAATTTTGAAAGGAGAAATTAGTTGGGTAATGACTTCACACTTGGGCCAACAAGACATGCCACAAGAGGAACATATGAAATTGAATTGAATGTCCAACAAATTTCCATGTTTACAATTCTACAAAATAAACTCTCAATTTCTTTTTAGCAAGGTTACATCTCTTGTTTAAACCTTAAGATTGAACATGAAACCCATACCATCATAATAGGACCTTTTTTTTTCCTTTCTTTCTTTTTTTTATAAATGAAGATGTAGATTATGGCATCTTCCCTTGAACTCACAGTTTCCAAATTTACATTAAACCTTCATCCTTGCTCACTTAATAACCAATTTCAGTGTCCTATTGAGGCACTATCACAACCTTTTTCCCAAGCAAGATGAGCAGCTATATGTTGGCTCCACGTTTTTTTTCTGCTCGTCAATGTGAATTTGAATGAATCAATCACTCAGATACGCAACTGAAATTTGAATCATCAGCCTTAAAAACCAGCTACATCCTCAAACAGACCCTGGTAGAACCCCACTACTACCACCCAATGGTACAATGGCTCACCCTACCAAATTCTACACGGTTTATTTGAAGCTTCCAAGCATGGGGTGCTTGTCCTCTTAATGATATGCTAACCCTGTGTTAATACCATGGTAACACCACATGCCTATACCACACTAATACCGAAGCAATTAGCCAAGGCATCAAGATTGTCACTTAATGTAATGACAAAATCATGGGCATCCGCTGAGCAATTGAAACTGATATCTTTGAGGTTTCCAAATGAGGGCAGGCATCTACATTGGATTGCATCATGTTTACAGGCTACAAAACCATACAAATTGAGCACGACCCAATCCTTCAGAATGTACATATCTCTGTTTGAGTTTCCTCACAGCAAGCTGGACCCATAATGAAATACTGAGAACCATCAGAAAGAGATGAACAGAAACATGTGAAGAAGGGGAAACAATCATCAAGGCTCTGTACAAAAACTAGGCTTATTTAGTTAATCCTTGATGTTATATTGCAGAAAAAATTATAGATACATGAGATATACCTCCAGATGTCTCAGCTAAATCTGTATAGCTTATTGGACACTTCCAAAAAAAATTTACCCTACACTACTAACTAGAATCTAGGATCTCAGACAGAGTTGGGTCACCTGCAGACATAGCTTTAATGATGTGGTAGAGCTCAAATTCACTGCTTGCCTTCCATGGATACATGATATGCCAGTTGGGTGTATAAATCAAAGCGGGGCCCTCATTCACTTCACTCTCAGAAAGGAAACGTGTATTATTGAAAGCATAAGTGTCAAAGTTTTCAGGATTCTCCATTGCCACAAAGAACAAAGGGAGCGCAAGGGCTCTGTTCAGCTTCTGCTTTCCAGCAAGTCCTGCAAGAGTGGAGAAGTCATCAATGTAGCGGCGGGGAACATAGTATACCTTTGAGGAGGACACCATGAAGTGATCATCATCCATTACAGTACGATAATTTGTGCGGTATTCCACTGGCAACCTGCTCACCAACTTCTTCACACCGTTCTTATGTCCTTTGCTGAGGTACCATGCTGAGGACTCGTCATTGAAACTTGCTGTTTTCCAGGTTTCTTTTGCCTGCAAAAAAGTTGTCATCCATCTGAGATTGCATGGAACCAGCCTTATCTCATCAACTTTGGGGGTTTGGACTTTGGACCACAATGGAGGAGGGATTGCAATCACCTAAAATATTATCAAACCAGACAAGACCTTCATCCAAGGACTGGTGAACCCTTAGTAGGTGGCTATGGTTCATGGATAAGCAATCCAATCAGTTCCAATAGATGGTTTTGAGTAAAATGATGACAGTTACAAGCACATAGAGGGGTTTGAACTCACAAATGTCTTGCAAGGTGCATATCAATAGGTTCTACTGCCTGGGATGCTCATTGCAACAATTAATTGTGCGATCATGGGTAGATGTTCATCAAGAAAAGGGTAAGTAAGAAAGCAAACCACATGGAGATTCCACAGCTTGGTTTTATCTGCTGATGTCAGATGCCAATAATTGAAAATGACTGCCTCATTCATTACCATAAAACCCTCTGCATTTGGGTACCTCTCAAATATCTTTGGCAGGACACTGCACACAAAGCAAGAAAGTACAGGTAAGGCCAGCCATGTGTGGAGTCCACTCCCAAGAACTCAAGCTCCTAAAATAGCCCTTAAGATCACTGGTTGTCTGGTTAATCCAGCTACAGTTGGCTTGGCTTGACTTGACTAACATGTACTTGGAGGGTTAGAATCAGTAACCACTTGCAAGGTGACCATGGACGTTTACCACTAGACTGTTTTTGGCTTGATGCTGCACAATCCACACCATTAGAAAGATGTCCAGAACCTTGCAGGAAGAGGAAGATTATGAGTCTTCAAGCCCAGGAAATGAAAACCCCACATTGAACTTTGTTGGTGACTTACTTGTAAGACATCCACATGTCAGTAGCCTCAACCCCAAGGGCTGCTTCCTTCTCTTGAGATAGCACTGCCACATGCTTGAAAAGACGACCATAAAGCAAC
>Ga0116231_10009175_pt1 | contig 16864 bp, 12 predicted proteins | sample S1TSphgellanicum_2_FD_89695 | JGI IMG/M metagenome (GOLD analysis project Ga0116231, IMG submission 89695) | Host-associated microbial communities from peat moss isolated from Minnesota, USA - S1T2_Fd - Sphagnum magellanicum MG | ecosystem: Host-associated > Plants > Peat moss > Unclassified...
AGATACGCTGCCATACAACGGTCACACCACCAGTCTGGACGCCTACTGGATGGGCGTGCCGGTGGTTACGCGCGTCGGTCGAACCGTGGTCGGCAGGGCGGGGTGGAGTCAGCTCAACAATCTCGGTCTGCCCGAGTTGGCTGCATTCGACGATGCTTCGTTCATCGACAAGGCCGTGCGGCTCGCCGGTGACCTTGGGGCGCTCGCGGTGTTGCGAGGCGGCTTGCGCGAGCGCATGCGTGCCAGTCCGCTCATGGACGGCGCAGCGTTCGCTGCGGCCATGGAGACAATCTATCGACGCATCGCGAGTGGACACTTCCGAGGGGAATCAACATCGATTGAATGACACCGCGTGCTCGTGACGGCTCTCGTTTTGGACCTATCATGTTGCCGTCGCGCGCCAGATCTCCCGCGCCCAGGCGGCGAGCTGCAGCGCTTCGCTCCAGCGGTCCGACAACTCGCGCCCGTCGCGGTCCGTGATGGCATAGTCGGGCGGTCCGAGTTCGCTCAAGAACACGAGCGCCGCTTCGCCGCCGGTGTGGCGGCTTCGCCAGGCTGCGAACCCCTCGCGCCACCACTCGCGGAACAGCGCGACCCATTTGGCATTCTGCGGAAAGTCGAGCGCGATCTGGATCTGGCCGCGCGCCGCGATGCGGCCTTGGAACGAGTCCGAACGCGCGAGCACACGGCTCACGAGCGCCTGCAGCACGGGCGTCGGGGGACAGGGCATTTCACGGTCGACGACGTAGTGCGACAAATCCGCTGCGAGTCGCATCGCCGGCACGGCCTCGAGCAGCTGGACCGTCGTGTACAGATCGTTCGTGATGCAATTGCGATGCGTCTCGAATTGTACCGGCATGTTCGCGGCCGCCGCGACCTCGAGCCAACCCTCGATGCGCGGGATCATGTCCTCGAGCTTGACGGGCATGTCCTGACCGATCACGACGACGAAGGGCGCGCCGATCCGGTGCGCCAGCGCAAGCGCCGGCCGCAGGTCTTCGACCGACTGGGGAAACGCGGTCAAGCCTCCCAACAGACCGGTGCGTTCGAAGTGCGGTATGGTCGTCTCGGCCTGGGCCATGGTCAGCGCACCCAAGTCGATGGCCATGCCGTCGAATCCGGCCGCGTGCACGCGATCGAATTTCTCGGCGAGCGACGCCTCAGGTGTGACCAGATGGTCCATGGCCCAAAGCGCCTGATACACGAGCAAGCGCTGATTCATGTCAATTGGACCCGGTGCGCGACACGAGGTGAATGTGGTCGTCGTTGGGGATGCGGCGCTTGGCTTTCAGCAACACATCCACCGGTTCGGGGCGGTCGTCCCAGTAGTCCAAGCGCACCCGGCCGTCGGGCAGGCGAGTGACGGTCGCCGGCGCCGCGCTGAAGGTGCTATACCATCCCGACGGCAGTACCACGGCGTTCCGGGGCCTGCCGAGGCTGCGATCAAACACCAATTCAGCGCCGTCCAGCCGGTAACTTAGCGGCGCCGTGTAAGTCTCGACGATGCGCAGCCGCACGCTCTGTCCCGCTTGCACCGCTGCGAAGGGAATGACCACGACGCGTGCCGCGGCCGCAACGTCCTCGCCCGTGTTGATCTTCGAATTCATCAATTCTGCGCCGCTCATCTCCTGCGGGATGAGCTGCTCGCCGGTATCCAAGATGCTCGCCGACGGATGACTCGCAACGCTGCCCTCGCGCACGACGTTGGCGTAGCCGCTGATCCCTAAACGCGACTCCGTGTAGTCGTGATACAGGCTGAAAGCATGCGACTCCGGCTGCTGCAGAAAGTAGACGATGTCGCGGTCCTGATGCGCCCGTTCCGACAGGCGTTCCTGTTCCGTCTCGCCGGCGAACGGCGCTTCCCAGCTGCGCTGCGTTGTCGGATCCTTCGGCAGCGCCGCCGCGCCCACTTGGGCATCCTTGACGCCGTGAACCACGAGCGGCGCTTCGCCCGAGCCCGCATTGAGAAAGCTGATCGCAATCCGGCCGTCTCTTTCCGTCAAGATCTGGGACGGAACGTTGAGTCCCGTCACTTCGTATCCCAGCGGCAATACCACCTTGTCGCGCTTGACGCCGAGCGGCCGCTCGAACACGATGCCGTCGCCGTCCAGATGGTAGCTCTTCGGGTCTTTGTAGGTCTTCACGATGATCACCCGGCCCTGACCGTGCGCGGGCACGGGGCGGCCCAAGGTCACCTTGATGTAGTCCACCTCGAGGTCTGCATCCCGCATCAGCGGGTCCTTGCGCGCCTCTGCGCCGCCCACCACCTCGAAATGCAGCGGCGTGCCGAGCATGGCATCGGTCACACTCTCGTCGCTCGCGATGCTGCCTTTTCGGATCGGGTTGTAGAAGAACTTGGCCCCGGCAGTGGTTGCCGTGACTTCGTAGTAAATCTTGAAGCTGTTGGATTGCGGCGAGAGCAGTTCGTAGCGGGTGTACTCATCGCTCTCCGTCTGTCCCGTATTCTCGGGAAAATACGGCGCATCCGCGTTACCCTGGGCCCGGGTTTCATGAACCTGAGCGGCCCACAGCAGCGCCAGGCCGCCGATCAACAGCCTCGCGTCACTGCCTCGTCTGACCAGCATCACGCTCCTTGGTCCTGCAGACTTCGGGTGAGTCCGAACTCTTGCATACGGCACAGGCGCTCAAAGCTAGCACCAAAATCCAGACGAGTGTTCGCATCCCTTTCCTCCTCGAGGCTGCACCGAGAGCGGCGGCCGACGGCTTGACGATAATGCCACGATTTGCCGACAAATTGGCCGCGTGACCGTGTCTGTCATTGCTGCTCTCGCGGCCCGCGCGTAAGCTTGACGGCCGTGACGCCCAAGGTTAACGACATCGTCATGATGGATGCCGCTGCTTTGGGCAGTCATATACATTCGCGGCAGATTTCCTGCGTCGAGGTGATGCACGCGTACCTCGACCACATCGACCTCATCAATCCGACCGTCAACGCCATCGTGGCGCTGCAGGAGCGTGACGTTTTGCTCGCGCAGGCATGCGAGCGCGACGCCCAGCTCGGCCGCGGCGAGACGCTGGGTCCTTTGCACGGGTTTCCGCATGCGGTCAAGGATTTGCAGCCGGTCAAGGGCATTCGCTCGACGCAAGGCTCGCCGATCCTGAAGGATTTTGTCCCGGCTGCAGACAGCCTCATGGTCGAGCGGCTGCGCAAGGCCGGGGCGATAATCATCGGCAAGACCAATACGCCGGAATTTGGCTTGGGGTCCCATACCTACAACCCGGTCTACGGCGTCACGCGCAACGCTTACGACCCGACACGCACGGCCGGCGGCAGCAGCGGCGGCGCGGCGGTCTCCCTGGCATTGCGCATGCAGCCGCTTGCGGACGGCTCCGACTACGGCGGCAGCCTGCGCAATCCGGCGGGATGGAACAACGTCTTCGGTTTTCGCACCAGCATCGGCTGCGTTCCCTACGATGGTGGCGACGCGTGGTTACCGACGATGAGCGTGCTCGGGCCCATGGCCAGAACCGTCACCGATTTGGGCGTGTTGCTGGCGGTGCAGGCGGGATTCGAGGCACGCGTGCCGTTGTCGACGGATGGCGAGGGTACCCGCTTTCAGCGCCGCTGGGAGCGGGATCTCAAGGGCAAGCGCATCGCTTGGTGGGGCGATTTCAACGGCGCCGTGCCGCATGATGCCGAAGTGCTCGAAGTTTGCAGGAAATCGCTCAAAACTTTCGAGGCATTGGGCTGCATCGTCAAAGAAGCCCATCCGGAGTACCCGATCGAGGCCGTTTGGGAATCCGCGGTGCGGCTGCGAGCCTGGCAACTGGGCAGCTCACTACTCGAGTACTATAGAGACCCCGCCAAGCGAGCGCTGCTGAAGCCTGAGGCAATCTACGAAATCGAGACCGGCATGAAGCTGTCCGCATACGAGATTTCCGCGGCATCCGGAGTCGTTACCGAATGGTTTGAAGCGGTGCGCAGATTTTTAAGCGGCCATGACCATGTCGTCACCCCGACTGCGCAGCTCTTTCCATTCGATGCCGCGCTCGATTGGCCGCGCGAGCTGGCCGGCCGGACCATGCACACCTATCACGAATGGATGAAGGGGGCACTCATGATCACGATGGCGGGCTGTCCCTCGCTGGCGGCGCCCGCCGGCTTCAGCAGGCAAGGGTTGCCGATCGGCATACAGATCGTCGCCGCAAACCGCCGCGAGTTCGATTGCCTGGAACTGGCGTATGCCTACGAACAGGCCACAGACTGGACGACCGCGAATCTCCCGCCGTCGCTGCGCTCATGACGCCCGCAGCCGAGGTGCTTGCGATCTACGGTCTACGCGGTGCGCAAGCTTATTTCGGCGAGTTGGTGTCCGTTACCGAGCATGCCTTGCAGGCGGCGCATTTTGCAGAGCTCGACGGTGCGCCTCCTGCATTGATCGTCGCGTCGTTGCTGCACGATGTGGGTCACTTGATCGATGCGGCGCCCGAACAGCTCGAGGATTGGAAGTTCGATGCGCGTCACGAGGCCGGCGGCGCATGTTGGCTCGCACAACGCTTCGAGCCCGCGGTCAGCGAGCCGGTACGCCTGCACGTGGCGGCGAAGCGTTACCTGTGCGCGGGCGATGCGACATATCGGCGGTTGTTGAGTCCCGCGTCGTTGCGGACGCTTGCGCTTCAGGGCGGCGCCATGACGAGCGCCGAGATCGTCCGGTTCGAGGCGGAAGCTTATCACCGCGAGGCCGTTCAGCTGCGCCGCTACGACGATCGCGCAAAGATCGCGGGTTTGTCTACACCGGGTCTCGAGACCTACGTGCCAGTGATCGAACGCCTCGCGGTCGCGGCTCCCGAGTCTATCGCCGCGGCTGCTCCTATCGAGCGGTCCTATTGAGCCGCGATGGCGCGTATCTCCACACGCCTGTTAGCCGGATCTTGCGGATGGTCCGGCAACAGCGGTTTTTCCGAGCCGTAGCCGATTGCATCGAGCCGCTTCGGATCGATGCCCTTCTCGACCAAGAATTGCTTGACGGTTTCGGCACGGCGCAGCGACAGCTGCTTGTTGTATTGCGCGCCGCCCTTCGCGTCCGTATGGCCCGCGACGACGAAGCGATCATTGCCGACGGAGGGCGAGGCCAGCGCCAGTTCGAGCTGCTTTAGCTGCTCGGCGGCCTGCGGCTTCAGTGCGCTCGAATTGTATTCGAACGGAATATTCAGATTCACCGACGGCTCCGAGACCGATTCCTGCCGCCGCTGCAGGCCGCGAGTGGTAAAGCTCAGGCCTCTAGTCGTAGGTGAGTTGGGCTTTGAGAGCGACTGTAAAATCTCCTCGCTCGAGGTGACCTTCGCCGGCGCTTCCTGTTCCGCGGCAGGCGCTTGCGCCATAGTCCATAGCGGCCAAGGATATGTCAGCGCGCATAAGAGGCCGACCGCAAAGCGGGCGCCGCGCAAGCGGGCGCCGCGCAAGCGAGGGCCGCCCAAGCGAGGGCCGCCCAAGCGGGGGCAAGCATGCGTGTCGGTCATTTTATTTGCTCCAATCCGAGGGCACGGCGCGCCACATTGTATTTATTCTTCGCTTCCGCAAGAGCGCGCTGCGCGTCGGGCGTGGCCGCGCTGCCGGGCGTGCTGTTCACGGCCACCAGCGCGTCGAAGTACTGAGCGCGGGCACGCTCGTAATCGCTGGGCCCAGCGTCGACCTTGAGGTCGCTGTCCTTCAGGCTTTTCGACAGGAAGCCGGTCGTGGCGGTGCCCACGTAGGATGCGACCACATCGCTGTTGTTGCCGATGAGCTCGGCCAAGGCGACCTTGGACGCCTTCTCCGATTCCGTTTCGGTGACGGCCACTTCGATGGTCACCGGCATGAACTGCAGCGGCCTAAGATTGAGATCTCGATATTCCGCCTTGCGCGCATCGAGTTCCGCCTCCTGGGACTGATTCTGCACCGCGATGCGCGTGCGTTCCTGCTTCAAGCCGTCGATCATATCGGGGCTCGCGCCGGCGATGCGCTGATCGAGTCCCGCCAACTGCCGTTGATTGCGGGTCAAGGCGCGCTGCAAGGCCTCGATTTCGCCGCTCACCTCTTGAGGTATCTTGGTTTCATCGTCGAAATTTCGCCGCGCTTCGGCGGACAGCGGCGGTACACGCAGCCATGGCGCATCGTCGGCCACTTTTCCCTGCGAGCGGCTGCCCGCACTCACCGCACCGATATTCACCCAGGCACTTACCAGCGTTTCTTGTTGGTCCGTGGCGCCAGGATTCGAGATCTTCAAGGTATAGAGCGTGTTGCGCGATACGCCCTTCGCATCGGTGGTCAGCAGCGAGTCGATCCGGTAGCCCGCGTCCTGCAGGCGGAAGGCGGTGCCGTCCTTGGAGAATTCGAAACGGGCTTCGTAAACCGCTTTTGCATTGCCCTCGATGCAGACGTTGGCGCGCCGCAATTGATTCGCAATGGAATCGTCGGTCCTCGAGGTTTGCCACTCCTCCTGCGGTTTGCCGATGCTGTCAGGGGAGAGCGTCTTCGGCACATACGCGGCCGCGCAGTCGGTCGTTTCGGGTTTGAACGAACCGGCGACGATGGTCATGCAGCCGAGCGTTGCGTTGATCCTCAAGGCGGGCACGGGATTGAATTCGGCTCGATAGAGTTCCATCTGCTGGCTCATCGCGTAACGCGTGTCCTTGCGCGCAACGCCGGCCTTGTAATGATTGGCCGAATTCTTGATCTTGTTGTTGATGTAGAGTTCCGCGAGCTTGCCGACCACGATTCCGAGCAGCGGCAGAAACTTTGCCCGCGCTTCCGGATCGCCGTTCTGCGGCGGCGGCGCCGGTATGTAGAAGGGTTCATCGGCAATGATGCAGGTGTCGCTCACGTAGGCGCGCACCACCACGTCATGGTCGGGTTCCTTTTCCTTTGCCTTGGCTGCATGGGCAAACTCGGTCTGCAGCAGACCCAGGCACGCCATGCTCACGATGGCCCGCCTCATTGTGCAGTGGGACCGGCCGGCAGCCCGAGGGTGCGCTGTATTCCCTCCAGGTTCGTCAGAATGAGCTTCCACTGTTGCTGCTGAGTCGGATCCGTGATCTCGGCGATGTTGGCGACCACGCGATTCTTCGCCAAGTCGCCGTACCGCTTCAGCATCACGCCGGCTTCCAAAATCTCATCGCCCTTGCAGTGCTCGGCATCGAAACGCCAGACACTGGAGGCATCTGCTTTGGGATTGATCATGCCGCAGCGCCGCGGGGGCGGATCGCTGCGCCAGAGCAGCCGGAACATGTCGTACAGCGCCCCGGCGTTGGCCGCGAAGTAGCTATGGCCGAGCGAGTCGGCCGGCACCGAGGACATGTCGATGGAATCCAGGCCCGACACGTTGAGTATGGCACCGCCCGCGCTGCCGGCGCGCGGCGCGCCATGGAAGAACTGCGAGCTGCGTATGGCGTAATCGGTGTCGGAGGCGTAGAGCGTGGTGCGCTGTGCCGCAGCGTTCAGGTCGCCCACGGCATCCATGAAATAATCGCGATCGACATCGGGCGCGGTGAACACCAGCTGACCGAAAATGTGCTGGCGATTTTCAGGCGCGCGCTTGGCCAGGTAGGTCTGCATCGCTTCGATCAACGCGCGATTGCCCATGCTGTGCGCGATCAGATGAATTCGCTGTGCGCCGGATTGAGCGACCACAGTCTCGAGAAAATCGGCCATTCTACGCCCGCTGATCTGCACCGATGCCTCATCGACCGAGTACGCCGTGGTGCTTCCCTGCGACGGCCAGCTATAGAGCATGGGCGTGCCGTCGAAATCCAGGTCGTATGCCAGCTGCGCAACCCGGCGCGCCGCATCCTGGAAGGTGTTGTTGAATCCATGCACGAAAATGAAGACATCCTTGGAGGGGGCCGTGCCGATCTGCTCGCGCAATTGACGCACGAACTCATCGCGCGGCAGCTGCACCACTTTGTCGAGCAGCACGTAACGCGTGCGCAGCTCCGCCTGGCTGGTGGAGAGGGTGTATTCGAGCCAGCGCGGTTGGGTCTCGAGATCGGCCTCCACATGGGTCTTTGGAATCGTGACGTCCAGATAGCCGTAGTTCAGGTCGCCGCGGGCGCCGCCGTAGAATTCTTCCGCCTTCTGCGAGCCGGTGACCGCCCGATTGGTGCCGTAAAAAACCCGTACCGTCGCGAAGCCGTCCTTCTGCTGATAGCGGCGGTTGCCGGGACCCGGCAAGCTCCGTTCGGTCGCGACGGGCGGCCGCATCTGCGCCTCGACGCGCGCGACGCCGGCGGCGTCATGGGTGGCCAGATAAAGGTCGTGCAAGCGGCCCAAAGTCGCCAGCGTGTTCGGGTGATGATCTCCGTACGCGGCACGCTCCAAACTCAAGATGCGGTTGAGCAGCGTCTCAGCCTCGCCGTAGTGTTGACCTTTGAGCTGCAGGTTTGCCATCAGCGTGAGCAGCGGCACCAAGTCGGGGTTGGCTATCCCAAGTTGATCCTGCTGCAAGGCCAGTGCCCGATCGTAGTAGCCGAGCGCCTCCGGATCCTTATTCTCCTGCGCGGCGTAATCGCCCAGGTCGCGCAGCAATTCTGCCAATTGCGCACCGTCGCCGCTCTTCTCGGTCAAGCGCACCGCGTCGTTGCCGGCTTTGAGCGCATCTGCGACCTTGTGCTGCGATTTGGCCGACTCGAAATCCTTGTATGCCTTGACCAGATCGGCCGACTGTCCAAAGACGAGCTCCGGCACGCAAAGCAGGATGGCCAACAACAAGGCCGAGATTCGCATCAAGGATCCTAAGGATTCGTGCATTTCCGATCCCCGCGCATGAACTTACGGCGAGACTCTTGGGTCGAGTCTTCGAATGGCACAATCATAAAGCAGCCATGGGCGCGTGGCCACCGACGCTTCCGTGCGGTATAAAAGCGGCACTGGGGTAAATAATCAATACGATGGCCGTTTCCTCTTCCCGCCTTGCATTCGCGCTCAAAGCCGCCGCGCTGGTCCTGTGCGTTTCGATACAGGGTGTTGCCGCAGCCAAGAACGTAGCCCTGCTCATCGGGGTCGGACAGCTCAAAGATCCGGCATTGAGGGACAGCGAACTCGGAGGCCCGCCCATCGACGTCGAGTCGGTACGTCAGACCTTGACCGCGCAATGGGGGTTTGCGCCGGCGGACGTCCACGTACTGCTCAACGCCCAAGCCACGCACGATGGCATCCTCGCGGAAATCGCCGGCATGGAACAGCGCAGCGCTCCCGGGGACACGTTGCTCATTTATTTCAGCGGCCACGGCACGAGTGCCAATGCGGACAACAACAGCTTCGCGCTGCCCTACGCGACCGGTGCTTGGGTTCCCTACGACCTCAACGAGGATTCGCTCGAAACCGCGCAGCGCACGTTGATCGTCGGTCATCGCGATCTCCTGCCGCGACTCAAACGCCTCGATGAGTCGGGGCGTTTCGTGGTCGTGGTATCGGACAGCTGCTACTCGGGCCAGGTCGTTCGCGCCTTCGGGTTCAAGTCGCACGGCATGCGCACTCGCTTCCTGCCATTGCACGTGCGCGATCTCGGCATTGCTCCCACCGCCCCACCCCCGGCCCCCGCGGTCGCTGCGCGTCCGCCTCCGGATCCTTATCCTTACCAGCATGTGGTGCTGTTGTCCGGGGCGAGCGATAGCGAAACCGGTCTCGATATCTCCACTGCCGATATGATGGCGCAATTTCCGACCTACGACGGCCAATACCATGGGGCCTTCACCGACGCATTCCTGCGGCTGTTAAAGGGTCAGATCGTCGCCGGCACGTTCAACTACGCGCAGGGCCGCGAGGCCATGTACAACTTCCTCGAACAGCGCAACATTCAACAGCATCCACAGTTGCTGCCGGGCATCGCCGACGACTCGCACGATATCGATACGCGCACGTTTCTCGCCAGTGACACGAGCGCTGCGCCGGGCGGCGGCTCGGCCGCGCCGGCCACAGGCACGGCTGCCGCAGGTATGCCTGCCACAGGCACGTCTGCCGCACCTTCCCACAAGGCCGCGGAGCTGCACGTTAGGCTCGAAGGAACGGCGGCGGCTCTGCGCACCAAGATCGCGGCGATTCCGGGTGTGGGCATCGTGGACAAGGCAGGCGATCTCGTCGTGCGCCAGAGCGGCGCCGCGGTTGATCTGCTGGGCCCCGCCGGCGATCCGGTCACGAGCACGAGCGTGGACGATCCAAAACTCCTGGCGCGCATCGCCGCGCAGGCGTGGTTGGCGCGAAGCCTACCTGTGGAGTCGGCGGATACTTTGGGATTGCGCGCCGGCACAGAACCGGCGAGCCGTGGCAACACTTACGTGCAGTGCGAGGATTTCGTGTTCGAAGTGAAGCTGCAAAAGCCGGCCTTCGTCATGCTGCTGGACTTGAACAGCGACGGGAAACTCACAGTGCTGTATCCGGCGTCGGCTCTAGAGCGGCGCATGCTGCCGAATGGCGTTGCGATTGCCGTTCCCGGCGCCGATCCCAAGGATCATATCCTCGTCACGCCGCCATTCGGCGCCGACCTGGTCACCGTGATGGCGTTTGCAAAGCAGCCGGCGTTCCTGGCCGATTTGACCGGTGCACAGGCGTTTTCCGCTGACAGCAAGCAGGCCGAATCCTTGTCGAAAGGGCTGGCGGACACGCCAGGCGCGGTCAGCGTGCATCAGGTCAGCGTCAACACCTATCCGGCAAGCCGCAAGGTCAGCTGCAAATAGCCCGCGCGAGATCGGCCCCGCGGCCGGGCAGCGACCCTCGTTTTGACAGGTCGAAGGGAGAGATTAATGACACTGCATCGTTACGCGCTTGCTCGAATTCTGGCCCTCGGTTCTCTCGCCGCCGCCTGTTCGCACGCAGCCCTGGCGCAGCAGGCGGACTTCAAGTATCCGCCGTCTTTGCCGTCCAATCACGCCCTCATCATCACGGTCTCGGAGTACGTCAGAAGTCCGTTGCCCGGCGTGCTGAACGACCGCAAGCTCGGTGTCGATCTGGCGCGGCGCTTTGGCGTTCCACCACAGAACATCGTCGAGGTCTCGGAGACACAGGTGACCCGCGATGGGCTCAAGGACGCGTTTGCAGCCATGGACCAGTCCATGCTGCCGGGCGACAGACTGTACGTCTATTTCTCCGGTCACGGCGCGCGCTATCTGAACAAGTCCACGGGTCAATGCACGGAAAGCATCGTCATGCAGAACATGCAGGTCGTGAGTAATACCGAGTTTGCGGCCATGATCAAGCCATTGAGCGCGAAGGCAGACAAGACCATCGTGATGCTCGATTCCTGTCACTCGGGCGGGGTGGCGCAGGCAGGCACGCGCGCGTTGGGGATGCAGATGCGCGCGAAGTTCAGTCCCGAGGCCTCGAGTCCGGAGTGCGGCGCGGCAGTCAACGAGGGAACCTTTGCCGCGGCGCGAGGCATCGACTTTCACACGACGGACCAGAACCTGGTGATCCTGGCCGCGGCCCGCAACAACGAGGTGGCCTGGGATACCTCGAAGGGCGGCGCGATGACCTACAACTTCGAGCAGTGCCTGAACGGCGGTGCGGTCGACGCGGACCACAGCGGCTCGCTGTCGATGCAGGAGCTCACCGATTGCGTCCAAGCACGTTTGGACAAGACCCAGGAAGCAGCGGCGCGCCAGCATGCGACGCTCGCAGGCAACGGCGGCCTCGTGCCCTCGATGGCGAACGTCGGCGCCGCGCAAGCGGGCGCCCAGACGACAGCCGCACAGAGCGTGCCTGCGGCGGCGGCCACTCCCGACGTGCTGGCGGCATTGACCGATATCTACCGTCAACGCGACGATCGTTGGACGGTCGATGCGTCCACCGCCGCGCCGACACTCAAGATCGGCGGCAATCTCGCACTGTCGATCCGCTCTCAGCGCGACGGCTTCGTGTACGTGTTCTATCGCGGTACCACGCCCGACAGTTTCTACCTGCTGTTTCCCAATCAACTCGACTCCGGCAACAGCATCACTGCCAATGAGGAAATGAAACTGCCCCGCAAGGATTGGAGCGTGTCCGCGCTCGGACCGAAGGGAACCGATCACTTGATGGTGATGGTGACGGAGACGCCGCGCGACTTTTCGAGCCTTGCTCTTCCGGCTCAATACGTGAGCCAGACCGGGCCGTTCGAGAAGATTCAGCCGACTCCCGCCGCGGTCTCGGGCATCAGCCGAGCGGCCTTGGTGTCCTCGGCCCTCAAGCAGGCGGAGTGCACGGATACCGCCACGAAGCGCGATCTCGCAGTCGCAAAGCGCTGTTCGAATGTCTTCGGCGCCAGTCTTGTCAGTGTCGAGGAAACCGACTGACCCCAACGAGTAGGCCACCCCCTCCTCGGGCGACCCAAGTGCGGCGAGCGACGCTCAAGGGGACTGTTTCTTGGTGTCGTCCAACGGATAGGTGCGCGCGGGGTCTGCGGACGGCGGCGTGTTGCCCGGTGGTACACCGGTCGCGGGCGCATCGGGCGAGGCGGCGGCGCGGACCGTGGTACGCGTCGCCTCGGCGAGGCGCGCCAAGAAGCGCTGTGCCGCTTCCGGTGGAGGCGGCGTCTTTCCGGCGAAAATTTCCGCGGCGGTGATTCCGCTCTTATGATACTCGGCGGCGTTGGCGGACCGATCGATCGCCATCACGCTGCCGTCGAGCGCAATGCCGCCGAACAAGCCGCGCGTGCGGGCGTAAGAATAAACTTCAGCGTTGAAGGTGATGTCGGTACCCGCGGAACCCTGACGTCCCACGGGTCCCGTCGCCACGGAGGCATCGGCGCCGAGCGTGATTTTTCCGCCGGTGATGCCTTCGATGCCTCGCTTGGTGGTGAAAACCAGGATGATATCCGAGGATTGCGCACCCGCTTGAAAGCCCCAGCTGCCACCCGTCAAAGACACGAAGCAGGGATTGCTCCAGGGATCGGTGAGCTTGTCGCGCACAGCGAGTACGCCGTTGCCGTGGCGGCCGCCGAAGATGAATGCAACTTTCGTGACGTCCGGGATCACGGCAATGCCGTAGGCATGCGCGAGCAGGGTGTCCGGCAGGCGAACATCCGGCATGGAACGGACATCTTCGAGCACTTCGGTGGCCGTCAACAAGCGGCCCTCCTCGCGCGCCCCGGCCCGAGCGACATTGGCGGCCAGCATTGTCGTGACGAGCAGCGCCGTCACAACGTATCGTAAGACCGCGGCGGGCATTTTCTTGGTTGACATCGAGTACCCCTCAAATGGAGCGCGCAGTCTACCGCAAGTTTACCGTCAGGAGCCTGCCTGAGTCAGTTTCCTGGCCGCGGGCGCAGGCAGAGGAATTTGGTACTCAGGCAGGTTCCTAGCGTGTTTCGCTCTGCTGACGCACGCGTGTGGCGTCGGCTTCGCGATGATGTTCCTGGAAGTACTGCACCAGCCGGGATGTGGCCTGTTGCGTTTCCGGATGCACGCCTCCCACCGTCGCCAGGAGGCGGCTTTGGGCGGCGATGAGCAAAGGTTCGCCCTCCACCGTATTGCCTTCCTCGATCAGTACCCAACCCAAACTGGCCCGGCTGCGAGCGGAGCGCCAGCTGTCCTCGCCTGCCAACGCCGTGTCGATGTCGACGGCGGCGCGCAGTTCCGACTCCGCTTCGACCAGCAGTCGTCGACGCAACAGGATTTCGCCGAGCAGATGGCGTGAAGAGGCTACATATAAATGGCGCGCAGGCAATCTTGCCGCATAGATGCCGAGCGCTTCGCGCGTGTCGGCTTCGGCGCCCTTGATGTCGTTGGCCTGCAACTTCAGGTGCGCCAGGGAATCGAGGCAATAACCGCGCAGGTAGTGCGACGGGCCGAGGCTCTCGGAGGCAATCCTGACCGCATCCTGTGTGATATCGATCGCGCGGCGCAGATCTCCCTCGCGCGCATACAAGGTGCCCAAATCCTTTTCGAGCGCGGCGATGCGTTGATTGCGGGCGCCGAACACATCGCGATCGATGTCCAGCGCCTCGTTCAGAGCCTGTTCGGCTTCCGCGTATTTTCCGCGTTGAGTGAGGATGTAGCCCAAACTGGCAAGGGCCACGGCGTGATCGGGATGGTTGCGGCTGACCGTGGCGCGGAAAATCCGCAGGGCATCGCGTTGGTATCGTTCGCTGACCGCGAAATCTCCGCTCCAGGTTGCGGCCACCGCCATGGCGCTCAAGGTAGAGGCTATGGCCAAATTCTGATCGCCCGGCAGGGTGCGGTAGATCGCGAGCCCCTGGCCGAACAACGCAAGCGCCCGCGCCGGATCGCTCTTGCCATTCAGCGCGAAATGACCGTATTGCACCAAGATTTCGGCGGTCTCGCGAGAGGGAGATGCATCCTCCGCCTGGGACATCTCGATCGCCTGCTGTAAGTATTCTTCGGCGGAGAGCAAATGACCCGCATCGGCCAGCGCCCGGGCCAGATTGGAGAGCGATTCGGCGATGGCGCGATTGCTCGGTGGGCGCTCATCGCGGCGAATAGCGAGTGCCTGCTCGAACAGCTCGACGGCGCGATCGTTGAGGCCGAGGTGCCGATAAGCGAGTGCGATGCTCTCGAGCAATTGCGCGCGAACTTCGGGCTGCAGGTTGGAGTTGGCGGAGACCTTCTGCGCGCCGCGGTCGAGAAGTTCTCTGGCGGTGGCATCCTTGCCCTGCGCGTTGAAGGGATCGGCTTGCGAGAACACGTCGACCAGGAAGGCGGAAACCTGTTGCGCGCGGTCGCGCTCCAAGGCGGCGGCATCGCGGGCGAGGCCGATGCGGTGATTCTGCCAGAGGGTCACGGCGGCGATCAGAACCAGGCCGACGAAGATGGCGCTGGCCGCCGCGGCGGCCAGTGAATGACGCCGAGCGAACTTAGCGGTCTTGTAGCGCCAATCCCCATGGCGCGCGAGCACCGGCAGCCCTTGCACGTGGCGACGCAGGTCCTGCGCGAGCGCCTCGACCGAGGGATAGCGTCGATCCGGCTCTTTGCGCATGGCCATGGCCACGATGGCATCCAGGTCTCCGCTCAAGCGTGCGCGCAGGCGCTGCGGGGTCAGTCCGCGCCTTGCGGAGATCCGGCTGCGATCGTCGTCGGACTCGCCGCGCATCCTGGACACAACGGACTGGCTCGGACGCACGGGATCGTCCATGCAGATCGCGCGCTCGAGCTGCAGCTGGCTGTAGCTCGACAGACGATAGGGTGAGCGGCCGGACAGCAACTGGTACAGCAGAACGCCGAGCGCGTAGACGTCCGTCGCCGTCGTGATGGGGCGACCGAGGACCTGTTCGGGCGCCGCGTTCTCCGGCGTGAGCATTCGTTCCTGCAGGCGCGTGACCGGCAGCGTGTGCGACAAGCTCTCCGGCGCCAGCAGTTTCGCGATTCCGAAGTCGAGCAGCTTCGGGGTTCCGGTGCAAGTGACATGTATGTTGGAGGCCTTGATGTCGCGATGGACCACCAGATTGCGGTGCGCGTAGTGCACGGCCGCGCACACCTCGATGAACAACTCGATGCGCTCGCGCAGGAACAGCGTGCGGCCGTCGCAATAGGCGCCTATCGATTCTCCGTCGACATACTCCATGACCAGATAAGGTGTTGCGTCCTCGAGCTCGCCGCTGTCGATGAGACGGGCAATGCCTGGATGGTCGAGCGTCGCGAGTATGTGACGCTCGCTGTGCAGCCTGGAGCGCAGGCGCGGATGCGCAACGGCATGCTGCAATACCTTGATTGCGACGGTTTGCTGGAATCGAGCATCATCCCGCTCGCCGCGATAGACGGTGCTCATGCCGCCTTGACCCAAGATGGACACGATGCGGTATGCGCCCACGCGCGCTCCGATCAGGCGATCGCGGTGATCCTCGAGCAGCGATTCGGCCGCCGCACCGACCGCGCCCGACAAGGGGTCATGGCGATGCTGATCGCGCTCGATCAGCGCCTCGACGCGGGCCCGCAGCTCCGGGTCGTCCGCGCATTGTTCCGCCAACGTTTGCGCTCGCTCCGACTCCGGCAGGTCGGCGATCTGATCGAACAGGGCTTGAATCCGTAGCCAGCGGCCGTTCCGCGTCATCTTGGGCTGTGGCCGTCACCCTCGATTTCGTCGAGCAGCCAGGCACGCGCAAGTCTGATGTCGCGATGCACCGTGGCGGCCGACGTCCCCAGGACTGTGGCGATCTCATCGTAGGTCATGCCCCCGAAATAGCGCAGTTCGATGACTTGCGCCATCCGAGGTTCGAGTGTTGCGAGTTTTCCCAAGGCATCATCGAGCGCAACCACGTCGATGTCCTGTGGCGCCGCAGTGTCCTCGGCCGGTGAGTCATTTCGAGGCGCACTACGTTTGATCCGCGACCGGGACTTGGCGTGATCCACCAGAACATGCCGCATCAGACGCGATGCCAGCGCAAGGAAATGGGCGCGATCTTGCAGTGCAACATTCGCCTGTACCAGGCGCAGGAACGCCTCGTGCACCACCGCGGTTGCCTGCAGCGTGTGACTGGCGCGTTCGGCCCGCATGTGGCCGCGGGCAAGCTTGCGAAGTTCGTCGTAGACGATCGGGGTCAGCCGTTCGAGCGCGTTGGGCTGACCCGACCGCCATTCCACGAGCAGTTGCGTGAAATCGGCGGGAGCTTGCATCGTATTTTCTCACCTAAATACACCTGGCATCCCGCACAGGCACCGGACAAGCATACATCGCACCGCAACGTGAGGCGAATCGCCCTCAAACATCGCTTTTACACCCAGAGACGCATTTTAAGCGTCTCCAGGAGCCTGTCTCGCGGCTCCTGGGCGTCACGTTTTCAACACACTACACGGAGCAGTCCATGAAAATCAGTCTCATCGCTTTGTTAGCCTCCTGTGCGCTGGCCAGTTCCGCCTTTGCGGCGTTCGACAACCCGCCATCCACCCCGCCAAATGTGGCAGCGTTCGACAACCCGCCATCCACCCCGCCAAATGTGGC
>Ga0116231_10009177_pt1 | contig 16858 bp, 19 predicted proteins | sample S1TSphgellanicum_2_FD_89695 | JGI IMG/M metagenome (GOLD analysis project Ga0116231, IMG submission 89695) | Host-associated microbial communities from peat moss isolated from Minnesota, USA - S1T2_Fd - Sphagnum magellanicum MG | ecosystem: Host-associated > Plants > Peat moss > Unclassified...
AAGAAAAATGCAAATCAGCTCCAACCATCATCTTCATCGTCTTCAGTCTCATCATCTCCACACACAGCAGCTCCAAATTTGTCACCTACCTATTTGAACAAATGCAACAGGAAGAGATGGAGTCAACCTTGTTACTGTCGTGGAAGCCCTGAGTTCACATGCGCCAGTGTACAAGTGAAGAGGCCAGTCATGTCTGCATAAACAGCTCATTCAAAGTGGCTTGTTAGTCTGATGATTTTGTGGCCAGTTTGCCTTATGAACATGTATAGCAAATGCACAAGCATTGAAGAATGCTTTGATCGTGTTCAAGAGGATGCCCACATGCAATGTGGTCCAATCTGACTGCCATGCTTGAAGGCTAGGCAAATGCATGGGGCCAATGCATGGGTCGTGCAAAGAAAGAAAGACATTTTGAGCAGAATGTGCAAAGAAGGTCTAGAGATAAAGAATGTCACCTCTGCTTGTCTTCTGTCAGGAATGTGCACCTGCCACATCATGATCTGAACATACACTGCGAATAGGCCAAGCCGATGTGCAAGCACTGAGCCAAGCAACTGAATGATCCAGAGAGCCACATCATGATCTGAACATACACTGCAAATAGGCCAAGCCAATGTGCAAGCACTGATCCAAGCAACTGAAATGATCCAGAGAGCCTCGTGATAATCTGAACAAATACTGCAAATAGGCCAAGTAGATGCGTATGCAGCCGATGTGCACCGAGCCAAGTAACTGAATGATTAGGACAGAGAACCACATGATGATGTGAAGATACTCGAAGGATGTGCAGCGAGCAAAGCAAAAAAAGTGAAGAAAGAAGCCCAGAAGATTGACCAAGCATCGGTGTTGCTAGTTCCTGTCCTAGAGAGAAAAGATTGATGACAGCAGCTTTACAGGCCGCTTGTCGGTGTCAGAACATACGCTAGTTGAGGCGAAAATCACGGAAGGAAATGCGCTTACCATGCACAATACGACTCGGAACAAAATTCTCAAACAGGAGGAATAGGAGGAGGGAGAAGAAGAAGAAGAAGAAGAAGAGCGTCAAAGAATCGCCTGCAATACTCATGTTCTTCCTGTCCCCCCGCCCTTTCTCTCTCTCTTCCGCTTCTGATAATCTGATTTCCGAGTGTGTGTTGTCTAGTTATGGCCTAGCTTCCGCTTCGCAAGAAAAACCATTTCTTCCTCCAGATTCCTTCCGTTTCTTCCACTATTAGTTTCCTTGTCTGTGCCAGAACGAGTTTGTGTCGACGGCTGCAGAATTCCGGAACCGAGAGAGTCAGCGAGGTGTTGTCTTGAAGAGCCGGGAAGTTCTTTTGCGAGAGATTGTAATCGGGGGTTTGTTTTCTCGAGAAGAACTCGCAGTGAATAGAAGCGACCTTGCGAGCAAAGGTCTCTTCTTCGCCCTTGCGATCAAGGATTTTTCTGCACCTTGCTTGCCGGAGTTCACGGGTCCAGTTACGACGTGAGAGGAAGAAGCTGTTGTGGCTGGTTTTTTCATGTGTTTGCAAGGTGCACATCTCTCCTCTCCACCTAATTCTTGCTCCTGTTTTACACCCTGCTCTTTGATGCACCGCTGTTCCAATTTTCGCTTTCTCTAGAGGCTTGAGATCCTTGGCTTCTTTGGTCCTTGATTGTTTGTCCTGTTCTTGCGTCTTCTCCTCTCTGTCCAAGCAAATTGACTGCAATGGATATGTGAGAGAAGCCTCCTCATTGTAGTTATTATTTCCATGGAAGAAAAAAGCATGATTTTTTTTGTTGTGAGCACTTCTAGTCTTTCTCTGAAAGTTTCTGTCCATGGTCTCAACCTGAGCAATATGCATGAAAAAAGTCACCAGAGATCATGTAAACCTCTTGATCTGAACTCAATCCTCTCAAGTCTGAAACAAGTAGGTATTGTCTTTCTGATCTGTGGCTGTTTCCTTCTTTAACTTTGCCAATTTTCAGGTATTCTGAAGTAAAGACAAAAAGCCATGGAATCAAGACAAGGACTGACACTTGCTGCTGCCTGCCTGAATAACAGAGGGCAGTCATTTGTTCAGCGATTGAAGGGGAGTAGCAATGGGAGTCCCACTCCCCCAGCATACAATGATGAGTTGCGGACAAGAACAAGTGCTGATGAGGTCAGAAGTCACAACACATTCTCTCTCTCTCTCTCTCTCTCTCTCTCTCTCTCTCTCTCTCTCGCTCTCTCAGAGTTTATCAATGATTTTGCTCATACTCTCTGAAGTAGAAGATCACATGGGTCTGAAAGTAATTGTCTTTTACTTCACCATTTTGGAATGACCACATCATGTTACAATCAGAGTTTTTTTGTATGATCTCTGTTTGTTGTACATTGTGCACACCAAAATGTTGGCAGGTACGGAAAGAGATTTTGGAGTGCTATGCATTAGTGCAGAAGCTTGGAAAGGGGGTTGTGTATTTTGGGTCATCCCGAACAAAAGCAGACCACCCCCATTACTTGCAAGCCATGGAGTTGGCCCGGGAAGTAAGTAGCTAAAGTATTCCATGGCCACTACAAAATAGAGTATTACATGCTGTGCAACACACATAATAGCTTTTGGAATCAAATAGCGTAACTGTTGTTCTGTGATTTCTGAGTTGTGATTTTCTGATTCCACAAATACTCACCACTTAGAGTCAAGGGGCCAATTACCCATGTTTTTATATGGATGTCTGGCTGCATGTTCTGCTTTACCCTCCTTGACAAAATTCTGGGCAACTGGGTTCAGTAAGCTGTACTGTGAGATGACAACTATGCCTCATGAGTTGTACCTGACATTATGAGTGCATGTTCTGTTGCTTCTGGGAACGCAATAGAAACTCTGGAGACAGATTTTTGTATAATTGATTGCTCAAAAATTTGAGCAGTTTACTTTATGCTTGCACCCCACAGTCAGTCACACAGTAGGGGAGTAATAGCAACTAGTCACTGCCTTACATGATGAAGGTGAAGGTCTGATATGTTGTGAGTGACACTCACAAGGGATAACCATTCACTTTCTTAGCATGTTCATTTTGGTTTGACCGGAACTAAAACAATGTTTATCTTCCAGGTGTCATTGTGGAGTTTTCTCTGCAATCTCTTTTCTAATATATCTGTATATGACAGTTTGTGCTTTCTAGACTTCAAAGCAAATGTCCATACTTGTGCAGCAGCCTGGAATTGAGACGCTAGTGTGTGTTGCAACACACACCAATTGTCAATTGTGAAGTATCATGAGCTGCTTCCAAATGAATATGGGTGTAACTCAATCATGTGTCATTTGATGACTGGTCCAAGGATAATGTATAGACCATAGTTGTGATGGGCTGAAAGGAGGTGGGGGCAGGTGGCTCTTCTTCTCAACTGCACATCATGGACAGGTGTGGGGCCAGGCATGATGGATGCAGTCACTCAAGGTGCCCTACAAGCACTCAAACCTGTGGGTGGCTTTAAAATCACCATTGAGGGGGGCACACGGACCGATTCCTGTGTCCATCCCTACCTCTCAGATCACACTTATATGACCTGCCGGTGAGTACCTCTTCTGTCTCAGTTACTCTCCCAACTTTTGTTCATAACTTTTTCCTGTCTCTACCAGGAACATGCAGGCTTTAACATTATTCATTTGCATGATGTGGAGTCCAATATTTCAGATTCTTCCAGGTTTGGAATAGTTAATTTTCAGTTTTATAGGTTCTTAAGGCTTTGTGGCTCAGAGAGCTATCTGTAGCACAAGTTGTGAAATTAATTGCTCTCTTCTAGAGAGAAAAGGTTACTCTTCAAAGTTTCTACCAAGTCACACCTGAGATTTGTTTTACTATATGAGATTTTTGTTCAGTGTTTCTGTCTTTGGAATATTCACAAAGATTATTCTTAAATCTCAAGTGGAGAGGCTTTCAAAGCCCACATTGTCCTCACAATGATGCTCTTAAAAGTTCTCCATGTTTATCTCTTGCCTTATTCCTGGTTTGTTTCCTTTTCTATTTTCCTTGGGTTTTGCTCCTCTTCCTTCTTGCTTTCATTGGTAATTTCCTTCTCTTTTGTTATTGCTGAGTCTTCACATTGCTGCTGTAACATGCCCACTGGTGTAAATCAATGTCATAGAATATCAAGTCAGTGGGCATGTTATAGGGTTGGTCACTGCTGTATGCCCTGCTGTTTCAGGCCACAGAACATGTATGTGACTTTAGCTACTGTTCACTCAACTTTCTTCTGTGCATTCTAGGGTTTGAGTCCCCTCTTTTTACCGTTTGCTGATGTATGGTGGGATCTGAAGAGTTTATAACATCATAATTGGGCCATGTATCAATTCTAATCAAGTTAAATTAAATCATGAGTATCAAGGTGGTCTCAATACTCAAGAAGATAGGTTTCCCATCTCCAAAATTAGTGCTCAGATAAGTCGGAAACCAGGCACCATGTTTACCTTTGAGCAATATCCATGGTGACATGATAGAGTGAATTTAGTGCTGATCAAAGCATGGCATGTTCTGAGAAGAAGAAAGATGTTGTATTTGCTCAATTGTTGTACAATAGTGACCCCTGTTGTAGGTAACTTGATATTTATGTAGGCATATGCACAGTGGGATTTGAATAGTGACCACTGGCCAATGTTGCCATGAGAGCTACCATTTGACTACTGCCTTGATACTTCATAGCACAGTCTCTCCTTTGATGCTGTCAATATAATTTTCTCTGCATGTGTGCTGGTTAAGGCTGTTCAAAGACTTTATGTCCCTTAGCAACCATTCACTGGCTTCTAGCTTTTCCTGACTTCTGTATCATGCTGCCTCCACCATCCTTTTGATAGAACCAAACAAGATTCACAACTGGAAAACACAATCATCACATGGAACTGTTTTTACAGGTTCTTCTCTGCTCGCAAGCATGGCTTCGCAGATGCAGGAGTTCGGGACAATCAGGCAGACCGCACAGCCTTTGTGTCTCTACCAGGGGGAGTGGGAACTTTGGATGAAATATTTGAAATCTCAACACTCATCCAGCTCCAACGACTAGGGTCTGCATATCCTGTTCCCCTCCTTGTTCTGAACTATGATGGCTTTTTCACAGGTCTATTGCAGTTCTTAAAGTCATGTCAAGAGTGGGGAACTGTGTCTGCTGGTGAGCTTGATACATTGTGGAAAGTCTGTAATACAAACTTAGAGGCACTTGAATATCTAGCTGACTTCTATGGTATCAGTGAAAGTGACCGGTTATACAGGAAGACACTCCAAGACAGCAGCAACAGGCCTTCAAAGTGATTGAAATGAGCTTGTTGAATAAAAACAGTTAACAGGTTTGTTTTCTCATGCCCTTCCAACACAGTGATGTGTAGAGTGAGTTTGTGTTCCAAGATCCAATGCCCTTTTGAGACTTCAATGTGTGAGTGAGTTAGTTCATTGGTGGTGTAGGAACCCATAATTGTGTGACTAAGCTTTATTGTAGATGTAGCATGATTTGATGTATTTGAAGCACTCAAACCTACTAAAGTGTGTTGATCAAATGGAAACACACATGAAAATTTCCCTTCCCCATTTCACCCCATAACAATTTACTTTCCATGTACTAACATATCAACTTGGAGATTTTTTTTCAATTGTCATGTGAGCATAGATTTCTTTCTAAGTGTCTGCTACTGAAAGGTTTCCAATGTTCATGATTTATCAAACAACATGTTGAAGGGCGAATCATAACAGATGGCACTTTCTGCAAGAGATTCATTTGTAATTATATGTTTCAAAAAAAGGGTTTCAGTGTTCACCTTTGTTCTCTTGACTTCACACAATATTACCTTAGGAAAATACATTTTCGAAACTGTGCCAGAGATGGTGAGGAGCCAGTTGATGTTGGCATGCAATGAAAGCAATTTGTGGAGTTTTGAGTGTTTAAAGCATGTCACGAGCATTATGATCATTACTAGATTAAAGGTCTGAACATTAAAATAATTGGTAACGTACAGTAGCAAATATGACATTAGATCTTAGATGGTGTGTAATGTGGTTAGAGTAATGTTACAAAAAATGGTAAGTTATGAAAAAATGTTAATATATTGTTGGAAATCTACAAAAATGAACTATGAAGGCCAAAAATGGCCAAGTAAATTGATGGTAAGATACAATTTGAAAAAAAATGATGCCACATCCTCAGTGATACTATGATACTACAAGATCTTTTATACTATAGACAAGCTTTTCTATGTTGCAAGTTCATCATGTCAAACATGGACGTCAACTTCAATGACCTAGGAGCGCAACTACATCTTGAATATGTAATCTTCTCAAGTGCAATTGCATCTGCTGCGATTCTTGGTTGTCACCATGCCTACACCCTTGCAATTGTGATGGATTTCAAAGGCAATGACAACAACCTTCCCGAAATTAAAACTCAAAGTAAGTGACCTAATTGTTTCCAGCAAAATTGAAAATACAAGACTCATGATCAATTGAGAGATCTACTAACTTCAAATCAATTTGCAAAAAAATATGTGGAGATTCAGATACTTAAAAGACACATTGCATCACAAATTGGGAGGAGAAGTCGAAGAATGCAAAGGGACAGAGGTGGCAGACTCTCGAGAGACAGGAAGACCGTTGCTTTTGATCTTGCTTCAAACTCCACTTGCAAAGTAAACACAAAGAAACCACTACAACTAAACTGGGAGTACTAAGAGGTAATTGTTTTAATTCAAGCAAAACAAGATGAATTCATAGCTGGGATAGACCTGGTGGATTCTAGAGACCAATTTGAAATTGTTACCTTCAAATGGTGGAAGATTGCAGAAGCACCCAGAAATGGTGTAGAGTGCAAAGACAAGTGGGGCACAATTTTTGGTGATTTCAAATGCACTTTTTATTACACAAGAAACAACATGAAGTATTATGATTTAACCCCGACAAATTAGAAGGTAGCTTTGAATGTCCTTTGATATTACAACAAAATAATGTACAAGACAATAGATTCTTTCATGGAGGTCAAGCCAATGCTATGTCTTCCTCATATTTGAAACATGATGTGTTGCTGGTTTTTCTAGGATGCAAAGTTCTTTGAAGTTTTTTGTTTTAGTCTTGGAAAAATGCATATGGAAAAACCATTTGCAATTTGTTTTTGAGAAAAACAAGCAAATGTTGCTCGATGCTTTCTTTAACAGCCAAGAGGGTTGTCTATCTGGTAGGCATACTACATTGATCCAGCAGTAAATGAAACTCTGAATGGCTAGCTTCCTGTGCAGAAGCACATACAGAAAGGGTGGTCTTGACATCAACTGTAGGAGCTCTCATTCATACTCCTAAATGCACCCCTGAGGTTGTTGTTGATGAGAGCTGGTGGAGCAATGAAGACTATTGTTGGGACAACAAGGTCTGCTGGATATGCTGACCTGAATGCCCTAGTACTGGATTTTTCCTATGCATCTGAACCTTGCTCTTAGATTTTTTTGTCACAAACCTGATAATTTATTGCAGTTTGGAAGATTTATGATTGTATGTGTTTGGCACAGAGATGGTATCCATTGTCCAAGACACTTGCGGAAAAGGCAGTGTGGGATTTTGTGAAAGAGAGAGGATTAGACATGGTGGTTATCAATCCTGGTGGGACTTTTGGTCCTGCTTTACAAGCTTCAGAAACTGGAAGTAATAGATATATTTTGAACATTCTGAATGGTGAGTATCTCCAAATCCTCACAGCCTGAAGTACTTGTACTCATTGGCCACTTTGTCAAAAATTTTGATGTTCTCTTTGTTTTTGCAGGGACAATGAAGGCATTTCCAAACATGGCTTTTGGGGTGGTGGGGGTGAAAGATGAGGCAATGGCACATGTATTGGCTTATGAGTCAGAACATGCAACAGGTCAGTACATATGTGAGGGTCCTGTACTTCACGTGGCTGATTTGGTCTCACTTTTAAAGAAGCTGTATCCAATGTATGATATCTCTGCTAAGTAAGTTGTAGTCCTCTCTTGCTTCACTTTCTCTTTAGTTTGTGTTGTCTACTCAGAAAAATGGGTGTCATCTAGACCATACAGAGATATTTCCTGCAACTATGTTTTCCCCCGGAGTAAAATTCTTGATGTCTAGTTGATACAAAGGGATGGGTGAACTGGTGGGTCTCCAGGGATGCTGATGAGACAGTCCCTAGGGTTCCAATATACAATTCATCAAGCCAAAAAGTGAGGGATCTTGGGCTCCACTTCCAACCCATTGAAGATATCATTCATGAAACTGTAGCTAGCTTCAGGGAGGGTGGGCTGTTGCATCAACAACATTGCCTGCATACATGAATTACATCAGATGTTCCTGTTGTTGTCCAGCAACCCAGATTGCTAAAACTTGATCCTTCAGCAGCAGGTTAATTGTCACAAGCACTGGGAGATCTGAATTTTTTAAGCTCTATATAAAGAGAGGATGGTAAATGCATGGAAGAGGGCTGTGTTTTGATGCTGGCTGCAAGACTCTGACTAGACATGTGAGTTCTTCATGAGATGGAGGTGTCACCTGGTAGTGGGTTTGTGGGAGCAATCCATGCTTGCTTCTATGTCAACTGTGGTTGATGGTAATGTAGGAAGGTGCCACAGATTCAAATATGAATAGAATTCCAATCAACATCTAGCACCGTGGCCATTGCTTCTTTGCAAACAAGTTACAACATCTCTTGTGTCATGTTATTGTAGAGAGCTATTATAGTAGAGAGTTGTGAACACAAATGCTGAGTTTGTGTTTAATACTAGAATAAAATGTTGCCTCAATATCCAGAGACCCGAAATCAATCTAGATACAGAAATGCTTGCTCTGTTGGTCTGAAAATTGTGAAACGACAAACACCCACACTGCACACCTTTTTCTTGAGGACTTTCTGAAGGTACCAAAATTGCAGTGACCCAATTGGAAGGGTTCATGTGTGGTCACAAAATAAAATAAAACGAACACCTGTCTTAATATATAGATACTTACAGCATTTCAATACAATACTTATGTCAATGTTTCAAAACTTTTCCAAAGACAATAGAATGGAAAATGTTGCTTCTGCATTAGCATTTCAACCAGAATGGCAGGTTTATTTAGCTGGTTTAAAATTGAGAGCTTAAATTTGATACTCCAATATAATTGAAGGTGTATTTGAAAGTTGATTGATATTAGTTGATTTATCAATACTAGGTGATTGAATTAAATGAATCAATTGAATTTCTTTTACTAGCAATGAATTAACCATACAAGAAGCTTGTTATGTTTGAACCTATGTTAAAGGCATTTTTGGTAGGACTTAAATTTTCTATGTTCATTTCTCAGGGTTGCAATCATTATTAGTTGTCGGGTGTAAGCAAGATAAAATGAACATTTAATGTTCCTTATCAAAATTGCATGCAAGTAAATGTAAATTAACAACAAATCTAATTAACATTGTGAATCATTTAACATTTTTTCATTAAATGATTAAAATAAGATTTTTTTCAATAATGAACCTCAATTTAAAAATATTGCATTATAAAAATAGGTTTCACAAAAGTTTTAAGAAATACAAATACATTTTAATTTTTGTGAATTTTTGTTTCAAGTAGGTGTCAAGTAGGTATTTTATAAATGAATTTTTTTTTGGTGATGTTTCTTAATATGTAATGATCTTCATTTCCTAACTTAATACATATCTATTTTATTAGGTTTTGTAAAAATATTTTTGACCACATATTAATCAATCCGTTTCAAAATTTGCTATTTTATCTATTTTTAATCTCATTTGATTTTAATATTTTACAATTAAATTCTTAGAAACTTAATATTTTGTGAGGATGGTATTTGACATATACTTTCATCCAAGTTAGTGTAAAAAAGTAACATCTACATGCATGACATATGGTTTAAATGGCCAATCCATGTAGAGGTCTACTCAACCTTGCTTTCACCCCCCCATTTGTGTATTTAAGATACATATACAAATTGATACTTTTGGTTTGAAATTTTTTGTAAACTGAAAACAAGGAATTAAATTTACAATTGAAAAAAGGAATTTCCATGTAATAGAATACATGTTTTCTTGAATGAGTGTATTTATACATGTATTATGTAAACCTATTAGTCATCATGGAAGCATTTTACACAAAAAACTGAATTATGTTAAAATTTGAGTAGCATTATAATGGTAGCCTCTATGGAATAGACTAGGCTTAAATCATGTTCCCTTTTTTTTTGTTTGTATATCCATTGCATGATCACAATACTTCATTTTTCACACCATTCCATTACATTAGGGTCTCTGGTGGCAGATTCAAAAAAAAATTCTTTAAAAGTTCATCTTCAACAGACACTTTGGTCAATAGTACCAGTGTGCAATCTTCATGGGAAGATCATGTCATGTGGAATTGTCAAGAAAATGACATTCTCTGCCACCCAAGTCCTTGATGTTTGAAGGAAGCAATAGATTGGTGGAAGGTAATGCAAGCATTGAGTCATTTTAGAAAAGAAGATGATTTCTGTTGAGGCAATATTTTGGCAAGAAAAGGCAGTCTTTTTGTGCTGCCTACTGAGACACTGGAAAAAGGTGCTAAACACAATCAGACCCAGGATTGAGATTCTCTGACAATTGGTGTCTCAAAACTACAAAGTGTAGTGACTACATTGCATCTAATGCCACAACTTATAGCTCATGTCTTTCTACATTTTCTCCTCTGTTGAGCTCATCAAAAGCTCTGATTGATGTCCACAAAAATGTGACCGACCCTAAACCCTAAAACCCTAAACTTGATGAACAGATCTGTAAGAGATGAAAGAAGAGGTTGTGAAAGAGAAAGAATGGACAAGAGGAAACACTCCATCATTTGAGTGACCAGATCAGACCAATCCCCACTCTGGTGGCACTAATGACCTACCCAAAAAATCTTGGGGAGTGAGCACAGAAATAAAGAGATTTTGGTTTCATGAGCTACAGATTTTTGTTAGGACGATTACCAGCCAAAATAAGGGATATTTCAAGACCTCGGCTGAAGGCTTGGTTGAACACAAGCCGTGTCTGGAAGGTAGAAACAAAAGGGAACCATGACAGAAAGGCAACAGGAATGAAAATGATCATACCCATACATGCGTCATATATACGGGCAACCTCGCGCACAGATTTCCATATTATTGTTTTTTCCAACCAGGGTCTGAATGCTATTGCAATCTGCAACAGACCCACTGCAGCTTCAAGAGCTTGCATAACCAAAGTGGAACTCAAGCCAAAGTCAAGTCACTTACTCAGCAACCCTTTTGCAAGATAAGGAACAGACAGGAATTCTTAAGCTTGCAAAATCACAAGGAAGTACAATCAGAAGAGGTCCATCATTGAGGGAGGCTTACATTGAGAAGGCCCCAACCTGTGGGGATGAATGCCAGTGCCATAGAGAACACATCCCCAATTGTAAGCGGTGTTTTCTTAACCGTGACAACAATGCTAGCAATTATAGCTGTGAACAGCAATGCTTGAAATGTCCGTACAGTGAGCTGAAAGTTGGCTGATATACTCTCGCTGAATGAGAAAATCTGATGTTCATCAGGGACAGGCAACATAATTCAAAAGAAAAAGTTAAATCATTGCTCTTTGATCAGCTCAGGTTTTTTTTTTTCTTAAAACACAACCACTAAGCTTTCTGTTTATCCAAAAAACTTTGTTACCAACTGCTGTATAGGTTGCATGAAGATGCAACTACATACCTTAAAGATAATCACAAGCCCTAATAACACCAACCATGAGTAGAGATAAACCTGCATGATTCAACCTTCAACATCAGGATAAATTTTCAAGATTCTTTGGGGCTCTGAGAATCACCATCCTTCAAAACCAAGAGCTCACTGATCTCTTCACCTTGGTTATGAGAACTAATTAGATAGGTTAATCTGCAGTACATTCCCAGAATTCATATATTCTCTGTTTTTAATAGAAAAGGAAAATCCCAGGTTTGGCAAATTTATGGCTTGAACCAACAAACATTGAACGGCAAATCTGTGGCTGGAACAAGGTTCAGAGTCCTCACTGAAAAAGCTGTACTATGCTGTGTCACATTAAGAGCATAAACTACCCCATATTGGAAGATGAAGAATCGCAAACTCAATATAAACTCCCAAAACCGGCCTCTTGTGGAACGAATGTGTGTCTGCACATACAAAATAGACCCATGTAAATTGTAAATCTCATGAAGAACCTCACAGTGCAAAACCCTCCGGAGGAGCTAAGAGCAGTAATAACAAGAGCACCTATTTTCCACAATTTACCTGTGCAATACTGTATGACAAACATCACAAGCTTGATAAGAAAAGAAAAAAGTGAACTCATGTGGATTACAACATCAACAAAGGTCAGAAATTTTTTTTCCCTAGACATCTTCTGTTCAGGGGAATAACTCCTGGAAACTCTTGAAACCAGGGGAATAACTCTAAGACAATTCAGGAGAAAGAGAGCTGTACTTGCTCATCAAACCACCATGCTTCCCAGCTATAATCAATTTTCACTCCCACTCCTCCTTTGTAGAATAACCAGCTGGTCCAGTCATCAAAGTCCTCCACGGTTCTGCACTCAAGGTTTGCAAAATCAACTTCAATGAGGAGAAAACTGTATTTCCAAGAATGCTGACAAAAAGTCAGGCCACAAATGATTCAAGGAGCTTTGGCTGTTAAAGCTGCACTTACTTCTGCCATTCAAAACCAGATGGGTTGAAAACGTAAGGTGCAAATAGCCAAGACAGCGCTAGAAACCAACTGCTGAAGGTGAGCAAGATATAGGTGACAGCTGTCCGGTCTTCCGCCCCATATGCCAAGTATACTATCAACAAAATAATGATTTCCAGCCTGCACAGTGACCATTTTGGCAAATGAAATGAAATGAAACTTGTGGAAGAGCTGACAGACAAAAGATCCAACAGTGGCTGTTTTCAGAAGCCAATTACAACATCCTGATCTCTATAGTCTCATGAGAGAACCACAATCATTTGCCTAAGAAAAAGTGTTATTCCACACATTCCATTCCTGGTCAGGCACATGAAAAAGGTAGGATCTGAAATAGGCTGGCTCTCCAACTTTCCTGTCACAGATCATTGGGTTAAAGGACTCTAAAATAAACGATCCACAAAATCGATGAAAAGACAAGGAGACTATTGGGACAAAGCAGGGAATATACAAATGGACAGCATTGCATCAGAAGCCATCAGAGAGAATAAATCTTACGCCTTGGTAAAGTGACTTCGAGAGTATTGGCGATAGTTCTCAGCAAACTTGATATGTCTAACAACAAATCCTCTACCTGTAGACCGGTACTGCACAAGCCAACATTTCATCCTAACTCAGCCTTGCACTACCCCATGCTGGATAACACTGAACATACCAAAACTCAATGCAATTGTCTGTGGCAGAAACAAATTCTCACCTAATTGCAACATGTCACAGTAACACCACACTCAGCATTCAGCAAAATTTGAGGATTCTAAATGAAGGAGCATCCTGAGAAGAAAGACAGAAGTTACCTTTGCACCCCCATGAAGAACAGTTCGACCAAAATAATGTGTTCGTGTTCCCAGTGAAAAGGTGAAGAACACTGAAGCCAGTTGTAGTTGCATTGCACAAAAGCTGATAATAGCCTGCACTCAATAATCCCTTAGCTTTTCAGAAACCCAAAAGAAAATAAATGTGAACAAGTCTTTGGTCTGCCACACTGGAACCTCTAAGCAGTACACATGAGACTCTGGACATCACTGTTTGTTGCAAAGCAGAAGGTTTGGAATTAGCAAGGAAAGATCACACACCCTCAGTATGCCTTCCTCAAGGATCAAGTTCACAATCATTGGTACAGCTGTAAATATTCCAATTTGAAATAAGAATTGAGTGTTCAGTGTTGCTTGCAAAGCAGTGCTTTCCAGTACGTTGCTACTCGATCTCAAAGAGGCATCAACACCTGAGAGTGCCTGTCCACCATTACACAATCAATTCATCACTTTGGTTTGTGAAAAACATTAGTTCAGAATGAAAAATCTGGCACTGAGCATATAGGATGCATCACACAGTTTTGACTTACCAAATACGCTTTGCCATAAAGGAATGCATAGAGGGTCAAAACTGTCATCTGCATGAAGACAGAAAATATCTTAGCAGTCTCTTTCACATCTGACCTCCAAAGACAGCACAAGTAGAAATAATGACAAGGATTGAGAAAAAAGTGGACTGAGCCCAGGATGACAGAAGAATCTGTAGTATCCATCAGCAACATGTTCCTAAGACCTACTCTTCCCAACCTTGAAGCTCTCTCTGACAAAGCATGAATGAGCCATTCTCAATAACTGAACTGTATTACACAACATCAAAACAAGAGACAACTGCAGAAAAGTTGGTTCTCTGCTTTCAATGCATTACCAAATGCCAACTATTTCACCCTGGAAGTAGTCTGTGAAGCTTGGAACATGATCAGCTAGATGTAAGGTTCGGTAGCTACAATCTGAATGTCTGTTGCTCTAAATGCAGATCAGCAAACCTTCCGAGTCCAATTTTCTGCTACTCACTCCAGGTTAAGAGTCTCTTTGCCAGATCATCTACAAAAGTATTAAGATAAGAGTTGGCAAGCGACAATTGTGATACCCCTGCAGAAAAGCAGAATAATCGCACCACCGGATGACAGGAGTTATGCTCCAATTACTTGGTAATATGGTCTTCCTTGCAGATTCCTGACTTCTACTACCTGGAGAGTTTTGGGGGTTAGGAAAAGGAGGAAATTTACCACACAAAGAGCTTCTGGGTCAGACAATATGGAAACTTACCATGGTGGTGACATAAAATCCCACTGATGTGAAGAAGAAAGAGAGCATTCGGAAGAAGTCAAATAGCTGGCCCAGCCTATATACATCACGGCTCAGCAATTGTTCCCCATTTCCACTGGCCACCTTTGCCTCAAATAGAGCTATCTGATTCAAACCAACATCTCGTCCCTTTCCAACCTGTGGAGGAGCTCCCACAACACTTCTGAGTCTCATCCACAAAACCATAAACTAGTGCTCTTGTTCAATGCAGTTAACTGAAGGATTTTTATCTACAGATATTGACCATGTGTTGTGTATGTAGCAGTTCTGTTTACCTGGATATACTCATGATGGGTGATATTGCCCTGCCGTAAGGTAGAATTGAAACCTGCAGAGAGGAATAAAGATAATCACCTTCCACTGAAAGCTCTGAGGCCAGCGGACCACAAAGTACAGAATAAGAATCTTCCAGAACCAAAAAAATTTGAAACTTAACTACAGATTCACTAATCCACACAGAATCACAAAGGCTGAAGGTGAAAAAGCGCTTGTTGCAACAAATAGGAGGGGAAGGAACTTCACATGTCCAATGGGATGAAGCAATTGCAGACCTTAGGAAACTTGAAACCTGAAAGAGTATGTAAACATAACCTCCTAAGAATTGACAAGCATGAAGTAATAATGACATATACCCGCAAATATATCTTCACTGAGATTGATGACACGCGATGCTTTGCTGATGCCACCCCTAGTAATATGAAAGACTCTATCAAAAACATCAGGATGCCCATAGTGCATCCGTACCCTGCACCCATGCAAGTTGTCAAAAATGGGAAATTGAGATCAAAACACAGATATGATGACCTGCTCAACTGCAAATCTTCCTCCTTTTCTGTGCACATATGCACCAGTGAATAAAGATTGCTGTTTCATCCATTCAGTTTTAAGATGTACAAAACAAAGACACCTTGGTGCAAGAAAAAGTGAGGAGATGTTATTAACTTAAGAGGCCGAGCCAAAACCCTCTGCCCCAATGTTACAAAACTGCTCTCTTGCATGGACATAAACCAAGCCAGTGAAGACACACTGCACCCAAAAGAGTAGAAAGTAGTCAGAGATTTATACCATTGGTTGCAGAACTAAAAAATAAATACCAGAATCAACATATTGCTCATGTGTGTAGTAAGTTCATAAACCAAAGCAAGGTTCGGAAATAGTTGTAAATATCTGTTACAAAGTTCACTATGAGTTTGAAGGATTCTCTCTAACCTCCCAGTGAAGACATGTTCACGAACTCCAAGAATAGTTGGACGACGCAGGCCATGATCCTTGCAGTCAAACTCCTCTAGAAGGTTCCTTACTTTCAAAGCTTCCTCTAAGAAATGATCCTGTGAAGCAGCTCCCATGTCCAGAATTGTGGGAAACTTTTCTCCAAGCAATCTGCATCAAATGAATAACTGCAGCAACATAACCTGGGCAAACACATTTACTGAAATCTCAGGACATGCCAGAAGTTGTAAGAAAGCCCCTCCACTGACCTGGTTCATGTCAATGGTTTGGATAGCATCTCCACGTGTAAAAATGATAGCATGGTTTTGATTCTCTGGCTTCCCTTCTCCTAATCTGACCTCTCCTGGCAACTTTATTGAGTAAATAGTCTGCAAAGAAAGCACAATACACCATAGAAGGATCAAATCAGCATTAATTCTTTGGGTCCTGAACATAGGTCAATAGAAATGGCACCCAGTTGATTGTGTTGTCAAGTACAGAAAGTCATTCAATGTCACACTACTACATAGAGATCGATGAAGTTGCAGAGAAATCCCCACAACAAGATTTAAAGGTAACACGACAATGAGTGCAGTCATAACCTCATGAGAGTTGCTCACAAAGTGACAGACCATCACCTTCATCATGAACGGCAGTGATGAGCTGCCATGACTATCCACTGAGTTCATCAGCTCCCAACAGTGGGTGTAGATAAGCATATAATAATCTTCCCAAAAAAATTGGGCAAACCATTATACACAATCTGCGTCCTGAGTTTCTGTTGCCTTTCCGGAAGCAATGGGAAGACTCAGACGTGATGTTGGCTAGCACTCAAGAGACATTGCTAATCAAAAAAGTCAACA
>Ga0116231_10009178_pt1 | contig 16858 bp, 7 predicted proteins | sample S1TSphgellanicum_2_FD_89695 | JGI IMG/M metagenome (GOLD analysis project Ga0116231, IMG submission 89695) | Host-associated microbial communities from peat moss isolated from Minnesota, USA - S1T2_Fd - Sphagnum magellanicum MG | ecosystem: Host-associated > Plants > Peat moss > Unclassified...
AAATTATAGATCAACCAGTGTAATTTGGTAAACATTCGCGAGTAAAGAATGTTATGACAAGGTGCTAAATGAAGAATTTTAAAGAATTTTAATGTGCAAAATGAAGAATGTCATAACTATGATCATACCTATCGTATGCATCTATTAACTTGTGTAGATAGCCCAATATGCTCATGAAACTCAAATAAATTCATCTTTGTTCTAAAATGAAATATTTGGCTTCTTTTTGTTTTGGCAAACTTGCAACTAATGTCATGGTTAAATTGTACTAGTTCAATTAAGCAATTGCATTCAAATCATCATGATCTCAACTTTTTTTTTTTTTTTTTTTAAAGAATTATATAACATTATAAATGGGGATTACCTTAGGTATTATTTCAAGGGGGGGAATATTTTTTTCCCTTAAACAACAAAAAGAACTTCAAAAGGAGCTTCAAAAGATGCAAGCCAACTTGTCCATTTCAAAATGAGCTTCAAAAGGACTTTTAAAAAGATACAAGCATCATTTGTTTCAAAATAAGTTTTTAAAAATATGCAATTTTTTTCATTTAAAAAAAAGAGATGCAAGCATTGCCCATGCAAGGATTGTCCACTTTAATAGATGCAAGAATCTTCCATTTTAAGCATCTTATGATGTAAGCATCATTGATTCCAAAAGATGCAAATATCTTCCATTCATAAATTTTTAACTTTCGTGTCAATTGGTAGTAGTGGGGTTGACTTACTTTTTACTACCTTCATCCCTTTGGAAACTCACTTCACAATATTCCCACATTGGATATGTTATTGGGTATTGGATTGATTTCCTTTTTATTTTCATCCCTTGTGGACCCACCTTTCACATTCTCCCATTTGATTTTTTTGTTCATTGTTGTGCAATTGAAATCAAAATCTTGGTCCTTGGCCACTAGGACTATTGAAATTTGACACAAATTTGTGGATCGTTGTATGCATTTAGGGTGACCATGCAAGGTTGAGTGGACCAAAGTGGATGATGTAATGGTAACATATTTTACAATGTGAATGTGATTCAAATGGGGCAAATGCATTTAAAGATTGAAGTTATCAATTGAAGAATTTAATTTGAGGTTATTAACCTGAGTATTTGTATGATGTAGGTACTTTTTATGTGTATTACATAAAACTTTAAAAAAATATGCACATTTAAAGTGAACAATGGGGGTTACATAACTAGCAAAAAAAAAACCCATGGATTTCAAAATGGTCCAATCATTGATAAATTGTTGTTAGGGACTCAAATTTAGGTAAGTAGTGTATTTATGAAAACACATTTCAAGGATTTTACACCATATCAATTGTATGTAATTCTTTATGGATTGTTTTGGTCATTGAAAACAAATATTTTTTACAAAATCCATATCATCTTGATATACATATTTATGATAGATTTGTGCACATGTGGGTATAATTAGTTTAAAAGATGGGTTTGTCATATATTAACCATGAGAAGTTGAGCCCAAATGTTTGAAGATGTTTTCAAGTTGTTCACTTCTAAACACAAATTTTATTTCATCCTCACATAATGCTTTCACATATGATTTTGAAATGTGTGATTGAGACTACAAGATTGCCATTTTTTTCCCCAATATTTGTGTGGTTGTTAATTGTCTTGATTCCTTGAACCTTGCTACCCACAAAAAGAATATCGTTTGAGCAACATTTTTGAGACATTCAACCAAATCACATTCACATGTACAAAATAATGATCTTCAGAGTGGATTGAACATAAATGAAAAAAAATTCCTTGAAATCAATGGATTGTTGTTGCCCAACTACCTAATCATCCCAATGGTTGAAAAAAATTCAATGAAAATGTTATTCAAATGAAAGTTTATGTGAACTTTTAATTGTCTATTTCTTTTAATTTGGTCCACTCAACTTTGCACTTGTCTTACAATTACAATGGTGTCACATTAAGAAAATTTTAAAAAAATGATTAGGTTGGATATTACTTTTTTTTTTTGCTTTCAATATAAATATGTTAGTTTTTTAACTACAATATTTTTTTAAGGGCATAAAATGGAATGCATTAAGTAATTCAATTGAATCCAAATAAAATATATATGGATTTTTTTTTCACATTTATGTTTATTAATGTTGATTGAATGCATTTGAATTAAAATTATAAACCATATGAGGAATTCAAAGGTTACATAATTCAATTTTTGGAGATGCAAAGAAAGAAGTTATTTTTCCATTTAATTGATTGGTCTTGCTATATTCATTAATCTTGGGATTTGTAACCCTAAGTATTGGTCACATGTGTAAGAAATAATGAATGGAAAAAATCAAATCAAGTTGTCCATAGTTTAATTTAAATTTAAACATTTTCGGCATTTTTGGTTTTGAATCAAGTTATTGGTGCATAAAAATGTACATGCATATGAAAAGTCCCCATCACCATATGAATTATTTAATTTTGATTTTTTTCCCAAAAAAAAAGAGTATCTTATATAGATTTTATTTTGGTGGAGCATGTATAATAAAAGTTTTCAAGTCTGTATTCTTGGTATTGAGAGTACCTTAATCTTGAATAATTAACCTAACTCTCCACCCCTTTAACCAAACTAAACATTTAGATTACAAAAGACATTTCAAGGAACTTGCATCATAAAGATATAATTTTTATTTCTCATTTTCATATCATGGCCACCATTACCCTCCCCATTCTATATTTTAGCTTATAGGATTAAAGATTATAAAATTTTATGGACCGTAATCTTCCACAACTTCACGTACATCCTTCTCAAGTCCATCCTCCTACAAATTCTCATGTTTGATGTATGCCTTTAACAACTATGCAAAACCTTTTGTTGAACTCACACCTTCCAAACATCCACATGCACAAAACCTTTTTTCTCTTTTCAAAATGTTTTGAATGGGTAGGATTTTCAAGTATTATAACTACCAAAATCAAGCTATATCACCTCTCATCATCTCCATCCCCCTTTTGTCACCTCCTAATTTCTTCCATCAATTGTAAGTAATTTTTTTCCATTCACTATTACAAATTGAACATGGTTTTTTTTCTAATAACATCATGACTACTAATTGTATAGTCAAGCCTATTAGTCTAAAATGAGTATCCCATTATGACTAGAACAACAAATGGCTCTTTAGTCAAATCAAAGAATATGTTATACACATGGTGAATGTGGTGCCTACATGGATTTGTGGAGCTTGCCTAATGTCATTGAAATCAATCGTTCAAATTATGACACATGTGATTTTCATGCTAATCTTGATGCTACCTTTTTATGGGCTTTAAGATGTAAAAAATTGTCATGTAATATTTTTGAAACTAATTACTAAAACAAATGATAATAATATATAATCTTCATTATTTAAGAATCCACAAATTCAAAATGTAGTTGTTTTGTACAATGTTTTTCCCAATATATTGTTATACATACCCAAAAAATTGGAATCAATCTAATGAATAATATAATACCCAAGAACACTTTTTAAATAATTGTAACTAGTGTTTTAAATAGTAAAAACACCCAAAACATAATTTCAAAAAAATGGAAAATGACATACTGTTGAATTTTTAAAAATATAAACATTAAAAAAATATTTATTAAAAAAATCCAAGAATATTCTTGATGAAAAACACTCAAAAGTAGTGACCTATAAGGGTGGGTGTGGCTCATGATTAAGTGTTTGCACTTTGAATCTTGATATATAATTATGTATTTCACATGTGAAATATATTTTTGTTACATAATTACATTAATTTGATTACATTAATGAATTTCATATCATAATTACATAGTTACTCTATCATAATAAAATACATTGTACATTATATTTTTTGGAATATGCTTTTTCAATTGATGTACTTGACATTGTTTTGTTTGTGTGAATGTTTGTCAAAATGTGAAATCCAATTGTGGTGAGCAACTCTTTTAAAGGGAAATAAAAGGGAAAAATTCTACAAAATTTGCCTAAAATATAGGGTTATGATTTAAGGTTCATAACTTTTGCACAATGCATTTGAATTACATTGTTGTTCCTTGTGATGCCAATAGTTGCATCAAAGCAAGTGAAATTTATTTATCAAATCCAAATTGTGCCATCTTCTTTTCATCTAGACTTCATTAATAAAGAAATTGTCTTCCTCTGTTTTTGGCTTCCAAGTTTTTATAATCTTCAAGCTTTTCTAGTTGTGAACATTACATTAGAGGCATATGGTCCATTGCAAGCAACTTGACTTCAATTAGTGTAATGTTGCAAGACCATTTTTTGACAACTAATTTTAAATGGGGAGGCACCAACAAGCAACATTTGAGGTTTGGAAATATGGCATGATCCATTTATGGCACCTCCTTTGAATTTGCAAGGGGTGCTTGAGTTCAATGTCTGGAATGCCTCAAAATCTCATTGGATTTTAATTATTTGGGTTGAATGTGTTGTAAGTTCATGAATGATAAACTTGAAGTGCCAAGGGATATATACATGCACACACACACAAGATCCATGCATTTTTGAATTAGTATAAACGTCCTACACAAAGTGTAAGAAAAGAACAACATTTCAAGCAAAAGTCAATCCCAAGTCATTGGGGCTTTGTGTGGTGGTCATTTTAGAAATGCAATTTTTCTCAAGTATGGTGTTTCCATTTTTCTTGGGCATTGTGCATTAAGGTCATTAGGTTTATTGTTTGGTGGGTTCAAATTGCAACATGCAGTATTTTTTTATTATTGTTTCATGCCTAGATGAAAAGGTGGAACACACATAAGTTTCAATATCACATTGTGACAAAGTGGTCAAAAAACCAAGTTGTTTTATTTAGCCAATATCTTTCATTTTTTGTAGCATCCTACAAATTGTGTACATCCAACATGATTTTGAGGTAAGATGCTTAAAACTCAATGAAAGATATTATTAAGTGGGTAAGTTGTTTTGATGTTGGCTTAGTCATTACAAAATGTGTCTTTTTATTAAATAAAGATAAAAGTAGGTGTATCAATTAGTTTTGAAATGTCAAAGTGATGATTTACAACTTATGACTTATCAAACCTAACTTGTTTTACTTAATCCAACTCTAACGAATCACCATCATTGGAATTAAATTAAATTTTAATTTAATAATTACATTGAAATTTGTAACGAGGTTCAATTTGGTTAATAAGAGTCATTTTCATTGAAAACTAAGTCTATAAAAACAAAATATGTTTAAAATCATTATTTGCAAACCGACTTTTAAATTATTTTAATTCTTATGATCCAAAAGGATGTTGCATTATATTATAATGTATAGGTCTAGATTAAAAACATTTCCTTTCAAAAATCATTTTCAAATCATTCCAAGTTTTTAAAATGTTTTTCAAACAATGAAAAACAATAAATTTATATTATCTTAAAAGTGGTTTTGGGTACTCCATACTTATTAGATTCATTTTTAAAAAATTCAAATGTTTTTATACTACATTAGAAATTTTGTTGTACAACTTCAACCAAAATTTTCAACATCAATTTAAATAACCATTTATGTACCACAATGGAAAAAAATAATGGTGTGTAAAAACACAGTAAAAGGTAACCAAGGTAGGAGTCCTTACCAAGGACCACATTTTACACATGTCCTACATGTATTGGCCTATTAAATATCGAAACTATATTTTAAATGTAATTTCTAGAACTTGATATTAACATTGAAACCAAACACGATTCATATTATAATTTATTCTTTAAATTGCATGAGGACCTAGATTATAGTCAAATGTATAATTATTTTTTAAACCATGATGACAAATTTTGAACTTTTTTGGCCATTGTGGATGTTTAGAATCAAATCAACAACATTGATTAAAAGGATTCAATACATGTGCATTTAAAAATAAAACACATGTGGCCCTTCTTATGAAATATATTAGAGCCCATAATAAAATTTGAAAACATTTGATGAAAGTTTGAGTAACAAAAAACATGTTCAAATTTTAGAGTCCTTAAAAAGACCTTGTCAACAAGTGCTTTGTCTATGACAAAAGACTCTAATAACATAGTGAAATGACTCCAAACTCATAGGAGTCCAATTTCATGAACACCAAAACACAATTACATATTATGGATAAATAATTCATTAAATACAATTAATGGTGATTTTTCAAAGTAATGTAAGTGTAGTTTTAAGCATTATCAACAACTTTGTTGGCTCCTTTTACTATGAATGTACTAGTTACAACTTACATTTTGATGTGGATTTTAGTAATTAAATTTGACCCAATGTATTTTAATTTCAAAATGTGGAAAGAAAAAATGAAATTTTAAAATTAAATTAAATTAAAAATAATATTTGATTTTTCATGATTTTTAGTTAAACTTTTTTTAAACATTTAATTTAACCTTAATTCCAAATGCTTAAAAAAAATGATTTTGATATTGTAACATGTGTTATAAATTCAAATACTATATCCTATTAGAATAATCAAATTCACATGCCTTTAATTTCATAATATAAGTATTTCAAATTTCAAATTTTAAAAATGAATTCAAAGATTTGTTTTTCATTTTTCTAAAGGTGAATCATTAGCACTTTCCAACTTACATTGGTAAAAAATGGTGGCAAATACATTTTACAAAATGTAACATAGTTGGTTATAGCAAATTCAAATGTGTCAAATGTGCATTACAAACAATTTTTGCAAAAGTGAAAATTTGTTGGCTACGTGGATGCTCATAAATAGAAATTAAATGTGTGACCTTAATGAAAGCACAATCAAGGAGAATTCTACCAATCATGAACATGTGACAAGAATTGTGTTACATGGATGTGCATAAAGTCTAAGTTTAACAAGGTCTAATGCTTTAACTTCAATTGCCAACAATGTTGTGTGCATTTTTGTAATGAATTATCAAGTTTTTTTTAAATCCAATAATCTATGGAATTCCTAGAAATAAAGGTTGTACCCATGAAACATGTGCCCTCGCTTTTCAAACTAGAAAAAAAAAGATATAACAATATAATGCTAAAATTGGAATGCAAAAAAAAATCATTATTGACCTAATGTAGGAAGGTTAATTCAGCATATTGATGATTGGTTCAAAAATATTGTTCAAAATTCATAGGATTTCTACAAGATTTTTTCTAAGGGGGTTGAACCCCAAAGCAATTAAAGAATTTTTGCAACTAGAGTGGAAGAAAGATTTGCACAAAACAAACCACCTTAAAATACAAACCACTTGGAGGTCGTTGATTATGTTTTATGGGAAACAATCAAATTTGATACACCATTCTCTATTTCAAACCCCAAAACAACATGCAAAAACCCAAATGCTCTACCCACCTCAATTAGAAATCACATGTCAAAAACAATAAAATGCAAGAAAACAAATGCATGATAATGTGATCAAATTGTTGGAAAAGAATCGTACTTGAGTTACGGTTGCCCCAACCTAAATTTCCTTAAAACTAAGTCATAAATATTGCAAAATGTGGTATAAAAACCCATATCTTCGTGCTTACAAAATGCTAGCGTAGAACCAACAATAATATGGATTGTCCCATATCTCTAGCCACATATTGGTTTCCATAACACAATATATCTTATCCCCACTCTTGAATTGTTGAGTAGAATGTGAAAGCTTCCAGTTGTAAAATTGTTTTGCATACATTTTGACTACCAAATTGAAATGGACAATTAAATGATTACAAAGTTTTAGTTTCATGAAGTTGATTATTGGGAAGGTCCTCTTATCTTTCACACTACCTACAACCATGACAATGGCAATCTTCACAAGCTTGAGAAACTTGAACAACTTTTGAACCATAATTACATTTGAAACCACCTATCCTCTCAATTTAATTGGAAGGTTACAATTAGGTAGCCACCTAAAAAGTTCAAGTTTCCATTCTAATGGTGTAAGGTCAATTGAGGAATTCTAAAGTGGGATATTCCAACAATAGCAAAGCAAATGAACAAGATGTTAAATCTTCATACACTATTGTAGAACTTATATTTATACTAAATTTGAAACAGAAAATGTAATGTAATAAAAACAAGATAAGAATCCAAGTGCAAAAAGTTTAGAATATGTTTAAAAAATCATTATACTTGATTAAGGTTCTTATAAACAATTACACAACAAGTTTTTATGTTGCTAAAAATTAAAAATTGGTCACAATTTAGAAATGTTATTTACATGCTACAAAAGGTAGGAATGGCAACATAAAATTGAATATAACAACACAAGATCCAAAGAAATTATAAACATGGTTGTAGATAACTAAAAAATAAAATCAATGTAGGTGGAAGAAACCAAGAAAATGGTGAAAAAGATTGGGGAGAGAAAGCCAAATAAAGGACTTGAGAACTAACACAAATCTAAACTTTAGAAATGTTCACAAAGTGACTTGCCTAATAGGTTGGTGATGATGAGGAGCTTACCAACTCTTGACTTGTCCTTTTTGGGCCAACTTAAGCACTTGAAAAGGTCTCACTTGATCTATGTCAAACTCATCTTTGAAGTTGTAAGAAAAAACATCAACAATGTTTTGAAGGTTTGCCAATGCTAATTGTCCACATAGTGAAGAAAACAAAGCCAAATCCAAATCCAACTCCAAATGCATTTAGGTGTGAAATACAATAGAATCAAAGAGCTCCAAATTGCAAGGAAAATAATCAAGAGCCTAGATTTGAAAATGAAAACACATCCAAACTAAAGAAGAGCTCAAATTGCACTCCAAAAACAAAAGAGGAAGGAAAGAACACCTCACAAACATACCTCCTCTACTTGTATGAAGCTCATGTCTCCTTGAATCATCAAAATTTCCACTTTCAAGACCCAAAGGGAAAAACAAAAATAGTTTGATGGCATCGATACATATTTGTTTAGCAAATACAAGATGTTTGTGTAGAAGTCTTCAAATTGTATTTAGCCCCTAAAACCAAACAAGTGGAAATGAAGGATAACAAGCATAAGAGTTTGTTGTCAACTTGAAGGAAAATTTATGGCATAGAGCACGACCAAAATGTGAAGACAAAAGAAGCTACAACAATGAGATCTGAATGAAAGAAGAGCAAATCAAGGCAAGTGTGCCAAGATAGATTGTCCAAGGGAAATATGATGTCTAGCCAAAAAAATAAAAGTTGTCAACATTGTTATTTGAAAAGTTGGTGAGGAGTTTGGAACCATAAATTATACAAGTTACAAAATTAGATCCCAATAAGATGAAAACATAACATATTGAAACACTAAAATCAATGACTAAAGGATCAAAGGATCAAATTCACAAGAAATGAAAGTAATTCAAAGCAATTAATATAAGATTTCGAAGTGCACCCAATTTGACTACAAAAATTCAATTTACAACATTTATGCACCAAAATCTACAGAAGGAACTAAATTTTGGAGGTGCACCCAATTTGCCTGCAAAAATTGGATTCAAAACTTTTGTGCACCAAATTTGTAGGAGCTTCAAATTACAACATAAGAAAACATCACAACTTCTAAGCTTTTCCCTTGGCATACTTGGTAGGTATTTGTTTTCTCAATGTTTACCATTTTCATCCCAAGGCCAATGTAGGGTTGAATAGACCAAAATAAATGTAAGTACAATGGCATATTTTGTAACTTGAACATTATTCAAATGGGGCAAATGTACTTTAAATATTGGAGTTATCAAAATAGGGACTTCATTTGGGTTATTAACTTGAATATCTATATGAGTAGATATTTTTAATGCATAATATATAAATCTAAAAAAGATATGGACATTTAAAATGAACATTGTGGGCTGTATAATTAATAGACAAAATAATCCATACAAATAATATACAATTGACATGTTGTGAAATCCTTGTAACTTATTGATAATTTACAAATTTTGTATGATGATTTTATTTTTTTTTGGGTTACATTTGTGCACACATGTACAAAATAAATTTAGTTAATTAACAAATGGTCATTTGGAAGTTGGAAATTAGAAGAGAAAGTTTGATTTGGGGGTCACCATATGATGTAACAATAGGTATTAACAATGTTTTGTCTCTTTAAATGATTCAACAAATAGATGTTTCCACCATTTTGCTTCAAATTCAATAGAAAACTTGATCCTAACCATCAAGTTTGAAAAGTGCATACACTTAATAATTTAGTCCATAACTAATTAAATACATATTATAATGATCTCTAGGTGGTTTTAACATAGATGGAACAAAATTGCTTGAAATCAATGAACTATTGTCACCTTTGAATACCTAATTGTCATAGAGGAAATGTTACCCAAATGGACTTACATGGGACTTTTTATCCACCTCTTTCTTGTTCACTCAACCTTGCATTCAAGTTATGAATTTGTGACATTGACTTAAAAAATTGACTAACAAATTTACAAATAAGTTTGAATTAAAATTTGATGTTTGAACAAAATCTAACTTGCCTTGTGGAACAACCCTAGGTATCCTTGCATTCAATCCATGCGAATGGCAATGCATGAGCACTAGAGCTATTCGAAATCAATCTACAAAATTCAAGATTTTGATGTCAAAACATACACAAGTATTGCAATGGCACTAAATACATAAGTGCCAAGAGGAATTTCAATTTGTTTATACCATTCATGAGTAAAAAGAGGAATAGAAAGGCACATTTTTAAGTTCATGTCTTTAAAAAAACATTCCAACACCATATTCACAAACATATTTTCAATATTATTTCCAACAATTTGCACACCATTTCTCTTTAATTGAATTGAATTGAATTTGAATTGAAATTCCATTCAATGTCATTTAGTATTTTCATTTGAATGGAATTTAATTTTCAGAAAATCAATTCTTTTTTTCATCAATTGATTAGTTAATTATAATTGGTAATGCATAACGATACAAAACCCAAGTTGATAAATAAAACTAATTACATGTAAGTCAATTTCAGTATGAAAATATGTAATTATGTAATGATCATGCTATAATGCACACAATTCAAAATAGATGTGTGTTTATATTTTTTCAATGACATTATTTGTCACTATGAAAAATGGTGGTTAGATGGTTAAGGCCTTGGATTGTGGCTATAGAAGCAAAAGCTCAGACCTCACTTTGGACATCTTGTGATTATGACTTACATGACTAAAAATGACTATGATGATATGACAAATAATAATAAGAAATAAACATACATGAAAGGCACCTAGGTAGGTGCCTTATTTCAAATTTTTAATCATTAAATAGGTAGTTAATTCCATAGGTAAGGGTTACATGGTTAAATCATTAGTTATCATGTGTAGCAAAAAATTGAAGCATTGAGATACATTCAAGCTAAAATGAACCAACGAATGTCTAAGCAATGCTTAGGTTTACATCATTAAATCATGTATTAGTTCCATGTCTCATGAATTTTTGATGAATTTATAATTAAAATTTTTATCTATGTAGCATTTGGATAAATTTGGAAATAATTAAATGAGTATAAAACATTCAATTTTTTAAAAAAAGTAGTGTAACCACTTTAAAGACAATTTAAACACAATTTTAATAATATGTTAGCAATATTTAAACATTGTTTGGCCAACCCCAAGTTGCCACATTGGCATTTTAAGACTATTTCAAGATTGTTGATCACCTAATTCCTAAGGTGCATTCTCAGCTCCTTTTATCTTGAATGTACCCATTAATTATGGATTTAATAACATTATTTCAAAATTAAAAAAACAAGCACTTTTAAAATTTCAATTAGCATGGATTTAATCAAGTTTTTGGCATAATCAATTGGTCCCTTATTTTTCGTATCTATTAAATTGAAAATTGAATAAAAATATGATTATATTCATAATAAAAGCTAGCATGAAAATCCTAATCTATAGCAATGATACCAATTTCCAAGGAATACCACCTTCATTTTTCAAAGATCCCACTCATGCTTCCTTTTGTTAGATTCAAGTGATTTAAGACTAATTTATATATCAAATTACCCCCAACTGAATGTCCCTTGGTTTAAAAACAACCCAACTTATATGATTGCCTTGGTTGTTTTGCTTTATTGATTGTTATTGAGTTGCTCTACAAGGGTAACAATGTAATTGATTGTTTCATATTCTTTGATATTATTTTATTTATTTTTAAAGTTGTTGATAATCCATTGCTAGCAAACCAACAAAGTGAAAAACCTTGGTTTGTTCCCCTCAATGTTTATTTCCACTTACCAACAGTCATGTCCCCTTTGATGCAAATTTATGAATGGATTACTAAATTTCACAATTACAAGCTGATACAAATTATGTAACGTGATAGCAAATAGATCATTGAAATACCCATGATTAGTCCATTTTATTTATTATTTTGAAAACCAATGTTAACTTTTAAATATAAACCATTGTTAATTGAACGTGAACAAATTTCATAATTTGTGGGTGCAAACAAGATTTTAAAAATCACGTTATATTATAATGTAAAGGTGTGGATCATTATTGTTCATGTTTATGCCATATTAAAAAAAATTCAAATTGTTCACAACTTGCAAAAATGGCAAAAAAATTGGTTATAGTGCTTTAAAAGTGCTTTTGAGTTCTCTATAATCATTAAATACATTTCAAACAGGTTCTCATAATAAAAAATTAAAATAATCATTTGAATGTATTAGATACTTGCATTATTGATACAAAGTTTGACATTAAAGCAACACTTGTTGTGGCTCCTATTAGTGTGACTATGTCACCAATTCACCACCATCTTGTTTTTTTCCCTATTGGCCTATATATCATGGCACACATGCTTGATATAATATGACTATTAATCAATTTTAGTGCTGAATATTCATATGGTTAAATCACCTATTGAACCGAATATTGATCATTCTTCATATGTGTTTTTGCACATGTTTTTTGACAAATATGATGAATATAATGAGAACACCTTAATTGCTCATGTTAAAGTATGATGAATGAAATTTTAAAATAATAATAATAATAATAAAAATTATCACATGGAAGATGTTAGGGCATGTCAATAATTAACTATAGACTTGTTTAAAAGATAATCAATTGACATGTTGGATGCTTTTCAAATAATTTTGGTCGATTAAGATAAAATCTTTAAATGAAAAGTTGGTATCGAAATGATTACAATTATATGCAATTAGTCATGAATTTAGTAATGTATGTAACTCCTCAAATTGCATTTCCAAGAATGAGCTAAATTTAGCTAAAGGATATACGAAGCAATTCGAATATCACATTATTGATTAATTGTGCAATAAGTCCAATGATGTTTTTTTTACTTGCCATTGCAATTTGGGAAGAAGAGATGCTTTCGTCTTCCTTTCTTTTGAGTTGGGTTGTTGACCTTTCTCTCATTTCTCATGGTTTTCAAATTGTCAAATCATCACGAACTTTTTCTTTTTTTTTGGGTGACATTGGGTCAATGGTGTTAATAGGGATTACCATTATGGTCATTAGAATGGTAAGCATTAGACCCAAGTTTTGGCATGTTCACCAATGGTGGCAAAACATGAAAGGTGTTCTTTAGGTTAAGTGAATGTTTTTAATTTTATGATTTGTGCTTGAAATGAAATACATTTCAATTAAGGAGATAAGGTGGTGTGCATTTTAGTCTTGTTTCCATGCTCCTTTGAGTATAAATAATGAAGTTTTGAATTTGATGAAAAACATTATTTCAACAATCACTTTTCTCAAATGCTAGTTGATGTAAAATACATAATTACATCCTTTGATTTTTTTGCAACAAATGAATCTAGGGAACTTGGATAATGTATGAATTTAAACAAAGTTGGATAATAGAATGTACTCGAGGGAGTTGGAAAATGGATTGACAAATTCAAGAAGTGGGATGATGGATAAACTAGGGGAGTTGGATAGTGGATGGATGTGAATGTGTTGGACAAAGGATGAATATTAAGAAGTTGAACAATTGAAGAATCTTTGGAGATTTTACATTGGATGAACCCCAAGGGAACTTTGGACAATGGATGAACCCGACAAAGTTGAAAAATCCTCAGAAATTGCACATTGGATGAAACCAAAGGAGTTAAACAATGGATGAAGATGGGGAAATGGGATAATGCAAAGAATCTACACATCAAGAAGATGTAGAGGTTGGATAAGTGGAGCATTTTGGACAACGGATGAATCCAAGGAAGTTGGATGATAAGGGGAAGATGTGGCAATGAATGAACATGAAGGAGTTGAACAATTTGGAGCAAATGGGGAATAGGACTTTTTTGGGTCTAAATTTAGACAATTTGAGTCAAAATTTTGGCTGGAAAAAATTAGGGTTTATTACTAATCATAAATATTGAAAAACAAGAGATGCTAGGGATGATGGCTTGTGTCTTTTAAACATGTTTCAAATTCATAATTAAAAAAAAAGGGATCCTTATTTTAAAAATAACAATGTTGGAGACATATTTCTTGAACCTTGCTAAATTTATTTAGTAGGATATTAATGCAAAAATATCATTGTCAGATTCCAAAGAGGAAAGATCCAAAATATGTTGAACCTACCTCAAGGGTACAATTTTTTGGTACCCTTAAAAAAATTAAAAAATTCAACATATTTTGTACATGAGGTATGTGGTGTATTGTCTACTTCTTTGAGTAGGTACCAATATACCTAATAGATCAAATTGGTACTTATAGAAATGGTAGTAGGTATTGGCTTCATGTGGTTTTTTTTTCCCCCCAGTTTTTATATTAAAAAATTGACAAAAATTTCCAAAATTTTAACTTTTTAATACCCAAAAAATTAGTAGAATTTATACTAGACTTTCAACTCCCCAAAAATTTCCCAATTTTTTTCCTCCAAAAAACACAAAAATTTCCACAATAATAATAAAACAAAAACACTTATTGATTGGCTTCTTGTGCCTTCGATTCTAAGATAACTAACTCATAAAGCTTAATGTGCGAGCTCCCAAACACTACATACCATTCATGAGATCATATGAAGACTTCAACTTGACATATGACAAGCTCATCTTACATTGTTATGAGTGTTACCAACTTAAGATGTGAGAAATTTGGAAATTACAATATAATGAGTATCATTGAAAAGGGTTTAGGATGAAAGGGGGAAATGAGAGAATGATATCTTAAGAACCTTTGAGGGTTTAGGGTGGGAAGAGCCCGGGGTTTAGTGTTAAATTGAAGTTTGAAGATTAGATGGTCACAAGTTTGGGTGCAAAAAAATTGAGTTTCTTGTGCCCATTGGATTGTTTCGTAAAATTTCGATGTTATATAACACATATTGGCCCATGTTTTGTTGAGAAACGAGGTTTTGGTACTAGGTATATAGGGGAGTTTAGGAATAACTCTAATGAGAACAACCCTAATGACTTCACGACCAAAAGATATCCTGAGATAATGGGTGAAAAGTAACGGCTATAATTTTTGTGGCATTTACAATAATGAAGGATTCATCTTCTCTCTCTTGCCCCTTCAAGAAAAATATTTATCTTATTTATTTCCAAACCTAGAAGCATGAGATATGAGATCAAAGTTGAGCAAAAAAAATAAAATTTGCAAATTATTTCATCATTTTGCATTATTTCAATCCACAACCAAACACCTCAAAAACCAATATGATTAAAAACAATTGACATAAAATATTCTTAATCTTTTAAAAAGTGCCAAAGTTTCAAACACCAAAACCTCCAAGCTTGAGGTTGCAAAAGATTCTAATTTTGTTCTCCAAGTTTAGGCTTAGCTTCCACAAATCAGAGCAAAATATGCTTCTCATCTCAAACTTTAGAAAGACCACATTTCATTCCCGAAACCCTAAAACCACATTTCGTCTTCAAAACCCTGAAAACACATCTCATTTCAAAAACCCTAAAACCACATTTCATTTCAAAAACCTCAAAACCACATTTCCTGTCAAAAAACCCTAAAATCACATTTCATTTTTAAAAACCCTAAAATCACATCTCATTTCAAAAACCCTAACACCACATCTCATTTCAAAAACCCTAAAACCACATCTCATTTCAAAAACCCCAAAACCACATTTCCTTTCAAAAGAACCCTGAAACCACATTTCATTTCAAAAACCTTTTAGTTTGTACTCTGCCAAAGAACACAACATTATTAATATTTTGCCAAAGAAAGCCAATCATGCAACAACAACTTTTTATTTATTTATTTATTTATATTTTTCTTATTCTTATTATTATTGTTATTTAAAAAAAATTTTGGGTTCAATTTGTGATGTAGCCAAAGTGATGATTATCCATAGGGAGATTTAGCCAAATTTGGTGACAAGAAAAATATGAAAAAATAAATTTGAAAACATCATCCTATATTATTTTGTGTTACCTACTTGAACCATGTAATAAAAATATGGAATTTTTTCTTAAATTTTGGTCAAATTATGGCTATTGAAAATTTCAAAAATCACTTGATTTTAGAACTTCTAATTTTGATGTTTCTTTTGGCTCTATATATATAACCATTAAAAAAAAAAGGTTGTACACAACAACACCAACACAATAGGAATTGGGCTAGAAATAAATTAAGCCTCTACACTAAAGCTTGAAAGCCCATGACCATCAAAATAAAATAAAATATCTATGATTGAGGGAAAGGCCATTTCCAAGTTCACTTCACACAAGGTTTGAAGGACCAAGGGATTAAGGGAAAATGCAAATGGATGAAAAATCAACATTAAATGCACTATGGATAATGTTTCATGATTTAAAAAATAAAAATAAAAATAATTTATTTATAGTTATTTATAAATAAATATTGTTGGATTTTTTTACATATATATATATATATATATATATATATATATATATATATATATTTTCTTTTTTTTTTTTTATGGTGTTCTATGGAGTTATTTTATATATCATTTAATATATTTTCTTTTTTTGTATAAAA
>Ga0116231_10009179_pt1 | contig 16857 bp, 7 predicted proteins | sample S1TSphgellanicum_2_FD_89695 | JGI IMG/M metagenome (GOLD analysis project Ga0116231, IMG submission 89695) | Host-associated microbial communities from peat moss isolated from Minnesota, USA - S1T2_Fd - Sphagnum magellanicum MG | ecosystem: Host-associated > Plants > Peat moss > Unclassified...
AATTTGTTAAACATATTAACTTTCATAAGTACTGTAAAATTACTATAAAATATTTATCATAGATGATTAGTCAAAGAATTTTTTTAAATAATAATATTATATAATAATTCGTGAAATTAAAATCAGTAAAATAATTATTTTAACTACATTATAATTTTTCCAAATTTTTAATTCAGGTTTGAAGTTATAAATTACAATGTGTGAATAATTGTGTTCAATTAGAAAATAATTATGCACATACTAATTAATTCTTATCTGAAGTAATTACAATGATTTTAAAGTAATGTAACATTAATTACATTAATTCAGTCCTTGTAATATAATGATATAAATTATATAATATAAAAATTTATGTTATAAAAATAATTATTTAGTGTAACTTAGATTTAATAAACATAATCATTTATAATTATTTATAAAAGTGATTTATTATGGATAACATTAGTAGAAAAAACCCTTAAAACTCAATCAATAATTTTTGAATTAAAATATAAATTTAAGATTCCAAAATAGTAATTCATAATTCAAATATCAATTTTTAGATCAAATAATTTTTTTGAAGTTAAATAACACATTTCAGAATTGAAATGTTAATTTTCAGATTCAAATAACATTATTCAAAATTGAAATGTTCATTTTTAGATTCAATTAATAATTTTCAACTTGAAGTATTAATTTTGAGAATCCAAAATAATAATTTGGAATTGAAATTTCAGGTTCAAATCAAATGATTATTTAAAATTTAATGCAAAATTTCCAGAGGTGAAATATAAATTTGCATATCCATATAAAAATATTCAAAATTAAAATGTCCATTTGTATAATCAATTAGTAATTTTCTGAATTGAAATACTAAGTTTTGGTTTCAAAAATATTAATTTAGAATTCAAATATCAATATTTAGATCAAATAAGCCTTTTTGTATTCAAATTGACAATATCATATTCAAATCAAAAATTTGAAATTCAAATAATGTTTTAAACAATTGAAATAACAATTTTTAGATTTGAATAAAAAATTCAAAGTTCAAATATTAATTTTGAGATTCATTATATGAACAATATACATATGTATACATATTATATATTGTAAACTTTAGTACATACATTAAAATACACCCTTATGTCATTATAGAATACCTTTAGGATGCAACTAATTTGGTGACTATTGCAACTAATGGGACATATCAACCTCTTAATGGATGAAAATAAATGTAAATTGATCCAACCAATAGGATGAAATTTCTAATAGTTGCATAATAGTTGTGAGAATGACCAAAATAGTTGAAATTTGGTCTTGTAGTTGTAAATATTCCCAAATCTAATCGCAAACAATTACAAGTCACATGTAGTTGTAAATGGAGTGGTTACATTTTGGTTGATTTCTACTAGTGCAAGCTCCTTGCCCCATTGTCTAGCTCACCTTCTCCAATTTCTTTCTTTCCCTCCTACTTGCATTCTTTGAGGAAACATTAGGGTTGGAACCTATTAAGGGTTCCCTAGCTTTCAAACCACTAAAACCATAAGCCATGACCTACTAAAACATGTAATTCAAAAATACAGAAACTCCACAATGGAAAGGTTGAAGGCAAGAAAACTTGCATTTTGGATTTATTTCAAATCCTACACATCAAGAATGTTTGCTAAAATGGATAATCTCGGTATTGATTAAACCCTAAACAACCAACTCTTGAAGTTTCACACATAATCTATAAGAACATGTTCAAGAACTGATCAAAATCAATCCAAGCAGACAATGATGTCATAGAGCCAAGTAATCTTATTACAATCAAATTTAATTATATATACTTGGTGTTTTCCTTTTTGTTGATGCATGGTGTAATGCATGTGGACCATTGTCAAGTTTTTTTGAAATAGTAATCTATGATTGATTTTAGAAGCCTATCACACAATACAAGTACCTTTGATTCAATCTCCTATGAAAATGCAATTTCATTTATTTTAAAAAGTATTTTAAAGATCAAATGGTTTATTGAATTAGTGCATTGTGCTTGTTAGATAAACATGAAATATTGTTTGGTTCATGACATCTTGTGGATGTTGCTTAATATGACAAGTTATGGTTTGATTGAACATCTACCAAAAGATTGACTAATTATTGTGTGCATTTGTGTTTAGTGGTCAAATGAGGCTCTAAATTTCTCACAACTCCAAGAAAGTAGGGGTTGTTAAGGTGCGCCATTTAAGGAAGGATTGTTTTCCTTAGTAATCCATTAGAGGAAGGGTTACTTAAGTGTGGCATTGTGTGTTGCTTAAGGAGTGACTACTTTCTTTAACAATCAATTATCTAACAAGGGGTTTTTAAATGCAGCAATGTGTGTTGCTTAAGGAGTGACTATTTTCTTCATTATTGCATCCACCCTCAAGTGCTTCTACAAAGTAGTAACTACCTTCTTAACCCCTGTTCCTTTAGAATCATTGGTTAGTAATGACGTTGATTCCTTTTTAAAAGCAAGGTCCTTTTTTTTAAAAGTTGGAAGGACAAATTGTTAAAGGCATGTGCAAGTAAAAGGACAATGCCCTTCATCAATCAAATAATACCTTTTTGGCTACTTTGATGTCTAGTTTATAAGGAATCATATGGCACTAACTAGTCATATTTCATGTGAATAAAATTTGCAAATGTGCAAGATATGGGGATCAAGGAAAAGAAGGAAAGGAAGCCAAGGAAAGCTAAGGATATTGAAAATGAATATCCCAAATGGCCATGGGTTGATTATAAATTTCAGGATGCTAAGTTCTTTGAAGAAGTGAGGAAGTTGCTAGCTAGGGGATTGGATCCCAAAGGGGAGATCACCAATAAGTATTTAATAATTTCTGATGTTGCCCAAATATTTGGTAATGTTCATAAGCTTAAAATCACAAATCCCTTGTTTACAAAGGAGCAAAAAAAACAATTAGAAAACCTTTACTGGAAGATTTAGGGCATTGGCCATATTACGAATAATGAATTATTCTTATGGATGGTGAAAGGGTGGATAGCAGAAAACAAGGGCAATGATGTCAATTAGACTACTCGAGAAAAAATGTGATGTGTAAGCTCAAGTTCCTTGCCAAAACCCCCTGGTGGAAAGTCAAATTGTAGTGATGGCTATAAACATCCATCAAGTTTAAGTACGTCTCTTCAACTCAATGCTCCAACATTGGAACTAAACACCTCAGAACTTGGGGAATTTGATCTTATCAAAAGACCTACAACTTCATAGGAAATTAAAGGTGTGGAAAAATTGATGGATTTCAAGCATGACTTGCAAAAAATCAACAAATCATGTTTGAAACAATTAGAAGAAAAGAAATAGAAGTTGTAAGAAAGGTTGGTGGGTCTATGATATAGTATGGATGATTGAATGGTTGAATTTTTGAAGGTGCAAAACAGTATAAAAGAAGTTGAAGCATCATTTATCAAATTCAAAGAAAAGCACAATACACCTTAGGTCCAGGTATTTCTCTTGAACAAATTCCACATCTAATCAATTTTAAGGTATTTTTTTCTTGTAACTTGTCTATAATCATCATTCCTAGGAAGTAACACACACAATTGAACTCACATAATGTATTCAAATTTATCCTCCCATCAATTTGATTCTTGAAAATTGATTGTTGATTTTTTTCAAATAAAAACCTCATGTTGAAGGCAACATGGATGGGATTGAAGTACTAACGACATCAGTGGATGCCAAATTTGATATTAAGGCTAGTGAATTGATGAAAGAAAATCCAATGAAGTTGGAGAAGCAATTGGAAAAATTGAAAGCTCTAGTAGAAGACAAACAAGAAATGGCAATTTAAGGGAAAACTTTATATGACGAAATAGAGACTGACTGCCAAATTCTTGAATAGGAATTGGAAAGGATACTTTCTCACATGGGTGAATGGCAAATTGAAATTGAAAGCATCCAACTCCAATGTGAGAGAATGAAAAGAAAGGTTGGCATGTCTTTTAAGCCTAAGCCCATAATGCATTATGAAGATGTGGAGGAAAGTGGGAAGGCTTTCATCATTGTTAAACCTTGTGGATTTTGTAATCAAGGGTTTCATTGCATGGATGTTGTTATTATTTCATGCAAACATACATTTCACCCATTTTTCTAGGTGCAATGTTAAAAGACTCAAACAAATGTTGTGTATGCAATGCTACACTTCATCCTAATTGGTGGACAAGATGGGGATTCCAAGGATTAAATGAGTTGATAGAATTGGAAAATTGAATGAATCTTGAGCAAATCCGAGAGGACACAATGAGGAAAGCTAGAGAAGCTACAAAATCTAGACTTGATTTGAAATCAAAAAGTATTCCAAATTCTATGCAACCAATTTTTGTAAAATTTTATAAGTAATTTCCCATGTCCTTTTTGAATTCCAAAGATTCCACCCATGCAAAATATCTATCCATGCCCAATATAATGCAAATGTAATGTTCTGGTTTCATTCCATATTGTTAGCTAGATGCTTTATGCATCCCTATTAACATTGTATACATTTTAAAATATGTTTTAGATTAAACTCAAGTTTTTTTATAGCAAATGACTACATCAACTTCTAATTATTCATATGTGTATATAATGTTTGTGTGAATCAAAACATAGTCTTTTTGTGGCAACTATTAACTGATTACAACCATCACTAGTAGAAATCAGCCAAAATGTAACCATTCCATTTACGACTACATGCGACTTATAGTCGTTTGCGACTAGATTTGGGAATATTTGCAATTACAAGACCAACTTTCAACTATTTTGGTCATTTTCACAACTATGATGCAACTATTAGAAATTTCATCTTATTGATTGCATCAATTTTACATTCATTTTCATTCATTAATAGCTTGATATGTCCCATTAGTTGCAATAGTCACCAAATTAGTTGCATCCTAAAGGTATTCTACAATGACATAAGGGTGTATTTTACTGTATGTACTAAAATTATATATATATAATATGCATACATATGTATATTGTTCATATAATGAATATAAAAATTAATATTTGAACTTTGAATTTTTTTATTCAAATCTGAAATTTGATAATTCAATTATGAAAATTGTTATTTTAACTTTTTAAAAAAATTATTAGAATTTGAAACTTGATATTTGAATTTGAAAATTGTTATTTCAATTGTTTAAAACATTATTTGGACTTGAGAATTTGGATTTGAATATGATATTTTCAATTTCAATTCAAAAAGACTTATTTAATCTAAAAATTGATTTTGAATTTTAAATTAATATTTTCGAATCCAAAAATTAGTATTTCAATTCAAAAAATTATAATTGATCATAAAAATGGACATTTCAATTTTGAATATTTTTATGTGAATATGAAAATTAACATTTCAATTCTGAAATTTTTTATTTAAATTCAAAAAAATTATTTGATCTAAAAACTGATATTAGAATTCTAAATTATTATTTTCAAATCTAAAAATTATTATTTTAATTTTTAAAAAATTGAGTCTAAAAATTGGCAATTTGATTTTAAATATTTTTATTTGAACTTGAAATTTGATATTTGAATTTTGAAGTTTAAAATTTAAATTTTGAGAAATTATTTCACTTGAAAGTTGAAATTTGAATTCCAAATTATTATTTTGAATTTTGAATTTTAATATTTCAATTCAGAAAATTATTAATTGAGTCTTAAAATGGAAATTTTAATTTTGAATATTATTATTTGACCCTGAAAATTAACATTTCAATTCTGAAATTTGTTATTTAACTTCAAAAAACTTATTTGATCTAAAAATTGATATTTGAATTCTGAATTATTATTTCGGAATCTTAAATTTATATTTCAATTCGAAAAATTATTGATTGAGTTTCAAGGGGTTTTTCTACTAGTGTTATCCATAATAAATCATTTTTATAACTAATTATAAATGATTATGTTTATTAAATCTAAGTGACATTAAATAATTATTGTTATAACATAGATTTGCATATTATATAATTTATATTATTATATTAGAAGAAATTAATTAATTAAATTAATGTGACATTACTTTAAAATCATTGTAATTATTCATACAAGAATTAATTAGCATGTGCATAATTATTTTACTGATTTTAATTTCACGAATTATTATAAAATAATATTATGTTAAAAAAATTTGTGATTAATTATCTATGAAATATTTTATAGTAATTTTACATTAATTATGAAAATTAATGTTATGTTTAACAAATTATTGTATGTATAGTTAATAATTACCAAGAGAAAAAAATTACTTGACCTATAATAATTTTTACAACAATAAATGTTATTATACAATAAGTAATGTAATAAGTTGAATAATAATTTTTAAATAATTTGTGTCAGAATTTACTTTCTAATAATAATTGTTAATTCATTATTTATAATTTTAAAATAAGTATTTAAAATATTTAATTTTAAATTATAATCATTAAATTATTTTTACATTAATTCTATTATATATAGGTCGATCAAATTCTAAAAAGTAATAAAATATTTTTAAATATTTTATTATTTATGAGTTATGTATTAATAATTTGTGAATAACTAGATAGTTAGTTTGTTAAAATATTAAAAAGGTATTATTTATTTAAGTAATTGATAATGAATAATGAATATTTGTAGTGTATAATTTATAATTTAAATATATGTAAATTTCACCATTATGAATTAAATGATTATTTAATTATCTAGTACTTGAATTGTTTAGAAATCTAAAAACCTAAGAAAGTAAGGCATGAAGAAAGTTTTAGAATTATAACTTAGTTTGTAAGGAAGTTGCAACTTCAAAACTTATCCCATATTGTTTGTTCTCCATTCCTATTTTGAACACTATATAAACAAAGGGGTGTGCCTATCCAATTTCACATTAAAAAAATTGTGCACATGGGATGAGCTAATCAAAAGGCTCAACCGAAAACAAAAAAACAAATAATGCACAATTCTAAAGTACTTACCTCCCCAACCTACTTATCCATCTAGCTAAGTAGGTACCTAGTTTGACCTACCCATTTAAGTCGGCCTATGTACCTACCTTCCTAAGTACCTACTTATATGAGTAAGTATTTAGCCTAGGAAGGTAAAACCTACCTACTTACTTTATTACCTAAGTAGGTAGGTAGGTAGGTAAGGATTGTAGGCACCTATTTATGTACCTACTTTGGTACCTACTAACCTAATATTAATTTTTTAATTAATTTTTTAATGTCGCGTGGCATATTTACATTGTGCCACGTGTCATAATATAAGATCATCTAAGTATTTGAATTGAACATCTTAGATTATTTCAAAATAATAATAATAATAATATAAATGATCATATATTGAAACACATGGCAGCACATGATTTGCCTACAATTGTGACCAAAATAGTTACATCTTAGTCGCATGTGACAATACGTATACAATGGAGTCAAAGGATGAAATGTATTTGTTGACTTTTTCTTTCATACAATACTCTTTATCATTTGCGACTAGTTTATCACATGCGACTTGTCTTAGGCGACTAAAAGGATTTTAGTTGCAAAATGTCTTTTGCAACTAAAGTTTAGTCGCAAAGAATAGTCGAAAATACATGTTTTTCTTTTAGTGCATACAATGCACTTGTTTTACTATTTTTGTGGTTACAGGTGAACCAATAGAGGTGAGGCAAACTAAATATGGTTCCACTAACTCTATTGCCCCTAACATATCTTGGAAACCTCGGATTAACAACACATTAAGTCATTTGCTTTAACATCATGTTTAAATCCAAAGAAATCACCATGTCCCTCCCATACCAAATCCACAACAAAGTTCAAGTCATCACTTTACCAAGCACTTATAAAAAAACATGATGCAAAAGAGGTAAATAGTCCAAATTTTATTGTTATCTTGAAAAGGAAAGCTAAAAAATGTATTGAAAAGCTAACAACAAAAAGGATGATGCTTTTCAGCTCACCAGCTGACAAATAAGAAGGATGTGAGTTCCAGGAATTCACACAAGTTATCATACATGAGGAGGCAACAAGTATATTCCTTTATCTTAGTTCTTTGATCTTTATATTGAAATCCATAATTTGGTAATACATCAAACATGTCCACGTGATTTGAACATCAAGTTAGTCATTCACATGTTTTTATTAAGTTTTAATTCAAAGCTAATATATTTGATCGATGTTGTTGTGTAGGTGTTGGTGACATGCCTTCTAAGCCAACATCACCAATATGTAATAAGAGTTCTAAAGCAACAACACTATATGTTGAAAAGACTAAATAAGCAAAAAAAGGATTTAGGCAATGGACATAGCGTTGTAACAAGTTCAACTAAGTTCCTCACATCAAAGGAGTATCAAAGTAAAAAAGATGTGATATCATCTCTCTTGAAAACCTTGCTCCCCAATGTGGTAAATAACAACTCAAAAAAAAAACTATCATAATTACATTTGAACTATTGAATCAATTGTTAATTGGAGCAAAAGATTTGGGGATAGGGGGTAATAATGCTCAAGTTGTTAAGCCTGCAAAACCACCAAAGGTTCACTCTACCACAACTAGAAGAAAGACCCATTCAAAGGAGGTCTCAAACAAGAAAGAGGTCTTAAACATGAAAGGGGCAACCACAAGGTCAAAGGACTAACATGCTTTCTATTGTAATTACTCATGGCCTAATTTCATGGTTGAGAACTATAAACATGTTTTGTCAAAGTACTTGAACTTATGTATACCTTGTACAAGAATTTTTGTTAAGTTATATATGGAATCCCTTTAGGTTGTATTACAACATTCAATGGCTTTTCAAGGATTTAGGCTAATGATATAGTTGGATTTCTTTTTGAAAGTCTTGAATGCAATCAATCCATAACCTTTGGAACTTGAAAATTTTGCACTGGAACATAATTGACATTAATTTTAGAGTTTTTAGAGATGATTTTTAGAGCTATAATTTTTCATTTGGGTTGATTATATAGGGTCTATAGTATAATCTGAAGCTTCTGACCATATTTTAAGCTTATAAACTTGAGAACATTATGTCACATGATTAGTTTGTTCAAACAATCCACATGTTTAATTTTTTAGTCATGTTTAGTTTATTAATCATGTGTACAATTTGTTTAGACAATCCATATTTCAATGAAGCTTGGTACTTATATGTTATCATAGAACTTTTGCATTTGCTTCATTTGGAAATTTCTAAATGGTCCTAACAACTTTCCTAAAATACATTTACTAGATCTTGGTTGTTAAGCAAGTTATTAGAGCTTTGTAATATTCATCTAGCTCCTACTTCTTTTTAATTAAACTTTGGAAAATAAGGGGCTTTGTATTTTTAATAGTGATCTAATTTATAAGTTGCAAAACAATAGTATGAACAATGGTGTAAATTTTAACTAGGGATATAGCTCCAAGTGATATATATTCCTAGAAAAGAAAAAATTTAGGTTTGCCATAACATCATCCTCATCTTTCCAACTACTTCAACTCATCCCAAGCACCTATATGACAAATAGTGGCCACCTCACAACTTTTCTAGATGCATTTCAAGATCTTCCTGGCTTCTATTCACATCAAAGACCATAATTTTTTGCAATGTATAAGCTTAGATCTATATAGGTAACAAGGTTAATCTATAAGATGGAACACATAAGGAAAACCCAACTTGTCACCATACAAACATTCCCACATACATTTCCATGCAACAAACAAAAGTGCTAGGTGATCACAAGATTATTATTGTCAAGGTGAGCATTATTGATTCCAACTTTCACCTCTAAAGCTCTAGTACATTCAAAAGGGCTTTGAACTTACATTTTGCTCTTGATATAAGTCATTAGATGCAACATCAAAAGGCAGTCCATTGTTAGCTTTAGAACTCAAGATTGGACCTTCATTGCTAGAAATAGAAAACTTGCCCTAGGCCAAATGTAATCCTTGACTCACTTGAGCAACCTCTAGATATAAGAATTCAATATCTCCCCCTCTTTGAAAAAAATTGTACTACCAAATAGATTTTGAAACATTACAAAATTATAAAGTTTAAGTTTTATAAAATTTGTCTTGGGTTTAATATAGAACCTTCAAAGGGCTGTAAATACAAATCAATCAACACATAAATAACACACACACAAAATGTTGGAACATTGAATAAATTAATGCAATCACATATTATAACACCTACATAATTTACATTGTAGTTAATAACATTGGTTAGCCTCTATTGAGCTACCACATTATAAAACTAGCCACATGGGACTACTTCTAATGGACTACTTCAATAGCCAAATTAGAATACCTTTATTTAGCACAAAATGTATGGGAATAAGTTATTTTTCATATGTGTTAGCCAACATATGTGCTTCAAGCCCTTGTTGGATAGTACCCATCACCTTTTATGACAATTCATATGCTGTATTAGAACCTCTAACATTATGAGCAGTAGGAAGCATCTTAAACTTTGAAGTAATTATCAAATGGGAGTACACAAAAGCATGCGAGAAATCCTCTAGAAGAAAATACGACCTACTTCTTGGTCTTAATTTCTCGTACCAAACACCTCGGATAACCCAATCACTTGGGAGCCATTCTTGGCCCCAACCATCTGTTAACCAATCTTAAATCATGTGTAGACCCTTGTCACATAATAAAATCTAGTAGTCCTTAGATGTTGAAGTTTAACATTTGACAGTTGCATTACTTCCTAGTTGAACATCTTTAGCCATTTTTTCTCCCCCGCTACCAAACTCTATTTCATCAATAGAGTCATGGAATGCCTCTTGCACCTTAGTTACATTTGTGGGCTTCAACCATATCAATTGCCATGGCTTGATGTGGCTTGCCTACATTCAACAACTTTAGCATAATTAACATACTTGGAAACTTGAATGCATTCCAGAATGAAACACATCAAAGAGAAAAGAAACATGTCCTTGTTCACATGGGATAGATGATGTAAATCTTGACACTTAACCTAGAAACAATATATGTTTCAATACTCCAACTTAGTTGGATCTCGGCATGTGACTGATCGTACTTGGTGAGTTTTTCTATTCCCTAGAATAATTGCACAATGGAAGTCCCTTGTCCTATCCACATCACCCACCTTGATCTCCTAGAAGGTCTTGTTAACTATTCTTTTGATATTTTCATGAACTGCATGAAACTTGTTTGATTTTGATTCCAAGAAATGGACTGCTTCAAATGCATTTTGGATCTTCAATCCTTGTGGTTTTATTTCTTCCTTCCACAATTCTCTTTTAAGTAAAGCGCATGCTCCATAACTTCCCCCTTGCCATACCATGTGGCAAAGTAGTTCTAGTTCATTTGACAACCTCCTAGAAGTTGTTCAATAACAATGTAGTTATGATATTTTCCTAGAAAATACCATGCCCTAGCACTTTTAAACTAACTAGCACACCCATCATTCCACACAACATGTTGCTTCATCTAATAGCCCTTGGACTTAAGAAACTCCCCATGTAATCAAAATGCATGTTGGACAAATAAGGTATCATGACCTTTTTCATTCGATATGTAATAGTGAACCTCTTTAAGGATTTTGCTCTTGTCCATGACTTGGTCATAATCAGGATTTTGCCAATAAGTAATGTGAACAAGGACTATTATCTTGAATGAAAACCAATGCATATCCTGGATCTCATTTTGGACCTTCATTGCATAATTTTCAAAAAAATCTATGCACAAGACAACAATGTCATTAGGTATGTGTTTCAAATAGTGTTTAGATTCTTTCTCTTGCCAACAGACTATAAAATTATGCACAATAGTTTTTGAAAGACACAGTTTGAGATATTATATCAACTAAAGGGGTTTTTTTTGTTGTTGTACATTACCTTGCTGACTTTTTTGTCTCGACCATCAGAAGTTGTACCTACGACTTCATACCCAATGCTACACCATTGGGTCTTCCTATTTGTTGACAACTCCTGAAGACAAACTTGCAACAACTTAATGCCACACATAGTAATCGCACATAATATAGTCCCTTTTATGAAATTCGTCATTCTATTTTTTGGAGCACGATAATGAACTCCATAATGAGGTCAACGTATCGTATGTCCATGTATGTGTAGAATAAGAAAATTCACCAATTGCACTATTCATTTATGGTTTGCATATGCCTTCACATGAATAAACACAACAACTATCATGGACATGTTTTTCTATTCACAAAATGTTCAGCCCACACCTGAGTTCATTGATTTCTGTATGGTATCGACATGTGGACGTATTCCATTCTTTCAACCTTTTCATAAACCATGGTTTCAAGGTTTGGAACTTTGTTAACATGATAAAAACATCTTGATGTTTTCGTTTAAATGATGTGAAGACCTCCATCTGCCAAACACAAAAACACAAACAATAGGTAAATACTAATTATGACCCCATCCAAACATTCTTTAGGACCTAAGTTACCAATTTTGCATGAACAATCTTGGGTAACAATCATTTGTCATGAAAGTAGGATTTTGCAACAAACTCCAAGACACATAACTCTAAGCTAACTACTAGACTATTCAACATTGAAAAATAAGAAAGTTCAAGTGAACTAATGATTATATAGTAAAATTTTGGGTGATAGCCATCACACTCTAAGTTGCCCAAATTTTTTAACAATATTAATGAACAAACAAAAGAAAAGATGAAAGGTTAAATGTTGTTTGGCACTTTTGAAAGCATCCATTTTTGATTGGTGAAGTTGCTAGAATACCTTTATTTGCAACATTTTCTAGTAGTACATTACCAACTTACCATGTCCTTTGGAGAAACCTGCAAGAAATTTGGTCTTTTTTAAACAATTCAGTTGTCAAGCATATGAAAAAAAATTCTAACATGTAAATATAGGTATACTTTGAACTACTTAGCAAGGCTGACAACATAATTGCAATCACTTATGTTTTGAAGTTACTAAGCAACCATATAAGTAGTTTAATTAAGCTTATGGAGTTGAGTCGGTAACACCATCACCTTTTTTTGAAACACTAGGTTCTACAAGCTAAAAGTTACCAAACCAAGGAGTCCAAGTTCATGATTACTTCTCAAAGCACCACCTACACCTTAAAGATTACCAAGTAGCCACCTTCAATAGTTCAAGGTTAAAAAAAAAATTGTATCACTTGCCCAAAGCACTATCTCCTTATAATTCACCAAGTAGGAGCCATAGCAAGCACTTTGAGCTTATTAAAGTAGTTTCATCACCTTATCAAAGCACTACTTCTCTTCAAAAACTAACAAGTAGTGATATCAAGTAGTTTGAACTTATCAAATAATCTTATCATTTTCTAAAAGCACTATTTGCTCCTTAAAAATTAGAAAGCAACTATATCAAGCAATGTGAAGTTATTCAAGTAGTTTTGTCGCCTTCTCAAAGCACTTTGCTCCTTAGAAATTACAAAGCAATTCGATCAAACAATCTAAGCTTATGAAACTAGTTACATCACCTTCTCATAAAACACTTTTTGCCACACATCTTTGAATAAGCAGTTGCATCCATTAGTTTAAGTTTAAGAAAGCAATGTGTGAACCTTGTGAAGCACTATTTGATCTTCAAGGACTTGTAAGCATTTGCATAATTTATCTTGAACTTATGAAATTAGATTAAACTTAAATTGATTACAACCAAACTAACTTTGATCAACAACCATGTCAAAGCTTAAAGGGGCCAAGATCAAAGCTTTCAAATACATTTTGTTACTTAAAATATGCAAACAACTAGTTTTGCAAAAATAACTCCAACCTCATGAAAGTAGTAACTACAACATAACACAACCAATGTTAAGAAAGAAATTACTTGAGATACCTGAAGGTAGTGCATTATGTGTTCTTCAAACTACGTCATTGAGGTCTTCAACTTGACAATGTCTTTATGGTCTAGAGAAATAATGGTTTCAATAGTCCACCAATTGATCACAAGTTGTCGAAAATGTTCAAACAAAGAATTTGGACTTTTAGCCCTTTTGTAGTTTGTTTAGAAAATAAAGCCTGATGTGTCTAGCAAAAGTCGTCTTTTAGATGTTTTTTTGATGTTTCTCCTATCCACTCCCAAAACTTTTGCTACTTCCTTGTTATTCACTACTGATTGAGAAGTTGCAAGGTGCACACTATATCTTTAGCCATTACTAGTATAGAAGATCATTGATTTGTCACATGATTGACAATCCAAACTTGAAATTTTCAAGCAATTGATGGCTATGTTTCAATCTTTTGACATCTTGCAAATAAGGAAGCATAACATCAATTAGAAGCTCATGGGACACAACTTTTTGCAATTATGGCTTGTTGCTTTGCAACATCATATCCTTTCAAGAAATCTAATATGAACATATCTATGGTCCTTGTTGCAATTGCAAGGGATCCAGGACCATATTTCAAAAAACTATTCATAGATGCTAAATGTGTAGCTTCAACATGCTCCAACAAAACCTTCTCTTCCTCTACAAATCATGACCGCTCTTCAACAAGCACTTTAGCTTGCTGAAACCTATTTGTTTATTGCCAAACTCACTGATATTCCCTTTTATGAACGAACTTTGTTTTCTTCTTCACCTTCAGATCCATCAACATCCTTTAAACCTCACCTTCTAATGGCTCAATTGGACAATTTGGAGGATACTTTGTTTCATTCTTAAGGTTACACATGTTTATCACACAACATATGTACACCTTCAAAACAAACTAATGTAGAAATGAACTTGTGTTTTGTTTGTAAACCCTAAATCAAAACTTCAAAGCTCTTTGAGTTCCAACCTACAAAGCATTCTCAACACAATAGACATAAGGAATCAAATTGGGTAATGTTAAAGTGTTGATCAAATTGCTCTTGAGTACAAAAATCCAAAAACAATCAATAGCTTCATACCCTAAAAAAAAAGATTTTACACAAAAGCAAAAATTGAAAGAAACAATATACAACTTACCATTATCATGGCATGCCATTTTTTCCAACTAGAAGAAGAAATGCTCATGTGCACTAAACAACTATAGTTACCTCCATCTTTGTTACCTTCGATTTCAAACAACAAGTTCATAACTTAATGTATTCTTCAACATGTGTTTTACAAGGAACCATAAGGCAACAATGAAACATTAAAGGATGCATTGGGTGATGAACTTGCTGTAATTGTTGGTGGCAATGGAGAATCAAGTTCCATGGTTTGGGTTTCTATGACTTCCAACAATGGTGGCCAATAAGCGCAACAATCACCTTTGCAAGCATGAGTTGATAGTGTGCTTAAACAAGTTTGAAGAGTAATGATAGTTGCACTACTACCAAAGTGGGGTGTAATTTATTAGCTTAAATCACTATGGGACCTTAAAAGTGAAATAACTTCATTGCATTTTACTGATTTCACCTAGTGAAAGTTATTTCACTATAGTATCACTATGTAGACATCATGTTTCATTATTAGTTAACATAATTCACTATTATAATTTACTTAAGCAAATAGGTTTATTTATATGTTTTAAAAATATTTTATCTATGTTAATTTATGATATACCCTATATTATTTTAAGCTACTTTAGTTATTCTAACTTATATTTTATGTTATTATAAATTATTGTACCCTAAATTATTATATGTTATTTTACCTTAAAGTATTTTAACTAGTTTATTATAAGCTTTAAATTATTGTAGATTAAATTATTCAACTAACTTTAAGTTATACTTTAGGTTATTTTATTTAAAATTAATATATGTTATTTCAAATTATACTTTAAATTATTCAAGGTCATTCTACTTTATGTTATTATAAATTATTTTATCCTAAACATAATAACTTAAAAATAATCTAAAACAAAATATAATGACCTAAGGTAAAAATAACTTATAATAGAAAATAATAACCTATGAAAAATAAATTTAAATACCTTACAATATAATAACTACAAATAGCTTATGATATTATAACATAGAATATCAAATAATAATTTATAATACAATACTCACCAATAGTTGTAATATAACATATAATAACCAACAATAAATTATAATACAATAACCATTAATAACCATTTATAAAATAGCCACCAATAGCCATTAATAAAATAGCCACCAATAGCCATTAATAAAATAGCCACCAATAGCCATTAATAAAATAGCCACCAATAGCCATTAATATAATAACCACCAATAAGCCATTAATAGAATAGCCACCAATAAGCCATTAATAAAATAACCACCAATAGCCATTAATTGAATAGTCAGCAATAGCCATTAATAAAATAGCCACCAATAAGCCATTAATAAAATAACCACCAATAGCCATTAATAGATTAATCACGAATAACCATTAATAGAATAGCCACCAGTAACCATTAATAAAATAACCACTAGTAGTCAATAATAGAATAGCCACCAGTAGCCATTAATATAATAACCACCAATAGCCATTAATATAATAGCCACCAATAGCCATTAATATAATAGCCACCAATAACCGCCAATAGAACAACTACTAATGGCCATTAATAAAATAATCACCAATAACTATTAATAGAATTACCATTAAAAAACATTTATAACCCCAAATATAATAGGTACCAATAGCCATTAATAACCACTAATAACACTAATAAAAGAACAACTAATAGCCATATATTATCATTGCTTAGGATTGCCAAAAATAATTTAAGGTGAAATAATTTATAATAAACAAAAATAACTTAAGGTGAAATAATTTTCAATAGTCAAAAGTAACTTATAATAACTACAAGTAGTCTAAATTGAAATAATTTACAATAACAAAAAAAACATAGAATAGAAAAAAAAATTACAATAGTTGAAAATAACCTAAGGTGAAATAAGTTAAAATAGCCAAAAGTAATTTATAATAACTATAAATAGTCTAAATTGAAATAATTTACAATAGCCA
>Ga0116231_10009180_pt1 | contig 16856 bp, 10 predicted proteins | sample S1TSphgellanicum_2_FD_89695 | JGI IMG/M metagenome (GOLD analysis project Ga0116231, IMG submission 89695) | Host-associated microbial communities from peat moss isolated from Minnesota, USA - S1T2_Fd - Sphagnum magellanicum MG | ecosystem: Host-associated > Plants > Peat moss > Unclassified...
ACTTTGTGTGGGTTGTGTGCAGGCCCGTGTGAATGAGTGAAGCTTGTCAACTCTTCCTAGTCCCATCCCGGAGCTCCAACACGCCCCTCTACCCCTCAAAGTGTTGTGAGTTAGGGAGCGTGCTCCGACTCTTTCTTCCGCTGTTTTCTACTTGGGCTCACATTTGAGTCCTTTAAAGAGTTGGGAGTGCGTCACAAAGTGTGGACATTCCAATGGTTTATGGAATGGGACTAATTTCGAAATTATTAACATCTATGAAAATTGGCTACATTATGATGAATTGCTAGTTACACCTATGCCATCTTGTGCTAGGAGTTGCATAGGTCCCATCTTTCCCTTGTAAACATTAATTTTAGTGTAGATGCCAAATCCAATGTAAACATTAGCTCCAATGTAAATGCCATCAACTAACTTGAACCCAGTTGGACCAAAGACATTTTTAAAGGCCACAACTGTTTAAGTGCAAAACACATGATCAAATCCCTAAACCCTAACTTTTGTTAATAAAATAAATAATAATAAAATAATAAGACATCAATTAACAAATAATACCAATGTGAAAAAAAATAATTTTTTAATTTGTAAGACAATGGTTGATATGACAAAAAAAGGTAATTGAATTGTTACTCAAGATCTCTCTAAACCTTTCTTGCTCGTAAATATGTTGTTGAATACCAAGTGGATAAGTTAGATCATCACATGGGCTATTTAGAAATCTGAAGGCATGTGGTTATTTCCTTCTACTTTTGATTCAATGATGCAAAATAATCTCTTGATGTTAGTTTCATTTTCATTTTTTAACAAATTATGAAATATCCAACAACAAGAAAACACATCAAGGATAAAAAAAACTGCAAATTTTGACTTTTGTAATAGTTCCTTAAAAGTTTTTTAAAGAATTCCAAATGCATTTTCCACCATATATTGCCTTCTCTTGTGTTTCCTATTATAAAAGTTCCAATATTGTATGTGTTTTTTTTCTTTATGTTATGCATGATCCAAGTAATAATAAAGTAACCTTTGTCTCCTAGCAAATAAGGTGGGGTGCCATCTCCACAACCTTTTATTCACATCAAACAAGCCAAAATATTGAACATGCTTGTATAATTTAGATATACGTAGAACTTTTGAATCATTGACATTCCTAGGTAAACCTACAAAAACATTTGTGAACCTATTATTACAATGTATGACAACTTGGGCAACTATAGAATGTTTTCTTATTTTGTGATAAAAATAATCTTTTGGAAAGAAGAAAGTTTAGAAATAGAGATGTAGATGCCATTGATTGCACCTTGCATAGAAAGCAAATCACACCATTGCTTGAAATTTTTCATCGCAACTTGCATATCAACTCTAATTGGCTAGGTTATCAATTTCTTAAAATTACAATTCATTGTTACAACAAACTCATGCAACATTAAACAAATTTTGCATTTCCCTATAAACAAGGAAATCGACTCCATGTGCACATTTGTAGATATAAGAACAAACCCTTATTTCAACAAGAATGGAATTTCAGTACCTAATGTTTTATTTGGGGAATAAGCCTTAGTTTGTTGATGATCTTAGAAAGGGTGCCCTTTGACATTTTGAAATTCTCTAGCCAACAATCATTCTCATATTCAATGAGTAAGAATCTAGAAAACCAAGTTGTGTTTTTCGACCTCATTTAATCACCTAAATCCTACAACATGAACTAAAGCACATTTGTGAATTGAAAATCATTTATAATAGCTACACATAAGAGAAACATGCTCTTTTGAATTGTTTGATTTGCAATGTAAGAATTGAGATGTTGTAAATGTGTTTCAGGAAGAGAATTGAAGATTTTGTTTACAATGTGAAACATTAGCAACTAACCCATCATAAACATGGCTTTAACCTACATCTCATCCATGGGTTGCAACAACTTAAACAAAAAAAAGGTGAGTGGGCTTTTCTAACACAAAAGACAAGTTGAAATTGCAAAAATTTGCAAGCTTGAGAAAGATCTAAGATTGTTGAAAAAAGTGAGGTTACTATAAATAATTGTTCATAAAAGGTTGTTGTCCAAATTTGCATTTCATGAAAATGTATTGTAAAAACAAAAACAAATAGAACCTTGAATAAACAAGTTATAAACAAAAAAACAAAAAGAGTGCCAAAAACAAAAATAACCTTAGAACAATGGTGAGTGAAGTGAAGTCTTCAAAATGATGATGAGTGAAATGAAGTTTTCAAAACCATGATCATGTTGCAGTTGAATGAAGAAACAAAAACTAATAACTTCAAAGCTCCAAAAATTGAAGAAAGCTTCAGAGCAAGAATAAATGAAACAAAAGTATTCAAGACAACAAAAATGTCAAGCTTGAAAGGGCAACAACAAAACAACAAGCTTGAATAGGTGATATCAAAACCTATGCAGAGAGTGAATGCAAGTTGCAATGTTAAAGCACAATAAAATAAAATAAAATAAAATTTGCAATTGTAAAACATAATGAAAGCAAGTGATGGAGTGGAAAGAAGAATGAAGAAAGGAGGAGCCTTGAAGGCAATGACGAAAATGACAACGCTCCCAACAAAAAGGTCAGTTCCCTTTGTTTCAAATGCCCTTCATGTCTAAACATGATTTTGCTAGCCTAGTGATGGTAGTTAGCTTTTCAACTTAACATAACACAACCCATGTTATGTGTGAACATCCACTTGGATGTTAGGTATCATCAAAGTTAGTGGTATCCTAGGCTTAGGATGTAGGGCCTTTTAAGGTCCTCAACCCTAGTGTCTCTTAACACTATGTGTGAATGTAGCTTTATTGGGCCCTGCCCTCACAAGGACAGGGACTATCCCATTGGATCCAACTTTTGAAAGTTTTACCTTAACAGAACCAGTTTCACATTAAGTGAACCGGTTTCTTTGGTGAAAGTGTTTAGACTGCTTAGATTGGAACAGATTGTTAGGCAGATTTTGACTTAACTGGCGACAGTTTTGGACAGGGCCATTAAGTGTGTAGCCTATAGACAGGCGTGTGGCGACACTCTCCCCAAAAATATATTAAAACTGGGAGAAATTTGGCAACTCGTTTTTGAAAAAACAGGAACTTTTCGCCAGAAATTTGGCTCAGTGTTGCCTTTTGGCGATTTTTCGCCCCCGAAAAAAAAAAGAAAAAAAAAGACTGCTCTAGACTCTGGCGAGAGAGAAGAGAGAGAGGGGCCCTCCCTCTCTCGCCCACTCATGGCCTTCGTATTGCGCGGGAAACAGTTCCACTGGTCAGTCTTCCCGCGGGAAACAAAACTATGACCATCACGTACTGCGTTGCTGCTCTTGTGGTGTTGTAATGTGCGATTGCTTGATTGATTTGATTTCTTCGCGAGTTTTTTTTCCGATCGAGGTTTTTCTAGGGTTTCAAAATTTGCAATCGAGAAATTTAGGTTTTCCACAAGGTTCTTGACGGAAGAAATTTGAAACCGAAAGAAATATTTTAGGACAAAGGAAATCATAAGGTTTTTGTTTGTTTTTTTGTTTGTTTGTTTGTTCAGTTTTTTTGGTGCTTTTGGTAGTAGTAGTAGTTCGATTTGTGTGCGTGTTTCTGTTGTTGTTGTTGTATGTAGTTCGATTTCTGGTGCGTTTTTTCTTGAGCAAATGGGAGAGTGGGAGAGATAGAGAGTGCGGTTGTTATCGTTGTTTTTATTTCTGTTTTTGTTTTTTGTTTTGTTGTTGTTGCGTTGTAGGGCGGATGAAGGTTTTGTTTTGCAGAAAAGAGAGACACAGAGCGACACAGAGAAAACGGACAGGAAAGAGGGAAAACCAAAACCCTAGCGCTCGCTGAATATGGCGAGAAGCAAAACCACTCCTCGAAGGTCGAGAGGAGGAGCTTCCGCATCGGGTGCATCCGGCGGAACTGTTTTGTCTGGTACTGCAGGTACTGCTCGTGAACTCCGGTTCTCTTTCTTTGTGATTGTTTCCGGGGGGGTGTAACTTCTTTAGTGTTCGGGAATCAATTTAGTTTTGGAAAGTTTTTTTGTAGCAAAAGGAGAGGGCGGGCTAACCGGTATGTACATGTGTTTCTCTTTGTCGAAGTGTAGAGAATAGCAACAGAAGAACAACCACAACGATTCCCAGGAAACCTCACCGCTGGAAACCGGGAACCAAAGCTTTGAAGGAAATTCGATATTATCAGAAAACCTGCGACCTTCTTATCCGCCGTTTGCCATTTGCACGCTTGGTATGTATGTTCCTGGTGTTTATTTTTTTCCTTTGCTATTTTGGATTGCCTGCAATGCTAGGGAGAGCTCATGTTGGAGAGCTGATCAGGATTCAAATTTTGGTTAGCAACTTCATTGGCGGCTCATTTTCTGCATTTTGGGAATTGAAGAAGTTGGTACGGCCATCATCAGAATGGTCCATGGTTTGATGTGTGAAGATAAAGGATGAAATCTGTAGGTGAAGGAAATCACAGCTCAGTACTCAGACGTGGTAACGAGGTGGACTGCTGAGGCCTTGACTGCTTTGCAAGAGGTAACTCCTCTGTTGTTGTTGTTGTTGTTGTTTTGTAGTACCAACCTTCCTCATTCATTGGCCTTTCTATTGCCATGCCCTGCAAATGCCATGGCCTATTTTCTTACCTCTTGGATTTGTCTGTCTTGGAATCTTCTGGGATGCTAATTCCTAGCTAATCATGGTCTTCACCCCTCCTCACTTCAATCCAAAGCAGTAGTGTAGGATGGATAGCAATGACTACCTCACAGCACCAGTGTCTAATGTGTAGCTTTTGCTTTCTTCAGTCCATTAATTGCAGTCTCTAACATGCTCATTAGGTTCACTATTGTCACAGTGGAGCATTTGAAATCTCTGTATCTACTTTCTTGAATGGTGGTAATGGTGCTTTTAGGTTAGAGAAGTTTTTTGCGTGGTCTTTATTGTATGTTGATTTGAACTTACAATAAACATTTGGTTTCTGGAGCCTGCAGGCAATGGAAGACTACATGGTGCATTTGTTTGAGGACACAAACTTGTGTGCAATTCATGCCAAGCGTGTTACCATCAGTGAGACTCTAGTCTCAATCATCCCCATCCCTTTCTGGTTTGTGAAAGTTCTGCACAAAATGAATTTGAAAAAAAATATTTAGAGAGTCTGTTCTATTATTGGGGATTAACCTTCTCAGAACTGAAGTCTCCTATCATGTTTCCTGTTGAATTGCAGTGCCAAAGGATTTGCAGTTAGCCAGACGACTTCGAGGTGTCATTGAACGGACGGCATGACCTCAATCGATTACTGTCCGTTAGCTCTCTCTAGTGAGGTGGTCAATGAAATGGGGGCAGGCTTGGTATGGGACTTCTTTGTCCTTGAAAAGTTGAGTAACTAATTGATACATGGGGGCATATGTGTCATGTGACAGGGTGCAATCAGTGCACCTCTGTTTGCTATGAAGGAGGCATCCATGATAAAAAGCTGCTACCCATCTGCATTCCCTCTCATGCATGTTTACATCTGGCACAGGGGATATGGTGACCTGCTGGAGGGGTTACCAGGCCACTCAGGTGTGGTGAATAGGTGTAAGCTGGAACCCAGTAAATTCCCACATGTTTGCTTCAGCAAGTGATGACTACACAATCTGGCTTTGGGGATTCAGTAGGAGGCGAGAGAGAAGCTCTAGGACTGCAGACTCGTCCTCTGCTGCCATTGACCACTTTGCTAACTGTGGGCCACATGAGCTGTTGGAAGATCTAAGAGTTTTCCAACCAGAGACAGTTTAGTATGAAATTGGCATTATCAAGTGACATGGCAGTCAGTTTGGTCTATTCTTTGTCAGTGCATCGCTCATTGATTCTTTTCATTTGTTGATGGCAGAGCAAGCTTTTCCTTAAGATCTAGCTCTCTCTCTCTCTCTCTCTCTCTCTCTCTCTCTCTCTCTCTCAGTGTCACTGTGTCTTTGTGAGGTGGTTTGATGCCCATATATAGGAGAATGGGTCTAAACAGGCCAGGGAGGCTTTCCTTCAGCAATAAAGCAAATCACAATGCATCTGTGGTAAATGGGGTATTTCAAAGCCAGTTGCAAGCATAAACTGCCAATACAGAGCAGAACGCCTCAATACTTTGTATTCCAATGCTTCTACAGCACTGAACTCTAAACCCTAAACCCAATTGCTGTGCATCTTGCAGAGCTTAAATTCTAGATAGCATAATCAAGTTATCTGCAAAGATAGTAAAACTCAAAGAAAGTAGAACTCAGGAGGAGAACCCTGAAACTGAGGATGACAGTCAAGTCTATTATGAGATTGTGCCAAAAGAAAATAATAGAGGAAACTATGTAGTTTATTTCATTCAGGATGATTTGAGTACACCTAAAGATCTACTTAGGTTATGGGATATTTAAGGACTGCACTAGAAGATCATCTAAGGCATACCTAGGGAATCCAAGAAGACACCTTAAGAACTACCTAGGCTATGGGATATTTAAATGTTATTGAAGAGGTTACATAGAGCTTATCTAGAGGGTTACCTAAGGATTATCAAAAGCTTACATAAAGCCTATCTAGAGGGTTACATATGAATAACTTAGGGAGATACTTAGGGGTTTACTTAAATTATAAGATATCTTAAGATTATTTAGGAAACTACATGAAGATTGCCTAAGGAAACATTCAGGGACCAACTTAGGTTATGGGATATCTAAAGGTTACCTAAAAAGTTGTAAATAAATTTTATTTGGGAGACTAGCTAGAAAATTTTTTAATTAAAGAATATCTAAGGTTGATTCATAATGCAAAGGGAGGTTACATAGAAGCTCCATAGGAGGCTACTTAATGATTACTTAAAATTAATTCATAACCCTTATGTAAACTTTACGTAGTTCCTGAAGTAGCCCTTTAAAAGTAGCTTTTAGATATTCCTTAATTTAGGTAAGTCCTGATGCAATCCTACGTAGCTAGCACCTTAAGTATCCCTTATGTAACCTCCTTATGTAATTTGAGCAACAGGTCTTTAAAAGTTTGCACAGCTTTTGAAGTCATCCTGAAGTACCTCTGGTGGTGCTCATGATGTTGTTTTCAGGTCTGAGTGTGATGGAGTGGTCCTAATGCTTTGACCAATTTGTTTTCAAAATTTTAGAGGGTTCTGTGAAAGAGGTCATGGGCACTTACTTACTTGGGTACATAAGTGTGCAGAAATGGCAGCCTGAAAAAGCTCTCAGCCTAAAAGAACAGTGACAAACAGACAAGGTGAATGTGCCACAAGAGTCAAATGTGCTTATTTTTTCTTCTTTGTGGTGTCAGATAACGTACTCTTTCTCTCTCTTTCTCTCTCTCTTAACCCAGAGAATTATTTAGATGTGAGAATGAATGAATTAATACTCATAAAGCACTAACTAAAAGACTAAAAGTATCGACGCCTGAAGTGAGTTTTTGCATGTGTTCTGGACCGCATATAAAACTCGTTCATTGTGACTACCCAAACTACAGTACTTGAAAGGAGTTTAGTCTGTGTTTTGGACCAATTATAAAACTGATTTCAGTTTACTTCCTGAGTACCAAACTTGCACTTTCACTTTTGACATTAAAAAATTTGTCTTCAAAAGAAAGAAGGGAGAGACAGACAGACAGACAGAGATGTTGCGGAATTTCAGAATTTTATGTAAGAGTCCTTGACTGGACACAAAGATTACACTTGAGCTTCAAGGTTTGCTAAATTCGAACAATGACTGAACAATGCCTGAACTAGTCTACTAGTCCCTAAAAATACAAATAATATATTGCACTCCCCAGTCATAAGTTGAAATGGGACATGTATGAGACTCTGATAAAAATAATATGGCAGTGAAATTTGGCAATAAAAAATTCCCCTACAATATCCGTCACCTACTTCATTGTCATGTGGAGATTCATTGATTGAATTTGAGCTGAATCAACTTATGAGGAAATTATTTGTTGTGGAAGAGTTTTTTTAAATAATAATAATGAATCCCTTTTTTCTGCAAACCTTTTTTTTTTTGATAATCACAGCAATCATGTGCTTACTTTTTCACATGTTCTGTACTTTCTGGTCTCTCTGAAATTACAGGTGAACTAACTACATGAGAAGAGTACACTGATTTTGGGGGAAGAGATGCTGGTTTTTCTTTGTGGTGGTGGTGGTGGTGCTGCTGCTTCTGCTGCCGAGAGAGTTCTGTTGAGCTCTGTTGATGTGCCTGCTGCCCTCACTCTCTCCACTTTCATGTCCTCTGTGTAGAGCATTGTTTTCTTGGAATAAAGTTTGGCAGGTTAAAATCAATTTTTTTTGAGCTGAGGAGAATGTAGCCGTCCAAAGAAGAAGTTCAGGATCCTTATTGTCGGTTTCCTTTCCTTCAAACAGGTAGTTTCTTGCACAAGTAAACACCTTCTGAATGGGTGGTAAGGAAGAGGGCAAAGAGCCAGTAATTGGTCGTTACACCACTGCTGGACTCCCCCGCCCTATCATTTCATCATTACTATCGTGGCCTGTGCCATTGGCCCAAGTGTTACCACGTCCTCAACTGATTTTTCCTTCTGAAACCTGGTTTTTTGGAATTTGTTTGAATTTTCAGCAGCAGAAATCACTTAGAAATCAATATCTCCCACATTCTGAATCCAAATCTTACCAAATAAATTCCATTAAATCTTTGCTCATCAAGATCTTTCCAACAACACGAAGGCACATGCCAATTCCTCTGAAGTTTTCAGCTATGATTTAATTTAATTTTCAGTGAAGAAATCATTCAATATTCATGAACTTTGGCACCGCAAGTCCAAACGCCATGGAACCAAGCCCATGCACCCCTCCTCATCAAGAGCTTTCCAAAGACACCAAGAACATGATCTGAAGCATCCCCCTTCGATGGATATCATAAGTACAAAACAAAACAAACTACCTTCCTTCATAGATAGATGTACCCCAATCACTGCACCACCCCTTAGCCTACTAGGCCAAAATAGGTAATTAACAATTTTGAAAATAAAAATTACATGCAGTCAATGAGGAGATGCAACATGCACCCTAGAGACTTCGGATTTTTTTCTTTTGGAAGGGAGAGTGGGATGTGAGTTTTTTTAGGATAAGTCGTGTTGTGAGTGTTTTTTTTTCTTGGGTTCATTAAAAAAAATTCAAATTTTCAATAAGTTTTGCCTCGTGTGAAGTTTGATTTCTATATATAAAAGTTGTGTTCTACTTGAGTTTGCATGAATGAATTCTTATATTGTAGGTAGCAAGCCATTAGAAAGTTTTTGTTCTAGGTGTGTCATAACTTCCATTTTATGTTTTTGGCATTGGGTCAATGAAAATTTTGAAAGAGGAAGAAAAAAAATGTGTATTTTGTGCACCTCCAACTAATTAATATGAATCATGCTATGCCCCATATAAATTAGACTGCCTCATGTGCCCCTTGCCTTTCTATCCCATCCCGATAAGCCCAATCCCATCAAGAAATTTTGGTCCCATTTCTTTACACTAGGTAAAGTGTTGAACTCTCACACTGCACATGTCCCTTATTTCTGAACACCTCAAGACCTCAAGATTCACCCTTCACATATTAAGTTGGCCTATGTCATTTCTACAACATTGTTTCATAGTTTATTAAGGTAGGTTGTTGCAAGGCCATGAGGGATTGAAACACCATCTTGTAAGGAAATTATTCCCAACAAAATCTATACAAAAATTGTTACAAGGGATGATTATTCACATGATTACCTTTCATCTTCACCAAACTATAACTTAGGAGACACTTTAGATTGAGGTCCAAGTTGGAGGGTCCAACAAAATAGAACAATCCCATTAGTTGAGGGCCATAAATTGGACTTAAAGGATGGTTGAAGATCAAGAAGTGTCAAATTGAGGTGACATCTACATGGTATTAGTTTAGAAGGAAAAATCAATTGGTTCAAACAAAAGTAGCCTCTTCCATTGTTTTTCATTGGTTTCTATTTCATTTCTAAAGATGTGCAAGAATGGAAGATTGAACTTTCATGATATATGAACTCACTTCTTCAATTTAGTTAGAAATGCCTCTTTCTCCATTGCCAAAGGTGCAATTGACCATTTATAGTTTTTTTTTCCTTTTTGTTTCCCTCACTCAATTTGGCATTGAAAAAGCTTTTTAAAAATCAACAAGTTTCCTTCGTAGATAAGCTCTCCATCCTCATGCACACAAAGATTGCTAACTTTTTAAAGTGAGAGTGAGTGTTAATAGATCTATCCTCTTGCATTTTTTTTGAAAAGTAACACCAGGACATAACATAGTGGACATAATAAAATTATGAATACCCATTTTTCTATCAAGAATCCAATATGAGCAAATCCAAAGCATTGTGTTCAAACACTCTGGATGCCTTTTAAGTCTCATGCAATGAACCATGATCAATAGTGAGTTTTGTGAGGTACTTACACAATCCCCATCTATTTCTCATTGTTTGATTTAAGATTATTCATTATGTTTTCTTGCAATATAGTTTGTTAGGTTTATTATATCATTGGTGCATGTTTTGTGTATTGTATTTAGCAAGCTATCACTTCTTTTGTGCTTGTGTTGTGGAATGTTTGTTGCATGATTGCTTGAGTAAAAAAAACACCTTTTTGTTGGAATACAAAGAGTTTTGGATTAATGTTGGTATGGTATATAGGGCTTTAGTGAGTATGTAGAACGAAAACTAATTAATATCATTTTATAAAAAATGTGGACATATTCTAGTTTTATTTTTGCTTCCATTAATGCTACCATTGCACGTATTTATACCCAAAGCTTTCCTCTTTTGAAATAAGTTCTATTCATATATTGTGTGAATTTTTTTGTGCTTATTTGTATGTATATGCCAAGTTTAATGAAGTTCTAAAATAATTAGGCTTTTATGTTTTGTGTTGTTCATGAATGGTAAGAGTTACATGTTGCCATGTATTCTCCAATGGAACAACTCTAGCTTGTAGGCTAGAGACAAGCACCACTTTTTTGTAACTATTTATTGAACTGATTTCACTTTAGTTAAAATCCGTATGTGAATATTTGATACATGTATGCATATTTCATATTTCATACCAATTGGTATGAGGTTGTTGTCTATTCATGTTTATACCTAGAATACTCCCAAAACATCTAAGTTGTTATATAAACCCATCTTATATGTATATTTGAAGAACATTTTAATACTCATGTTTTTACCTAGAGTTTAAATTGTAAAAAGTTTAATACTACTACCCAATTGGTATGTTAAAATGGACATATGCACCCAACATTCATTTGGACCTTATGCCTTTAAATACACAAATTATGCCTTTAAAATAATAATAATGTGAAGAAAGGTTGAACTCAAATATTCAATTTGCTTAAAATTGGTCCTTTAAATTTTGGACCCTAAACCCCATTTAAAGTGGTCATAAACCTAGAACCATACAACACCCCACCTTTTGTAAATAACTTCCTAAAAATTTCCATTGTATTTTTTATTGGGGTTTGGCATGGTATTTCACTTTTTGAAATGCCCCACCTCCTTTTTCATTCCCCCCACCCCTCCTTATGCTCAATGGGTATCCATCAAATATGCCATGAAAAATGGAAAAACAAAATTCTAAATGGACTTGCTTTATGTTGGGTAATGCCTTTAAAGTGGGATGTTAACCTACACATAACCATCCTTCAAGAGAATCTTGATGCTTTGATTTGCTATCTAATCATGAGTCACGACCCATAACCTTCAACCTTTGTTATATTAACAATCTACTAGTTAAAACAAGGTGCCACCTTGGGCTCCCATTGGCCCAATGTTTTTGTACCCTTTTGTTCTTTGGATGAAAATTCAAAACCAATTTTTGTGCGGATGAAAAAGGGCATTTGATTCTCACAAAGATGGCTATGTTTGGTAACTACTAAAAATGTGCTAGTTATTGGAAATAATTTTTGCCACATTTACATTTTTATAGTTGAGAGTCCTAAAACATTACAAGAGATGTGGTTTTTTTCACACAATAGTTCATGGCTTATGATTAATGTTAGGTGGTTATTAAAAACAAGAATAGACCCTTGACAATATATCTAGATATATATTCACTTAACCACCAAAAGTGAACATTAAAAAAAATCAACATTGTAAGGAACCACTAGCAGTCATTTGTCAAGAAAATTACCAAGACAAAAAAACTATTGATTGAAAAATCTTGCTCATTTTTGTGAAAATTGGTCTGGCTTGCAAATCTTTGTAGTTAATTTTTTAGATGTGATTTATTTATGAGCAATGTTGGTGATGTAGACAAAGAAAAGGTGAAGGTCAACTATTGTAAATGAAGGTTTTTCATCATCTATAGAGTTGTCAATTGCATGATGCATGTTGTTAGTTGTGAGTTGCAAACTACCTTGTTTTTTGCTTCTATTATCATCTATAAGTCTCAAGGAATATAATCATTGGAGAATTAAGGATTGTTAGCCATTGGTGTAAGCATCAAATGTTGTGCAACTTGAGGCGATTGATAATTGAACTACAAAACTGGTCTTTTGAACAACCCAAGTCAAATCCTCACACGTAGTTTCTATTGTCAACAATAAGAACACCAAATCAAGTTGTTAGGTAACATTCTCATGAGGAGTTGAAGTTAAAACGTGAACAATTTTTTGATTATGCATATTTTCAATCAACTCAACTTACATCTTTTAAAAGCTAGTATTTGTATGTCATGGTTTGAATCAATTGAATATCAACACATTGTTATCAACAACGCACTGGATTGAACTACACTTGTTGCATTTTGACCCTAGGAGGTTTAGAAGTGTCAAATAGTTAATAAACCTAGCTACACATTAAGATCAACTAGAAAATCTTATCTATAAAAAATGAATAATACATGATTCATTATGAAAATAACTGGGTCTCTAGAAGATTAATTTCTAATAAACTTATGACAATTTTTAACCTAATTCCACTAATGTCCTATTGATGTCTATACCTTGAAATTTCAAATCATTTTCATAATCAACATATGGAATATATTAATGTTGGGAGATTCTCACCTTTTTGTGAAAATTGCCAATTCTAGTTCTTAGGGTAGGTTTAGAAAATTTCCCCAATTCTCTAATTTTATATATTTATTCCCATTTTAGGAATCGCCTTGGATTTCAAATTTTCGAAAAAAATCTGATTTGGCAATTTTTAGCATCCACAATTCTCACAAAATTTTATACCGCCAATTTTCATAGGCAGTTTTCACAAGCCGGTTATCAAAAAAGTTTTTTTTAATTTTTTTAAAGAGACATTAAGAAATAATATATAAATCAGAAAATTTTGAAAAATGAAAAAAAATGTTATCCAATATAAAAAGTTCATATCTACAATCTCTTCCCTTTTGAATTCCCCTTCAAATTCCTCCGACTCCTCCTCAATGATTTTATCTTTTTCTATAAAATCCACAAAATTAAATGGTGTCTTACATCCTAGCCTAGGATCATTAGGCCAGTTTTGGCTCACAAAAAATTAACTTCTTTAGATTTTCGTATTATATATGACATCTCTTAAGATTGGTTTAAATTTCCAGTAAGAGAGAAAATGTGTGTAGTCTCAATTTGTGCACCTGTAATTCCTCGGATTTGCCATGCAAGAAAAGCCACTATGGAGAATCTTGACTCATGTTTCTCCCACCATTGGAGAGGATTTTTTATTTCTTTCAAGTCCACATGAAACCTTCTAAAATCCAATAATTCCCTAATTACAATTTCCTTCACTGTTTCCTTGTTGTTATTCATCATTTGGAAAATATCTAGTCCATAGTCCTGATTAGCATCTTGATTTGTAGAACCAAAACCACCATCTACAATTGGATGTAAATGGTTACACAATTTGACTAGCATGGGATACAAGGCTCTCCTATCATACTCCTCTACAATAGACACCCCTTGCTTCTTGCCAACATATGAAGAAAGAACACAAAGGCTCTTGAACCTTGGATCGAGCATCAAAGCCAACATGTCATGTGTTTTTTTTTCGTCATATGTTTTCATAAATGAAAGGAAGGAATCCAAAACCCCAAACACCTCTGATCTAATGTTGGAAGCAAGACTTGCTAACTCAAAAAAGATTGCCAAGTCATCATCCATAAGGAACTCAAAAGAAGGTCTCACATTAACTTCTTCCTTCGCTTTATAAGTCATAACAATTGCAAAATTCAAAACATCAAACAACAACCAATGACTAGCAAATTGGTTCAACACATAGGCACTAATAACAGGGCTTAAATAATCCACTTTTAGTTAACAAATGAACGAAGTAATAGGAGGAGGAACCTGACTAGAAACTTGGACCACAGTTTGTCTGTTGTAACACATGACAATAGCCCCACAAAATAAAAAAGCTCCTAGGATAGTATCACCCTACTAGCAAATTTGCCAAAAAAATAAAATAAAAAAATCAATCCTTTTCACAATTTTGTTATGGGATTAAAGGGTACAAGAATTTTGTAACACAAAAGGCATCACATGATCTAAGGAACTTTCCTATCTACAAGTTTATTATCATTTACCTCGTAAAAAACCCAACAAATTGCATTTCTCCCATGAAGTTTCCATAATAATCTTTGTGCATGCAAATTGCTGAAGGTTTTGTTTCATTCGTTTATCATTGGTTTGATTGACACTACTAACTTGGGTTTGTAAACTTAAATTTTCCATTAATGTTTTAATTATTGGTTCATCTTCCATTAACATTTCATTCTCAAATATCTCCATTCCAACATTCATTCTCAAATTTTTGATCTCACTAGACTGTTCCATTGTGAATAGAGAACCAACAAAATTGACACAATGAAAGTAATAGGAAAATGCCAACAAAATTAACAGACTTAACAACAATGAAAATTGGGCTCAAGAGAAAAAGAGGGTTAGATATTTCCAAATTGTTCCCAAATTTCCAAAATTTTAGGTTATTTAATGAAAGGATGGGTGAAAGGTAAAAATGGGAACGATTAAAATATATATAACCAAAGGAAAGGGGGGACAAACATTTACAAACACAAAGATTACTCACTTCTAGGCTTCATTACATGCAAGAATTCAAAATTGGGTGCTTATAAACATTTTTTGTCCACCAACTAGTAGGAGGGAATTTTAGGTGATGCCATTGGTACTTGAAGCAAGTAGAGAAGCAACAAAGGCGAAAAAGCAACAAGGTCGAACAATAATGCGACAAAAAAGAAAGGCAAGCAAAACAACAGCAACAATAGAATAACAACATCAAAGCAAAACATGCAATAAGGTGGAGCTTGCAGTAGCAACAAGGTGGAGCTTGTAGTAATAACAAAGTGGAGTTCACAACAATAGCAAGGTGGAGCTCATAGCAATTGCAAGGCGGAGTTCACAACAATAGCAAAGTGGAATGAAAGTAATTCATAATAGCAACATCGAGAAAGCAATTAGGTTGAGTGACAATAGCAAGGCATCACGACAAAGCGAAGTAGCAAAATCAGCAGAATGACAACAATCCATAATAGTAAAACAAAGCCAAAAAAGGAATACATGCATAAACAAACAAACAATTTGAAAGTGAGAGAATTGTGAAAGAAACAAGGTGTGAAAGAAAAAAAAGTGGGTCTAAGCTATTGCTTGGACCCATTTATAGTTTAGGTTCAAAGTCCAATTTAACCCTAATGAAGGTAGTGGCCTTCTTATTAAGGTTAAGGTTAGGTTAAGGTTAGGCCTTAACCTTAAACCTATTGTTGAAGCTGCAATTTTGTTTTCTTCCTTTTTTAATTTTACTTAATTTTTATGTTTTTAATTTTTATTTTTTCTTCACTCTTTACTTTATCTTTTTTTAATTTACAATTTTTAATTTATTATTATTATTATTATTATTATTTACATTTTTTAAAAATCTTAGTTTACTTATTTTCTTTATTGGTTTTTTTTATTATTTATTAAATACTTATTGGTTTTACTACTTACCATTTACTACTTTGAGAATTGGACCCTTTTCAAATGTGAGAAGTGGTCTAGTTATCAGGTTTTTAAATTGGTGAGAACCTTCGATCGGGTTCTCACCAACAATTCTCACTAAGAATTAGCGATTTTTAACCCTTGGGTGAGAACCGCCCAACATTGGAATATATTGTAAAAAATTTGTCAACCTTGTCTTGATAATTACATGAGGATATGAGTTCTTACTTCCAAAGTAGTCAATCATTTACTACTTACCAATGGTAGCTTTTCGATGGTGCAATACTTGATTTTTCTTTTGTTGAAAAACTACAAGTGTTTGAAATTTGATTCATGACTTGATTATTTGGTTCTCCTTTGAACAAACTCCTTATGCTAAATAACTAGTTTAAAACTACCCAAAAAAATTCTAAAATGTCAAGGTTTTTAAAAGTAAAAAACCATTAAATATAATTGCATAATTTTTGTTCTTGAAATAATTAGCCTTGTAATGAACTGGTAGGGACAAATTTGGAAAAATTGAAACTAAAGAAGTTTTTTAAGAATTTAAAAATGGAAAACTCGATAACCTTAGGTTCTTATAAATATGATTTTTGAAAAAATGGGATTGTGGGTCTTTCAAAATTCAAATAATTGCCCAACATTGTTCATGAGAAGTTGAGATAAATCTTTCGGTTTCATTCATTACAATGTATAATACATGATTTTTTTGCATCATTTATATTTCTAGAGTTTGACATTAAATTGTGGTACATATTACACAAATGTCAAACTATTACAAAGTTGCAATTTTAGTATAACATATGCCACAATAAACATCACATGCTTATTTTGAGGGTAAGGAATCTCTTGATACAACACCCCCTCCCCCCCCCCCCCCCCCCACACCACACCACCCTCTTCTTAATTTTTCCCTAAAACACACCACACCTTATTACTTTATTAAAAAAAGTACAAAAAAAATAT